>Ga0247823_10000816_pt1 | contig 26300 bp, 26 predicted proteins | sample 13C_PalmiticAcid_2_FD_192426 | JGI IMG/M metagenome (GOLD analysis project Ga0247823, IMG submission 192426) | Soil microbial communities from agricultural site in Penn Yan, New York, United States - 13C_PalmiticAcid_Day30 | ecosystem: Environmental > Terrestrial > Soil > Agricultural land... | reverse complement strand
GGGTGGAAGCGCCGGCGGGTTCGAGCGCGGTCGAGCCGCATCCTGAAAAGCCGCGTCACCCCCATCCCCGGCCCTTCCCCCATCGAGGGGGAAGGGGAAAATCAGTCCTCGGCCTCGTCCGGCTCGATCGGCGCGGGTTCGGGGGCCAGGACCTTGCGGATCTCGACGATCTCGGTGCCCGGGAAGGCCGACAGCACCGAGGCCACGAACGGGTCGGACTTGATGGCCGCCAGGGCTTCGCGCTCCTCGCGCTTCTGGCGCTCCATCAGGCTTTCGGCCCCGCCGCCGCCCTCGGCGGCGATCAGCCAGGGCTGGCCGGTCCATTCCTTCAGCGCGCGGACCAGGCGGCCGGCCAGGTTGCCCGGCGCGCCGGGGGCGGCCTCGAAGGTGATGGCGCCGGGGCGGAAGCTGATCGGGCGGACATACTGCTCGACGTCGAGGCGCAGACCGATGTCGCGCTTCTCGGCGATCAGCTTCAGCACGTCGTCGAACGAGGCCAGCACCGGCGCGGCCGGGGCGGCGCCGACGGCGGCCATGGCGCGCGGCGCGGCCGAGACGGCTCCGCCAGGGGCTGCTCCACCGCCCACCGCGACGCCGCCCCCTGGGCCATTGGGACCCGCGCCCGGATTGCCGCCGTCGCGCAGGACCTTCAGCGCATCCTCCGGACCCGGCAGGTCGGCGGCGTAGCACAGGCGGATGATCGCCATCTCGGCGGCGGCCATGGCGTCGGGGGCGCGGCGCACCTCGTCATGGGCCTTGAGCAGCATCTGCCACAGGCGCGCCATGGTCCCGGCGCTGGTCTGGGCGCCGACCGAGGTCAGGCGCGCGGCCTGCTCCTTGGGCATCGACAGGGCCTCGGGACCCAGCGCCTTGGCCACCGAGGCGGCGTGGCTGTGGTCCAGGAGGTCGAGCATCACCACCACCGGATCGGCGCCGAAGCCCCACAGCTGGCGGAAGGTGGTCAGGGCCTCGCCCGGCTTGCCGCTCATCACCTGTTCGAACAGGGCGATGGTCTGGCTGCGGTCGGCCAGGCCCAGCATGTCGCGCACGACGGCGGCGGTGACCGTCTGGCCGCGCTCGGTCTGGACGATGGCCTGGTCGAGCAGCGACAGGCCGTCGCGGGCCGAGCCCTCGGCGGCGCGGGCGATCAGGGCCAGGGCGTCGGGATCGATCTTCGCGCCTTCGCGCTGCGAGATGCGGTCGAAGTGCTTGGCCAGCACGTCCGGCTCGATCCGGCGCAGGTCGAAGCGCTGGGTCCGCGACAGGATCGTCACCGGCACCTTGCGGATCTCGGTGGTGGCGAAGATGAACTTGGCGTGCGGCGGCGGCTCTTCCAGCGTCTTCAGCAGCGCGTTGAACGCCGCCGTCGACAGCATGTGCACTTCGTCGATGATGTAGACCTTGTAGCGCGCCTCGACGGGGGCGTAGCGCACCCCGTCCAGCAGCTCGCGCATCTCGTCGACCTTGGTGCGGGAGGCGGCGTCGAGTTCCAGCACGTCCATGTGCCGGCCCTCGATGATGGCCCGGCAGTGCCGGCCCTCGGTGCTGAGGTCGACGCTGGGGCCGTGGACGGTGTCGCTCTCGTAGTTCAGGGCCCGGGCCAGCAGGCGGGCGGTCGTGGTCTTGCCGACCCCGCGAACGCCGGTGAGCATGAAGGCGTGGGCGATACGGCCGGTCGAGAAGGCATTGGCCAGGGTGCGGACCATGGCCTCCTGGCCGATCAGGTCCTCGAAGGTGCGCGGCCGGTACTTGCGGGCCAGCACGGTATAGGCCGCGCCGGCCTCTTCCGGTTCGGGCTCGGGCAGGGGCTTGGCCGCGACCGGCGCGGGCGCCTCGCCGAAGATGTCGGCCGTGTTCTCGTCGCGCTCGACGGTTTCCTCGCGATCGAACGCGGGCTCGTCCCAGGGCGGAGCGGAATCGGGCGTGAGGTCGTGGTCGGCCATGGGCGCAGTCTAGAGCGTCGGGCGGCGCGGCAAAAGGCTCGCGGGCGGCCGCGTCGCGTCTGCTGACAGAATTTAAGGGGTAAGGTGGAGACCGGCGGGCGACCCGAGGGTGATCTCGTTGTGGCTGCTGCCTTCCGGCCCTGACCAGGTTGGCGAGGCCATCGTCCGTCGCCGATCTCCGAGGGGGTATATCGCGACTCATCGCGCGATATGCAAGCGCCAAGCGCTCCGCCCCGTGACGACTCTTCGCCGCGACCCGTCGCTGGGCGGGCGCCGAGCGTCAAAACCCCTTACACTTTCGGCGGTCAGCCTCTACAGAATCAGCCATGCCGCTTTCCGAGATCGTCAACATCTTCGCGGGCAACCCGCTGGACCGCGCCGGCGAGCGCCGAGGCGACGCCAGCTGGATCGCCGAGAAGCTGGAGGACCCCCAGTCCCTGGCCGTGGCCGTGTGGAACGGCAAGGTCCTGGTCGAGGACTCGCCTTCGGCCGATGAAGAGCCGACCGGCGTCCAGATCGCCTATCTGCGCGCCGACATGGCCAAGGAACTGGCCGGCACGGACGAGCGCCTGCTGTTCATGGGCCTGTGGAAGGACATCGCCGTCTTTGCCGTCGACCTGGAGGGCGCGGCCGATCCGTCGGAAGGCGCGCTGGCGGGGCTTGGCCGCTTCGAGGACCTGCGCGGCGCGGCCGCGACCCTGCCCGCGCCCGACGCCGGCATCCTGGCCACCGCCAAGTCGATGTTCGAATGGCGGCGCAAGCACCCGTTCTGCGCCAACTGCGGCAACAAGAGCGACATCGCCGATGGCGGCTGGAAGCGCATCTGCCCGTCCTGCCACGCCGAGCACTTCCCGCGCACCGACCCGGTGGCGATCATGCTGGCCGTGCACGGCGGCAAGTGCCTGCTGGGCCGCCAGGCGGCGTGGCCCGCCGGCATGTTCTCGGCCCTGGCCGGCTTCGTCGAGCCTGGCGAGACCATCGAGGAGGCCTGCGCCCGCGAGCTGAAGGAAGAGGCGGGCCTGGTGGCCGTCAAGGTCCGCTACCACTCCAGCCAGCCCTGGCCGTTCCCCGCCTCGCTGATGATGGGCATGATCGCCGAGGTCGACAGCGACCAGGCCGCCCCCGACCAGACCGAACTGGAAGCCGTCCGCTGGTTCGACAAGGACGAGGCCAAAGCCCTGATCCGCGGCGAGATCGACGACGCCTTCGCGCCCCCGACCCTGGCCATCGCGCACCAGCTGATCAAGACCTGGTGCGAGAGCGAGGATTGAGGGGGAGGGGGCTTCTAGAGCCCTCTCTCTTCGAGAGAGGGAGGGGCCCGCCGCCGCAGGCGGTGGGAGGGTGAGAGGTTACAGCCTTGCCGAACCAAGCACTGCCAGTATGTCATCGGCGACACCGCCGGGATCGGCCAGAACCCGGCTCGCTCGGGACTCTCAGGACCATGTATCCGAACAGTTCCAGGATTTGCGTGCGCCGCGCGTCGTGATCTTCGCGCCCATCGTGGACCGCACCGTCCAGCTCGACGATCAGCTTTCCAGCCTCGCAGACGAAGTCGGCGAAGTAGCGGTCGATCGGAAGCTGCCGCAGGAATTTGAAGCCGCCGAGGCGACGGTTGCGGACGAGCTTCCAAAGCGCCTTTTCCGCGAGGGTCTGATTCCGGCGAAGCCTGCGGGCGTTGGCTGTCCTGTTCATGACGTCAGCTTCGGCTCGCCCGCGAAAGCGGCGTAACCGAAGGAATGGGGAATTTCCTGCTGTCGGTGAAACCTCTCACCCTCCCACCGCTTCGCGGTGGGCCCCTCCCTCTCTCGCAGAGAGAGGGGTCAGGTTTGCTTCCCTCACCCCGCCAGCTTCACCCACTCCCGCGCCACCATCGCCACCAGCACCAGCGTCGACAGGCCGAAGGCCAGGAACCGCGCCATCACGATGTTGACGCTGGCCTGCACCAGGCTGTGCACGATCCGCAGGGCCACATAGGCCCAGGCCAGCGCCACCGCCGTTCCGTCGCCGTGGCCCGCCACGAAGATCGCCAGGGCCGCCGCGTAGAAGATCGTCGGCTGCTCCATCAGGTGGTTGTAGTTGTGGGCCGCCTGCCGGGCGGCGTCGGGCAGCACGTCCAGCGCGCCGGGAAAGCGGGCGTCCTGCGGCTTGATCCCGGCCTTGGTCATCGCCGGCAGCCGCTGGGCGTACATCCACGCCCACATCACCAGCGACCAGCTCACCAGCGCCAGCACCGGCGCGATCATCGTGTTCATCGGTCTTGCCTCCCCAGGTCGTGTTTTGGGGAGGCTATCGGGGAAGCGGCGCCAGGCGAAGCCTGCCGTTTGGTCAGCGCTTCTTCAGCGTCTCTTCCATGCCGCGGCGGGCCAGTTCGTCGGCGCGTTCGTTGTGCTCATGGCCGGCGTGGCCCTTGACCCAGCGCCAGTCGACCTCGTGGCGCTGGCGCGCCGCGTCGAGGCGCTGCCACAGGTCGACGTTCTTGACCGGGCTCTTGTCGGCGGTCTTCCAGCCCTTGGCCTTCCAGCCATGGATCCACTGGGTGACGCCCTTCATCACGTACTGGCTGTCGGTGTGCAGCTCGGTCTTGGTCGGGCGGTTCAGCGCCTCCAGGGCCATGATCGCGCCCATCAGCTCCATGCGGTTGTTGGTCGTCGCCAGCTCGCCGCCGCAGATCTCCTTGCGCTTGTCGCCATACATCAGGACCGCGCCCCAGCCGCCGGGGCCGGGATTACCGCGGCAGGCGCCGTCGGTGTAGATGATCAGCTTCGGGGTCACGACCCAATCCTCACTTAAACGCGTCCGAACAGCGACAGGCCCTCGCGGTGGACGGCCAGCTTGCGCTCGTACTCCAGCGGGTCCTTGGGCTTCACCAGGGCGCCGGCCGGCGTGGCGTTCCAGTCGGCCAGGCGGGTCAGGAAGAAGCGCATGGCCGCGCCGCGCGCCAGCATCGGCAGGGCGTCGCGCTCGGCCGGGCTCAAGGGGCGGCGGCGCTCGTAGCCGGCGATCAGGGCTTGGGCGGCGGTGACGTTGAAGCTGCCGTCGGCCTCGAAGCACCAGGCGTTCAGGGTCACGGCCACGTCGTAGGCGTAGGCGTCGTCGCAGGCGAAGTAGAAGTCGATGGTCGCCGCGAACTTGCCGTCGGTCTTGAAGAAGACGTTGTCGGGGAAGTAGTCGGCGTGGATCGTGCCGGCGGGCAGGTTGCGCGGCCAGGCCAGGGCCATCTCGGCCAGGTCCTTGTCGATCGTGGCGGCCAGGCCGGGCTTGAGGTCCTCGGCGGCCTGGCGGTGCTTGGAGAACAGCGGCGCCCAGTGCGGCTGGCCCAGGTCGTTGGCGCGGCGGCCGGCATAGCCTTCGCCCGCTAGGTGCAGCCAGGCCAGGCCCTCGCCGGCCTCGCGGCAGTGGGCGGGGCTGGGCTTGCGCACCGACAGGCCCGGCATGAATTCGACGAGGGCGGCCGGCTTGCCGCGCAGGGTCTTGAGGGTCTTGCCCGCCTTGTCGGCGATCGGCCGGGCCGAGGGATAGCCGCGATCGGCCAGCCAGCCCAGCAGGTCGAGGAAGTAGGGCAGGTCCTCGGGCCGCGCGCGGCGCTCGTAGACCGTCAGGATGTAGCGGCCCGTCTCCGTCTCCAGCAGGAAGTTGGAGTTCTCCACGCCCTCGGCGATGCCCTTGAACGCCAGCGGGGCGCCCAGGGCGTACTCGGCCAGGAAGCCTTCGAGCTCTTGATCGGTGATGTCGGTGTAGACGGCCATGGGCGCGGGATGCGGCGCCGCGCGCTGGCGGTCAAGCGGGCGTCTCCAGAAACCCTCTCCCTATGGGAGAGGGAGTTTCTTCCTCAAGCCGTCGTCAGCAGGCGCGGCAGCTTGAAGGTCACTGTTTCGCGGGCCTCGACCAGTTCCTCGATCTCGATGTCGAAGTGGCCGCTGATGGCGTCGATGACGCCCTGCACCAGGTCCTCCGGCGCCGAGGCCCCGGCGGTCAGGCCGATGGTGGCCACGCCGTCGAACCAGCTCCAGTCCAGGCCCGAGGCGTCGTCGATCAGGTAGGCGGCCTTGGCGCCGGCCTTCAGGCCCACTTCCTTCAGGCGCACCGAGTTGGACGAGTTGCGCGAGCCGACCACCAGGATCAGGTCCGACGCCTCGGCCAGCATCTTCACCGCGTCCTGGCGGTTGGTGGTGGCGTAGCAGATGTCTTCCTTGTGAGGCGCGGCGATGCCGGGGAAGCGCTCCTTGAGCATGGCCACGATGTCGGCGGTGTCGTCGACCGACAGGGTGGTCTGGGTCAGGAAGGCCACGTTCGAGGCGTCCTTGGGCTGCCAGGTCCGCGCGTCGTCGATGTCCTCGATCAGGGCCACCGTGCCCTCGGGCAGCTGGCCCATGGTGCCGACCACCTCGGGGTGGCCCGCGTGGCCGATCAGCACGATCTCGCGGCCGTTGTCGAAATGCTTCTGGGCCTCGACGTGGACCTTGGAGACCAGCGGGCAGGTGGCGTCGAGATAGATCATCTGCCGCGACTTGGCCTCGGCCGGCACCGATTTGGGCACGCCGTGGGCCGAGAACACCACCGGGCGGTCGTCGGGAGCCTCGTTCAGCTCCTCGATGAAGATCGCGCCCAAGGCCTTGAGCCGGTCGACCACGTGGCGGTTGTGGACGATCTCGTGTCGCACATAGACCGGCGCGCCGAACTTCTCGATGGCCCGCTCGACGATCTGGATGGCCCGGTCGACCCCGGCGCAGAAGCCGCGCGGGCTGGCCAGGAACAGGCGGAGCTTGGGACGGACCGGGGGACGGATCGGCGCGGGCGTGGTCATGGCGCGGAACCTAAGCGCTTGCGGGCTCGGGCGCCAGACGTGCCGCGCATGGCGTTTTGACGACCAAGCTGCAACGTGCGCCCGTTGCGAGGTCACGCATATGCCTTTATCAGGCTGCATGACGCCGGTTGGGGCCTTTCCCTTTCTGGCAATCCTTCTCGAACCGGACGTTTCATGCGCCGCACGCTTTCCGTCGCCTTCAGCGCCCTGATGGCCCTGTCGATCGCCGTCACCGCCACCAGCGCCTACGCCCAGGGCGGCGGCCGCGGCGGGCAGGGCGGCGGCCAGGAGGACGACGGCGCCAAGCGCAAGAAGCGCGACGAGGAATGGAACCAGCCCAAGGCCCCGCTGGCCCAGCTGCGCAACGCCGGCCCGTGCCCGTTCGTCAAGGTGCTGTACGACGCCAGCCGCTATGTCGAGTTCAAGGGCGGCAAGGAAAGCGCCGCGACCACCGGCTACACCGGCGAGATCCAGGGCGTGTCCTCGGGCTGCGCCTACAAGAGCGACGAGCCGATCAAGATGCAGGTCGAGGTGCTGTTCGCCCTGGGCCGCGGCCCGGAAGCGACCGAGACCCGCAAGACCTACCGCTACTGGGTGGCCGTGACCGAGCGCAACAAGTCGGTGCTGGCCAAGGAATATTTCGACCTGCCGATCACCTTCCCGGCCAGCGGCGACCGCGTGTTCGCCACCGAGAAGCTGCAGACCATCACCATCCCGCGCGCCGAAGCCACGACGAGCGGCAGCAATTTCGAAGTCCTGATCGGCTTCGACGTCACCCCGGAAATGGCCGCCTTCAACCGCGACGGCAAGCGCTTCCGCGTCAACGCCGGCCAGGCCGCCCAAGCCCAGCAAGCAGGGACTCCTCCTAAGCAATGAACGATTTGAAGCGGTCCTTGAGCGAGGCGGCCGCGGCCGCTTTCCAGGCCGCCGGACTGTCTCCCGACTTCGGGCGCGTCACGGCGTCCGACCGGCCCGACCTGGCCGACTTCCAGTGCAACGGCGCTCTCGCCGCGGCCAAGAGCGCCAAGCGTAACCCCCGCGAAATCGCCGTCCAGGTGGTCGAGCAGCTGAAGGCCGATCCGCGCCTGGCCTCGGTCGAAATCGCCGGCGTCGGTTTCATCAACATGCGCGTCAGCCCCGCGGCCCTGGCCGCCCGCGCCGACGAGATCGCCGCCGACGAGCGCGCCGGCGCCAGCCTGCTGGCCGATCCGCGCCGCGTGCTGGTCGACTATGCCGGCCCCAACGTGGCCAAGCCGATGCACGTGGGCCACCTGCGCGCCTCGATCATCGGCGAGTCGATCAAGCGCCTGTACCGCTTCCGCGGCGACCAGGTGGTGGGCGACGCCCACTTCGGCGACTGGGGCTTCCAGATGGGCCTGCTCATCACCGCGGTGATGGACGAGGACGCCTTCATCGCCGCCCTGATGGACAAGCTGCCGGACGCCCCGCGCGACTTCTCCGACGCCGACGCCGCCAAGGTGCGCGCCGAGTTCGCCGGCCGGGTCACCCTGGCCGACCTCGACCGCCTGTACCCGGCCGCCGCCGCGCGCGCCAAGGAAGACGTCGAGTATCGCGACCGCGCCCGCAAGGCGACGGCCGACCTGCAGAACGGCCGCTTCGGCTATCGCCTGCTGTGGAAGCACTTCGTCGACGTCAGCCGCGTGGCCCTGGAGCGCGAGTTCCACGCCCTGGGCGTCGACTTCGACCTGTGGAAGGGCGAAAGCGACGCCGATCCGCTGATCGCGCCGATGGTGCGCCAGCTGGAGGACAAGGGCCTGCTGGTCGAGGACCAGGGCGCCCGCATCGTCCGCGTGGCCCGTCCTGGCGAGACCAAGAAGAAGAAGCTGCCCGACGGCTCGGTGATCGAGGTCGAAAGCCCCGATCCGCTGCTGGTGGTCTCGTCGGAAGGCTCGGCCATGTACGGCACGACCGACCTGGCCACGATCCTGGATCGCCGCCAGTCGTTCGACCCGCACCTGATCCTCTACTGCGTCGACCAGCGCCAGGCCGACCACTTCGAGCAGGTGTTCCGCGCCGCCTACCTCGCCGGCTACGCCCAGCCGGGCGGCCTGGAGCACATCGGCTTCGGCACCATGAACGGCGCCGACGGCAAGCCGTTCAAGACCCGCGCCGGCGGCGTCCTGAAGCTGCACGATCTGATCGAGATGGCCCGCGAGAAGGCCCGCGAGCGCCTGCGCGAAGCCGGCCTGGGGGCGGAACTGTCGCCGGAAGCCTTCGAGGAGACCGCGCACAAGGTCGGCGTCGCCGCCCTGAAGTTCGCCGACCTGCAGAACTTCCGCGGCACCTCCTACGTCTTCGACCTCGACCGCTTCACCAGCTTCGAGGGCAAGACCGGTCCGTACCTGCTGTACCAGACCGTCCGCATCAAGAGCATCCTGCGCAAGGCCGCCGAGCAGGGCGCGCAAGGCGGGGTCGTGATCGTCGCCGAACCGGCCGAGCGCGACCTGACCCTGCTGCTGGACGCTTTCGAGGGCGCGCTGAGCGAGGCCTACGACAAGAAGGCTCCCAACTTCGTGGCCGAGCACGCCTACAAGCTGGCCCAGGGCTTCTCGAAGTTCTACGCCGCCTGCCCGATCCTGGGCGCCGACGAGCCGACCGTGCGCGCCTCGCGCCTGACCCTGGCCCAGACGGCCCTCAAGCAGCTTGAGCTGGCGCTCGACCTGCTGGGCGTCGAGACGCCGGAGCGGATGTAGCCTGATCCCTCTCCCCTTGCGGGAGAGGGTGGCCTCCCGAAGGGAGGTCGGGTGAGGGGTTGCACGTACAGAAACGCCGCGACAGCTGATCGGCTGTCGCGGCGTTTTGCTTTTGAGAGACCCCTCATCCGCCGGCCTTCGGCCGCCACCTTCTCCCGCAAGGGGAGAAGGATTAGTCGGTGGAAAACCCCGCCACGTTCTCCGTCGTCACCGGCCCGGCCACCTTGCCGGCCGTGACCCCGCGCAGCCGCACGTCGCGCACCGGCAGGTCCTTCTCGCCCTTGATGCTGCAAATCGAGCCGGCCTGCGCGACGCGCACGTCGCTGACCCGCAGGCCCTCGATCGCGGTCAGCCGCCGCTCGTAGGTCGGGACCAGGGTGCGCCACTGGTAGAGCACGTCGGTGTCGACCGCGAGCACGCTGCCGGCGATCTTCGTGGCGCTGACATTGCGCATGTGGATGCCTCGCACGAAGCCGCCGCGCCGCTCGTTGGTCTTGACGAACAGCAGGTTGGCGATCGGCACGGCCCAGCCGTCCTCACCCCCATTCCCCCTTGGGCCGTCGCCGGTGAAGTGGCAGTTGTCGACGAAGACGTTCTCGATCCCGGCCGACAGCTCGCTGCCCACGGCCATCAACTGGTGGCCATTCCTGATCTGGCAGTCGCGCATCACGACGTTGCGGGTGGGAACGCCCAGTCGCCATGCGTCCTGGTCGCGGCCCGACTTCACCGACACCGCGTCGTCGCCCTGGTCGAACACGCAGTCCTCGATCAGCACGTTCTGGCTCATCTCCGGATCGACGCCGTCGTTGTTATGGCCGTGGGCGCGGATCTTCACCCGGCGGATGACGACGTCGGCGCAGAGGAAAGGGTGGATCACCCAGAACGGGCTGTCCTCGATGCTGACGTCCTCGACCAGCACGCGGCGGCAGCGGTTGAACTGGATGAACTGCGGACGCAGGTTCGCCTCGCCGCCCGTCATCCGGCGCTGGTCGACCGGCTCGCCCCTGGCGGCCTGGTGATACAGCGCCACCAGGGCGTCCATGTGCGGCTTGGGCCGCTTGTACCATTCGCGCCAGACGTCCAGCTTGGCCTTCAGCCTGCCGGGGCCGGTGATCGCCACGTTCTCGCAGTCGAAGGCGTAGACCAGCGGTGAATAGTTCCAGCACTCCAGCCCCTCCCAGGTGGTCTGGACGGGCGGCAGGTAGTCGGCGGGCTTTTCGGAGAACAGCAGGGTGGCGCCCTTGGCCAGGTGCAGGGCGACGTTGCTCTTGAAGTGCACCTTGCCGGTCGGCCAGGTCCCCTCGGGGACCACCACCACCCCAGCGCCGGCGGCGTTGGCGGCCGTGATCGCCGCGGCGATGGCGGCGCTGGTCTTGGCCTGGTCGCCCTGGTCGGCGCCGAAGTCGGTGATGACAAAGCGCCTGGCGCGGGAGAAGTCGGGCACGCCGATCGAGGGCATGTCGAACGGCGCGGTGGGGGCGACCAGCTTGCGGGGAAAGGGCTTGGCGATGGCCAGGCCGGGGATCAGCGGCGCCAGGAGCCCGGCGCCCAGCGCCGTCCGCCGGGTGGTCTGAACGATAGCCATGCCGCGTCTCCCGATGCCGGACGTCGATCGCGCCCGTGTCGGTGCATTGCTCGCATGGTGGGATGCGAAGTCAATATTCGGGATTACCAGATCCTCCCCCCGAAGGGGGAGGTGTCGCCGAAGGCGACGGAGGGGGACGTGGCCTGGGAGGCCACAGATTCCCTTCCGTCAGAAGTCTCTTCCCCCCTCCGGCCCTCCGGGCCACCTCCCCCTTCGGGGGGAGGATCTGGTTCAGACCAATCGCTCCAGCCCGGCCCGGGCCGCCTTCAGGAACACGCTGGGCAGGGCCGACAGCCCCTCATGCGGGGTCCAGACGAAGTCGCCGGCGACGTCGGCCTCGGCGACCATCACCCGCAAGGTCAGCGAGAAGTGGGTGAAGACGTGCTCCACCGCGCCCAGGTCGCGCCAGGGGGCCAGGATCGGCGCGGCGCGGGCGGCCTCGTCGTCGCTCCACGGGCGGTCGCGCCAGTCCGAGGTCGGCAGGCCCAGCATGCCGCCCAGCAGGCCCTTGTCCGGACGCCGCACCAGGGCCGTCTCGCCACGGCGGCTGACGATATAGGCCACGCCATGGCGGCGCGGTCGGTCGGCCTTCTTCGTGCGGCGGGGAAAGGTCTCGGGCGCGCCCTTGGCCTGGGCCGCGCAAAAGGCCTCCACCGGGCAGCGGCCGCACAGCGGGGCCTTGGGCTTGCAGACCGTGGCGCCCAGGTCCATCAGCGCCTGGGCCCAGTCGCCGGGGCGATCGTCGGTGACCAGGCCGGCGGCCAGGCGCTTGAGCTCCGGCTTGGCGTCGGGCAGCGGCGTCTCCACCGCGAACAGCCGCGCCATCACCCGCTCGACATTGCCGTCGACCACGTTGGCCGCCCGGTCGAAGGCGATGGCCGCCACCGCCGCGGCGGTGTAGGCGCCCACGCCCGGCAGGGCCAGCAGGCCCTCCTCGCTGTCGGGGAACTCGCCGCCGTGCTGGCTGGCCACCGCGCGGGCGCAGGCCAGCAGGTTGCGGGCGCGGGCGTAGTAGCCAAGGCCCGCCCAGGCGGCCATCAGCTCGCCGTCCTGCTCGGCCGCCAGGGCCTCGACCGTGGGCCAGCGCTGGGTGAAGGCCAGGAAATAGGGCGTGGCGTGCGGCACCGTGGTCTGCTGCAGCATCACCTCCGACAGCCACACCCGGTAGGGGTCGCTGCGCAGGCCCATGGCGCCGGCGGCGGGGCCGGTTCGCCACGGCAGCACCCGCGCCTCGCGGTCGTACCAGGAAAGCAGGGCTGAGCGGATCGCGGCGACGTCGGTCATTGTCCGCCTCCTATCGCAAATCCGCGCGCGCGAGGGGAGGGGGGCGTGCTAGCATTGTGAGGCAATGTATCGCCGCACGCTGCCCACGGCCGACGAGGCCTTGAAGATCCTGTCGCGCCGCCGCACCCGGCCGCCGATGCGCGTGCCGCCGCCGGCCGGCAAGAGCCTGGCCAAGTTCATCCGCGAGCTCGACAAGAAGCACGGCCAGGGCCCCGGCGCGCTGCAGGCCCGCTGGAAGGAGATCGTCGGCGAGAGCCTGGCCCGCCGCACCGAGCCCGTCCGCATCATCAAGAGCCGCACCGGCGAGGGCGGCACGCTGGAACTGCGCGTCGACGGCCCCGTCGCCTCGCTGATCCAGCACCAGGTCGGCCAGATCACCCAGCGCCTGGACCTGCTGCTAGGCAAGGGCGCGGTGACCCGCCTGCGCATCGTCCAGGGACCCGTGCGCGTCGCCGCGGCCGCCTCGGCCCCGCCGCGTCCGCGCCGCCGGCCGCCGCTCGACGCGGCCCAGGAGCGCGACCTGGCCTCCAGCCTGTCCGACCAGCCCGAAGGCCCGCTGAAAGAGGCGCTGCTGAAGCTGGGGCGCGGCGTGCTGCGCAACGAGCGTTGACAACCTTCGCGGGTTGCCGCTGATGCGCGAAAGCCTCATCGGCGCCATTTTCACGCGGCTAAAGAATCGCGCTTAACTTCACTGTTCACGTTCGAGGAAGACCCGACCATGCGCTCGCCCCTTCGCCGGATCCTGCTCGCCGCGACCCTGGTCGCCAGCGTCGCCGGCCTGTCCGCCTGCAACAAGTCGGGCTCGACCGTCACGGCCGACGACATGAGCCTGGGCAACCCTAACGCCAAGGTCACGGTCATCGAGTACGCCTCGGCCAGCTGCGTCCACTGCGCCAAGTGGAACGAGGAGGTCTTCCCGGCCTTCAAGCAGAAGTACATCGACACCGGCAAGGTGAACTACGTCTACCGCGAGTTCCTGACCGCCCCGCCGCAGGTGGCCGCCGCCTCGTTCCTGCTGGCCCGCTGCGCCGGCAAGGACAAGTATTTCTCGGTGCTGGACTCGGTCTACCGCTCGCAGGAAGAGATGTTCACCACCGGCGACTATCGCGGCGTGCTGCTGCGCATCGCCCAGTCGTCGGGCCTGAACGAGCAGCAGTTCGACGCCTGCGTCAGCGACGAGAAGGCCCTGAAGGCCCTCAACGACCGCATCGAGCGCTACTCCAAGGAAACCGACATCAAGGGCACCCCGACCTTCGTCATCAACGGCAAGAAGCTGAACGACGAAGGCGGCGAGGCTCCGCTGGCCCAGCTGGACACCGCCATCGCCGCGGCGAGCAAGTAGGCATGACCCTGGACCGGCGCGCGCTGATCGTTTCGGGCCTGGCGGCAGCGACCGCCATGCCGACGCTTGCGCGCGCCGCGCCCTTGCCGGCCCAGCCGGGCGACCACGTGCTGGGCTCGCCCAAGGCCAAGGTGCAGATCGTCGAGTACGCCTCGATGAGCTGCGGCCACTGCGCCCACACGGCCATGGAAGTCATGCCGGCGATCAAGAAGCGCTACATCGACACGGGCAAGGCCCGGCTGGTGTTCCGCGAGTTCCTGACCCCGCCCTACGACCTGGCCGGCGCCGGCTTCCTGCTGGCCAACCGCGTGCCGCCGGCCCGCTATTTCGAGGCGGTCGACGCGATCTTCGCCGCCCAGAAGACCATGTACCAGACCGGCGACTACTGGGGCGGCCTGCTGGGCGTGGCCAAGCGCTTCGGCCTGACCGAGGCCCAGCTGGAAGCGACGCTGAACGACAAGGCCGCGCTGGCCGCGCTGAACACCCGCGTCGAGGCCGCCGCCAAGCGCGACAGGATCGAGGGCACCCCGACCTTCTTCGTCAACGGCGCCCAGCTGGTCGGCGAGGTCACCGTGGACGATCTGGCCCAAGCCATCGACAAGGCCCTGAAGGGCTAGCGGGCGGGCGCGGCCGTGCAGTTCCAGCGTCTGCGCCTCTCCGGCTTCAAGTCCTTCGTCGAGCCGACGGAGTTCCGGATCGAGCCTGGTCTGACGGGCATCGTCGGGCCCAACGGCTGCGGCAAGTCAAACCTGCTGGAAGCCCTGCGCTGGGTGATGGGCGCCAACTCGGCCAAGGCCATGCGGGCCGGCGGCATGGACGACGTGATCTTCGCCGGATCGGGCAACCGCCCGCCGCGCAACCACGCCGACGTCACCCTGACCATCGACAACGCCGACCGCACCGCGCCGGCCAGCTTCAACGACGATCCGGTGCTGGAGGTCGTGCGCCGCATCGACCGCGGGGCCGGCTCGACCTACCGCATCAATGGCCGCGAAGTCCGCGCCCGCGACGTCCAGCTCCTGTTCGCCGACGCCTCGACCGGGGCCAACTCGCCGGCCCTGGTGCGCCAGGGCCAGATCAGCGAGCTGATCGGCGCCAAGCCGCAGAACCGTCGCCGCATCCTGGAAGAGGCCGCCGGGGTCTCGGGCCTGCACACCCGCCGCCACGAGGCCGAGCTGCGCCTGCGGGCCGCCGAGAGCAACCTCACCCGCCTTGAGGATGTGGCCCGCGAGCTGGAGACGGCGCTGAACCGCCTCAAGCGCGAGGCCCGCCAGGCCGAGAAATACAAGCGCCTGTCGGCCGAGATCCGCGCCGTGCAGGGGGCGGTGCTGTTCGCCCGCTGGGCCGAGGCCCGCGACACGCTGGAGCGCACCCAGTCCGAGGCCACCCAGTCGGCCCGCGAGGTCGAGGAAACGGCCCGCGCCGCCGCCGCCGGCCAGGGCGCGATCGTCACGGCCGAGGCCGCCATGCCGCCGCTGCGCGAAGAGGCTGCCATCGCCCAGGCGGTGCTGGGCCAGCTGGCGATCCAGAAGGACCGCGCCGAGCGCGACGCCGCCGCCGCCGCCGCCGAGTTCCAGCGCCTGTCGGCCGACCTTTCCCGCATCGACGACGACCGCGCCCGCGAGCAGCAGGCCGCCGAGGACGCGGGCGCCAGCCTGGCCCGCATCGAGCCGGAACTGGCCGAGGTGCGCGGCCTGATCTCCGCCGCTCCCGAGCGCGGCCCGGAGCTGGAGACCGCCGCCAAGGCCGCCGAGGCCGCACGGGCCGAAGCCGATGGGGCCGTCGAGCGCCTGGCCGCCCAGTCCGCCGCCGAGGAAGCCCGCGCCCGCGCCGCCGCCCAGCGCCTGGCCGAGGCCGAAAGCCGCCTGGCCCGCACCGTCCGCGCTCTGGACCAGGCCAAGGCCGAGCGCGCAGCCGTCGGTCCGGCCGTCGATCCCGCCGCGGCCGAGGCTCGTCAGCGTTTCGCGAACGCGGAAGCCCAACTGGCCGCCGCCCGCGCCGCCCTGGAGGCCGCCGAAGCCGAGCGTACGACGGCCGCCCAAGCCGAGGGCGCGGCCCGCGACCTGGCCCGCAAGGCCGAGGACCAGCTGGGCCGCCTGCGCACCGAGGCCCGGGGCCTGGCCCAGCTGACTGCCCCGCGCGCCAAGAGCGGCTTCTCGCCCGCCCTTGACGCGGTGACGCCCGACAAGGGCTATGGCGCGGCCCTGGCCGCCGCCCTGGGCGACGACCTGGAAGCCGCGCTCGACGCCCGCGCGCCCTCGCACTGGGCGGGCGCCGACGCTCCGGCGACGTCCTGGCCCGACGGCGTCCAGCCGCTGGCCCCGCTGGTCAAGGCGCCGCCCGAGCTGGCCGCGCGCCTGGCCATGGTGGGCCTCGTGGACCGCGCCGACGCCGCGCGCCTGGCCAAGGACCTGCCGGTCGGCGCGCGCCTGGTCTCCAAGGAAGGCGACCTGTGGCGCTGGGACGGCTTCGTCGCCAAGGCCGACGCCCCCAAGCCGGCCGCCGTCCGGCTGGAGCAGCGCACGCGCCTGGCCGAGGTCGAGGCCGAGATCGACGCGGTCGCGCCCCAGGCCGAGGCTGCGACCGCCGCTCTGAAGACCGCCGCCGACCGCCTGCGCGCCGCCGAGGACGCGCTGCGCGACAAGCGCCGGGGTCCGCCCGACGCCGAGCGCCTGCTCACCCAGGCGCGCGAGACCGTGGCCCGCTACGAGCGCGAGGCCGCCCAGCGCGAGGCCCGCGCCCAGTCGCTGGACGACACCATCGCCCGCTTCGAGGCCGAGCGGGCCGAGGCCGACGAGGCCCTGGCGGCCGTTCGCGCCGAGCAGGCGGCGGCCGAAAGCGTCGGCGACCTGGCTCCGCAGCTGGCGGCCGCCCGCCAGGCCGCCGCCGCCGCCCGCGAAGCCGCTTCGGCGGCGCGATCGGCGCTCGACCTGGAGAACCGCGAGCGCGCGGGCCGCCAGCGCCGGCTGGAGAGCCTGGAACGCGACCTGGGCGACTGGACCCGCCGCCGCGACGCCGCCGCCAAGCGCGCCGAGGGGCTGGAGGCCGACCGCGCCAAGGCCGCCGCCGCCCTGGAGGCCGCCCGCGCCGCGCCCGCCGAGCTGGAAGAAAAGCTGCTGGTCCTCGTCGACCAGTTCGACGCCGCCGAGCAGCGCCGGGCCAAGGCCAGCGACGCCCTGGAGGCGGCCGAGACCGCCCGCATCACCGCCGACCGCACGGCCCGCGCCGCCGACCAGGCCGCCGGCGAGGCCCGCGAGCGCCGCGCCGCCCTGGTCGCCCGCCTGGACGCCGCCCGCGAACGCTTCGCCGAGATCGCCTCGAACATCCGCGAGAGCGCCCGCATGGAGCCCGAGGCCCTGGGCCGCCACCTGGCGGGCGAGGCTGTGGCCGTCCCCAAGGACGCGGCCGGCGTCGAGGCCCACCTGTTCGCCCTGGAACGCGAGCGCGACGCCATCGGTCCGGTGAACCTGCGCGCGGAAGAAGAGGCCCAGGAATATGCCGGGCGGCTCGAGACCATGCGCATCGAGCGCGCCGACCTGTCGGGCGCGGTGGCCAAGCTGCGCGACGGCATCGAGGAGCTGAACGCCGAAGGGCGCGAGCGCCTGCTGGCCGCCTTCGACGTCATCAACAACCACTTCCAGACCCTGTTCCAGGCGCTGTTCGGCGGCGGCCAGGCCGAGCTGCGGCTGATCGAGAGCGATGATCCGCTGGAAGCCGGTCTGGAGATCTTCGCCTGCCCGCCCGGCAAGCGCCTGGCCAGCATGAGCCTGATGAGCGGCGGCGAGCAGGCCCTGACCGCCAGCGCCCTGATCTTCGGCGTGTTCCTGGCCAATCCGGCCCCGATCTGCGTGCTGGACGAAGTCGACGCGCCTCTGGATGACGCCAATGTCGACCGCTACTGCAACATGCTCGACGAGATGCGCCGCCGCACCCTGACGCGCTTCATCGCCATCACCCACAACCCGGTGACCATGAGCCGCATGGACCGTCTGTTCGGCGTGACCATGTCCGAGCGCGGGGTCAGCCAGCTGGTCAGCGTCGACCTGAGCACCGCCGAGGAACTGGTGGCGGCGCAGTAGGGGCGAGGGTTCCCGTTAGGACTGAAAAATATCCGTAAAATCCCCGCGAAAGCGTGGGACCCAGGCCTTTTCTGAAACCCGCGGCGCTCGACGATAAAACTGCTGGGTCCCCGCTTTCGCGGGGATTTTACGGGGTGAGGGGTCCTCCGGCCTCTCCGGAAGCGGGTTAGAACAACCCCGCCACCATCTGCCGCAGCGGATTGGTCGGATCGGCCAGCAGCTTCACGGCCATGGCGCAGGAGATCGTCACCAGCAGCGGCCGGATCAGCCGCGCCCCGAACCGCACGGCCAGGCGCGAGCCGAGCTGCGCCCCCAGAAACGCGCCGACGGCCATGGCCAGGCCGATGGGCCAGATCACCGCGCCCTTGAGGATGAACAGCGCCAGCGCCCCGACATTGCTGGCGGCGTTGGCCAGCTTGGTGTGGGCGGTGGCCTTCAGCACGCCGTAGCCGAGCAGGGTGACGATGGCGACCATGTAGAAGGCCCCCGCGCCAGGACCGAAGATCCCGTCATAGAAGCCGACGATCGGCGCGATGAACCCGGCGAAGACCGGCAGGGCCAGGCGGGCTGGGCCGTCCTCGGCCTTCAGGGCCTTGGACAGGCCGAAATAGACGGCGATGACGATCAGCAGCACCGGCACGAGGGCGGCCAGGAACTTCGGCGAAAGCAGGCTGGCGCACAGGGCGCCGGCGATCCCCGCCAGGCCCGCGGCGAGGCCGATCGGCCATGCGGTCTTCCAGTCGATCAGGCCGCGCTTGGCGAAGGCCCGCGTGGCCGAGACCGAACCGAACGTGCTCTGAAGCTTGCTGGTGCCCAGCGCCGCGATCGGCGGCAGGCCCGAAAGCAGCAGCGCCGGCAGGGTGATCAGGCCGCCGCCGCCGGCGATGGCGTCCAGCGTCCCGGCCACGAAGGCCACGCCGAACAGGATGACGAGCAGCTGGACGCTCAGATGTTCCATGGCAGGGCCCTACAAACGCGAAAAGCCGCCCGGGAGCCGGGCGGCGGCAGGCGGCGTGGGAAGGAAGGGGAGGCGGCCATGGCGCGTCTCCCCATCGTTCGATCAGCCGATCAGGTGGGCCCACTGGTGGGCGCGCGAGGCCTTGCTGTTGCGGCCCAGGGCCTTCAGCTCTTCGCGGGCGGCGGCCTTTTCTTCCTTGCGGACGCGTTGCTCGGCCGCTTCGGCGGTCTTGCGTTCCTTGCGCTCGGCGCGCTTGACGGCCGCAATCGCTTCCTGGCGGGCCAGGGCTTCGAGGCGGGCGATTTCCTTGGCTTCGGCGCGGGCGGCGCGGACGGCTTCCAGCTCGGCGGCGCGCTGCTCGTCGCGCTTGTCGAAATCAGGATCCTGAATGGCGACCTTCGGCTTGAACTTGGCCAGCATCGCCTTCTTGGCTTCCTGCTGGGCGGTGATGCGGTCGGCGAATCCGGTGTTCTTCAGATAGGACATGAAACTTCGTGCTGTTGGAGAGGCGCGTCTCTAAACCCCAAAACGGCTGAAAAAGCAATTGGACAGGCCCCGCTTGCCGACGGACGGAATGTCGCGCGCGAGCGACCGGCGAGGGGCGGGGCCGCCTGGGAGACCCGGATTCCGTGGTTCAGCTGACCCTGCGGAAATTCCCTCGCGAAAACAGCGCCTTGCGTAGTTTCTCCACAATCTTGACGCACCGCAGCGCGCCCTATAGGTTCCGCCGCGATCAAGCCGGCCGAAAAAGCGCCTTCTTCAGGCGCGTCTGCGGGCGCTTTCGGACCTGACCGCTTCCCATGCCCAAGGCCGACGAACCGAACGACAAGGCTTTTGAAAGCCTCGACGCTCGGCTCGACGCTTTCGAGGCGCGGAAGGCGGCGGAAAAGCCCGTCAAGGCGGCGGGCGAGAAAGCTTCCCAGGACGGCTATCGCCTCCTGGCGGATTTGATCGGGGGCGTTCTGGTGGGGCTCGGCTTCGGCTGGCTGCTCGATCATTATGCCGGCACGGGGCCTTGGGGGATGGTCGGCGGTCTGCTGATCGGCACGGGTCTCGCGATATTCTCCGTCGTCCGCAAGGCGACGAAACTGAGCGCGCAGGCGTCCAAGGCGAAGGCCGAGGATGTAGACAACGGGGACGGGCCAACCGCCCCCAAGCAGAAGAGAGACTAGGGCCGATGGCCGATCCGATGCACCAGTTCCAGATCCAGAAGATCGTGGAACTGCCGACCGTGACCGTTCCGGGCCTGGGCGCTATCGACCTGTCGATCACCAACTCGGTGTTCGCGATGCTGCTGGCCGCGACGCTGATCGTCGTCTTCTACGCCGCCGCCGCCCGCAAGGCCGTGGTGCCGGGCCGCCTGCAGACGGTGGGCGAGATGCTCTACGGGCTTGTCGACGGATTGGCCGAGTCGATCATCGGCCACGACGGCAAGAAGTTCCTGCCCTTCGTCTTCACCCTGTTCGCGTTCGTGCTGTTCATGAACCTGCAGGGCATGTTCCTGGTGTTCACCGCCACCTCGCAGCTGGCCGTGACCCTGACGCTGGGCATCATGGTCATCCTGACGGTGGTCGGCGTCGGCTTCGCCAAGAACGGCATCAAGTTCTTCAAGCTGTTCGCCCCGTCGGGCGTGCCGTGGCCGCTGTATTTCCTGCTGGTGCCGATCGAGATCCTCTCGTTCCTGATCCGCCCCATCACCCTGGGCCTTCGTCTGTTCGGCAACATGCTGGGCGGTCACGTGGTCCTGAAGATCTTCGCCGGCTTCGTCGTCGCCCTGGGCGGCCTCGGCGTCCTGGGCTGGGCCGGCGCGGCCCTGGCCCTCTCCTCCGTCATCGCCCTGACGGCGCTCGAGTTCATGGTGGCCTTCCTTCAGGCCTTCGTGTTCGCGGTGCTCACCTGCGTCTATCTCAACGACGTCGTGCACCTCGACAGCCACTGATCACCCTTTTCTCTTCAACCTATCTCTGAATTCTCAAGGAGCCTCACAATGGAAGCGGAAGCCGCTAAGTACATCGGCGCTGGCCTGGCCATGCTCGGCATGATCGGCGCGGGCGTCGGCCTGGGCGTCATGTTCGGCAACTATTTCCAAGGCGCGCTGCGCAACCCGACCGCGGCCGCTCAAGAGCGTCCGATGCTGTTCCTGGGCATGGCGCTGACGGAAGCCCTGGGCATCTTCGCCCTGGTCATCGCCTTCCTGATCCTCTTCTCGTAATCCCCAGAGCGCGGCGGGGCCGGTTCACGGCCCAAGCCGCGCTTTGATCTTCTAGAACCGAGCCTGCCCGTCCGTCTCCGGATGGCAGGCGTTAGCTGAGAGGCGCCCTCGCCCATGGCGACGGAAAATCACGGCACGGTCGAGTCGACTGAAGCCCCGGGGCACGAGAGCGGCGGTCTTCCGCAGCTCCAGTTCCAGCACTGGGGCGGTCAGATCGTCTGGCTGCTGCTCATCTTCGCCGTTCTCTACGTCGTGCTGTCGAAGGGTCTTCTGCCCCGCGTCAGCGGCGCGATCGACGAACGCGGCGCCAAGATCGCCGGCGACATCGCCGACGCCCGTCGTCTGAAGGACGAAGCCGAAGCCCAGGCCCGCGCGGCCGCGGCCGAGGTGGCCGAGGCTCGCGCCAAGGCCCAGAAGACCGCCGCGGACGCCAAGGCCAAGGCCTCGGCGGAAGCCGCCGAGCGTCAGGCCAAGGAAGAAGCCGTGCTGGCCGAGAAGCTGGCCGCGGCCGAAGCCTCGATCAACACCGCCCGCGACGAGGCCATGAGCCACGTCCGCACGGTGGCCGAGGAGACGGCCGGCGCCATCGTCGAGAAGCTGACGGGCAAGGCGGCTTCGGCCGCCGAGCTCAAAGCGGCTCTGGCCTAAGGAGTAGCCGACCATGGAACACCAATCCCTGTTCAGCTTCTCCAACCCGGAATTCTGGGTTCTGGCGGCCCTGGTGATCTTCTTCGGCCTGCTGGTCGTGCTGAAGGTCCTGCCCGGCGCCCTGTTCGGCGCGCTTGACGGCTACGCCGCCAAGATCCAGGCCGAGCTCGCCGAGGCCCAGCAGCTCCGCGAGGAGGCCCAGGCCCTGCTCGCCGAGGTCAAGGCCCAGCGCGAGGAATCCGAGCGCCAGGCTTTGGCCATGATCGAGGCGGCCAAGGCGGACGCGATCCGCCTGGAAGCCGAGGCCAAGGAGAAGCTCGAGGAGCAGATCACGCGCCGCGCCGAAATGGCCGAGCGCAAGATCGCCCAGGCCGAGGCCCAGGCCGCCGCGGACGTCAAGGCCGCGGCCGTCGACCTCGCCGCCCAGGCGGCCGAGGCGGTCCTGCTGGCCCGCGTCGCGACCGGCTCGGACCCGCTGGCCGATGCGGCCATCGGTCAGATCGGCGGCAAGCTGCAGTAGTCCTTCCGGACGGCTGAAAGATCGAAAGGCGCGGCTCGCGAGGGCCGCGCCTTTTTCTTTTGGGCCCTGTGGTGAAGGCTCGACCTTCTCCCGTCATTCCCGCCCTTGTGGCGGGAACCCCTCTGTCAGTCGCAAGGGCGGTAGGGGCGGCGTGCTGAGCACGCCGCTGGCGCTTCACTTGCGGGCGGAACCAGAGGTTCCCGCCACAAGGGCGGGAATGACGGGAGGTTGGAGACTGTGGGCTTCAGCCCGCCGCCTGCCGCCGCCTCAGCGCCTTCCTCACAGCCTTGCGTCCCCGCTTGAGCACTCGCCAGCCCGGCCGCCTCAGCACCACCTTCTCGGACCGCAGCAGTTGCTGCCAGGCCACCAGCAGGATCTCCGGCTCGCGGCGCATCAGGCGGCGGATGGGGAAGATCAGCTTGGGGTGACGGCGCTGCCAGCGGATGAAGCGGCGCTTGGCCTGGAACGAGTTGCGCAGCACCACCATCAGCCCGATCACCAGGAGGGGCAGGCCCACGTGGCCGGGCAGGGGCGTCAGCACCGCGCCGGCCAGCAGGATCAGCACGCCCAGGGCGATCAGCAGGATCCGGGCCACGCGGGCGAAGGTTTCGCGCACGACGAACGCCAGCCGGCGGCGACGGAGGCTGGAAAGGCGGCGGACGACCCTGGGGTCGCGCCGGGTCACTGGAGCGGGCTCACGGGGGCCCTAGACCGCGCGCTGGCCCCGGCGCTTGAGCGCCTTGCGCCAGCGCTTGGCCACGCGCCAGCGGCGCGGGATGACCAGCTTCTCGATCCGCAGGGCCTGCTGCCAGGCCACCAGCACCACCTCGGGCTCGCGGCGCAGCAGGCGGCGCAGCGGGAACACCAGCTTGGGGTGGGCGTGCTGGAAGCGGACGAACTGCTTGCGGGCCTTGAACGAGTTGCGCAGCACCAGCATCAGGCCGATGACCGTCAGCGGCAGGCCCATCGGGCCGGGCAGGGGCGCGATCAGAAAGCCCGCGGCGATGAACACCAGGCCCAGCAGCACCAGGGCCGCGCGAATGATCCGCCCGAGAAGCTCGCGGGCGAGTTCGTCGGCGGCGGAAAAGCGCACGGGCGTCATGGCGATGGCGAAGTTCATGGGGGCTGAACGGGGCTTGTGGTCCGCCGGTTTCCGGAAAAAGACCGGCCCCCTCGTCTCACAAGCTGCATATGGAAACGGGGCGCCCTTCCGTAAAGGCGCCCCGTTCCGCTTTCGTGCTGCTGTTGCAGCTATTCCGCGGCGAGTGGCGCGGGGGCCACAGGTTTCCACTTCAACTTCGGCTTCCGGGCCGCCAGCGTCTCGTCCAGGCGCTTGAGCGGCGCCAGGTGCGGGGCGTTCTTGAAGCGGGCCGTGTCGCCCGCCTTGGCAGCCTCCGCCAGCAGGCGCAGGGCGTCGATGAAGCGGTCGAGCTCGGCCTTCGACTCCGTCTCGGTCGGCTCGATCAGCATCGCGCCATGCACCACCAGCGGGAAGTACATGGTCATCGGGTGGAAGCCCTCGTCGATCATCGCCTTGGCGAAGTCGAGCGTGGTGACGCCCGTGTCTTCCAGCCAGGCGTCGTCGAACAGCGCCTCGTGCATGCACGGGCCTTCCGGGAAGGCCGGGCTCATCAGGTCCGACAGGCGGGCCTTGACGTAGTTGGCGTTCAGCACCGCGTCCTCGGCCACCTGGCGCAGGCCGTCGGCGCCGTGGCTGAGCATGTAGGCGTAGGCGCGCACGTACATGCCCATCTGGCCGTGGAAGGCGCTCATCCGGCCGAAGGCCTGGGCGGCGACGCCTTCGGCTTCCTCGATCAGCTTGTAGCCGTTTTCGTCATGCACCACCCACGGGGTGGGGGCGAACGGGGCCAGGGCCTCGCTCAGCACCACCGGACCCGCGCCCGGACCGCCGCCGCCGTGGGGCGTCGAGAAGGTCTTGTGCAGGTTGATGTGCATGGCGTCGACGCCCAGGTCGCCTGGGCGCACCCGGCCGACGATGGCGTTGAAGTTGGCGCCGTCGCAGTAGAAGTACGCGCCCGCCGCGTGGGTCAGGCGGGCGATCTCGACCACGTCGCGCTCGAACAGGCCGCAGGTGTTGGGGTTGGTGACCATGATCGCGGCCACGTGGTCGCCGAGCTTGGACTCCAGGTCGGCCAGGTCGACGCGGCCGTCGTCGGTCTGGGCGATCTCGACGACCGTGTAGCCGCAGAAGGCCGCCGTGGCCGGGTTGGTGCCGTGGGCGCTGGTCGGGGCCAGCACGGTCTTGCGGTGGCCGTTGCCGGCCGCCTCGTGGGCGGCGCGGATGGCCAGGAGGCCGCACAGCTCGCCATGGGCGCCGGCCTTGGGGCTCAGGGCCACCGCGGGCATGCCCGTCAGCGTCTTCAGCCAGTGGGCCAGGCGGTCCATCAGCTCGATCGCGCCCTGCACCGTCGACTGCGGCTGCAGCGGGTGGATGTCCGACAGGCCCGGCAGGCGCGCCATCTTCTCGTTCAGGCGCGGGTTGTGCTTCATCGTGCACGAGCCCAGCGGATAGAGCGCCAGGTCGATGGCGTGGTTCTTCTGGGACAGGCGCACGTAGTGGCGCACGGCTTCCGGCTCCGACAGGCCCGGCAGGCCGATGGCGTCGTCGCGGGTCAGGCCGGCCAGGGCGCCGTCGGCGGCGACGGCGTCCGGCAGGTCGACGCCGGTCTTGGTCCAGCCGCCCAGTTCGAAGATCAGCGGCTCGTCCTGCAGCAGGCCGCGGCCGCCCGACAGGGAGGCGAAGCCGGCGTCGTCATTGGAGGCTTCGGGACGGGTGGGACGTCCGACATTGTTCATGCTCATTGGACGGCTCCGGCCAGCAGCTTGGCGAAGAAGGTGATGTCGGTGTCGAGCGTGGTCTCGGTCGTGGCGACCAGCAGCACGTCGTCCAGGCCCGCGCCCGGCTCCAGGCGCGAATAAGGCACGCCGGCGATGACGCCGTGGGCGGCCAGGGTCTCGACGACCTCGGCGGCGTCCTTGGGCAGGCGCACGGCGAACTCGTTGAAGAAGCGCGGGGTGAGGATCTCGACGCCCGGGATGGCCGCCAGGGCCTTGGCCGTGGCCAGCGCCTTCTGGTGGTTCAGCGAGGCCAGCTGGCGCAGGCCCTGCTCGCCCAAGAGGCTCATGTGGATCGAGAAGGCCAGGGCGCACAGGCCGCTGTTGGTGCAGATGTTGCTGGTGGCCTTGTCGCGGCGGATGTGCTGCTCGCGGGTCGACAGGGTCAGCACGAAGCCGCGCTTGCCGTCGGCGTCCACCGTCTCGCCGCAGAGGCGCCCCGGGGCCTGGCGGACGAACTTTTCGCGGCAGGCGAAGAGGCCGACATACGGGCCGCCGAAGTTCAGGCCGTTGCCGATCGACTGGCCCTCGGCCACGGCGATGTCGGCGCCCATGGCGCCCGGCGACTTCAGCAGGCCGTAGGAGACGGCCTCGGTGGTGACCACGATCAGGAGGGCGCCGGCGGCGTGGGCGGCCTCGGCGATCTTGCTGACGTCAGTGGCCGTGCCGAACACGTTGGGGGTCTGCACGACGACGCAGGCGGTGTCGGCGTCGATGGCGGCGATCACCGCGGCCTCGGCGTCGATGGCGGCCGGCAGGCGCAGGGTGGTGACGCCGGCGGCGTGGGCCAGGGTCTCGACCGCGCCGACATATTGCGGGTGGACGCCGCCCGACAGCACGGCCTTGTTCTTGCGGGTGACGCGCTGGGCCATCATCACGGCCTCGGCCGTGGCGGTCGAGCCGTCATAGAGCGAGGCGTTGGCCACATCCATGCCGGTCAGGGCGGCGACCTGGCTCTGGAACTCGAACAGCACCTGCAGCGTGCCCTGGGCGATTTCCGGCTGGTAGGGCGTGTAGCTGGTCAGGAACTCCGACCGCTGGATGATGTGGTCCACCGTGGCCGGCACGTGGTGGCGATAGGCCCCGGCCCCGACGAAGAACGGCCCCTCGGCGGCCGAGCGGTTGCGGCGCGACAGGCGCAGGAGCTCGCGCTCGACCTCGATCTCGCCGGCGTGATGGGGCAGGTCCACAGGCTCGCTGCGGCGGGCGACGGCCGGCACGTCGACGAACAGCTCGTCGATCGAGCCCGCGCCGATCACGCCGAGCATGTCGGCGCGGTCTTCGGGGGTCAGGGGGAGGTAGCGCATCAATCAGGTCCTTCTCCCTTCCCCCTTGATGGGGGAAGGGAGAAGGAC
>Ga0247823_10000815_pt1 | contig 26334 bp, 24 predicted proteins | sample 13C_PalmiticAcid_2_FD_192426 | JGI IMG/M metagenome (GOLD analysis project Ga0247823, IMG submission 192426) | Soil microbial communities from agricultural site in Penn Yan, New York, United States - 13C_PalmiticAcid_Day30 | ecosystem: Environmental > Terrestrial > Soil > Agricultural land... | reverse complement strand
CGTTCGTCGAGCTCAGGTCGGTGAGCATGAAGTGACCCTTTTTGTACTCGATCGAAGCGTGGTCACGCGAGGCGCGTTCGTCTTGCACCGGGAAGGTGGCATCGACGCGACGACCAATCACGTTACGGCGCTTTTTGAGCGGGTATAGGGTGCCCATATTGAGTCCGGCCGAAACCTTGAGGCCCAGTTTGGGCACTTCGTCAGCAGCGGCACGGTGGGCCCGGGTGGCCTTTTCTTTGGGTTCCGCCTTGGGCTTCTTGGAAGCCTTGGAGGCGGATGCAGGCTTGCTCGTGTCCACATCGTCGACTTTCGTCACTTCGGCACCGAGGTCCCGCATTTCGGGGGCTGGTTTTTCAGCTTTCAACGCTTTCGCAGCTTGAGATCGCATATTCAGAGTCTCCTATTCAAAACCATGAGGCCTCAAAAGGCCTTATTTCCCGCTTCCCGTTGCAAGGGGCGGGCCAGCGAGGTGCGAAGGGCTAAATGATTGATCTTTTTGCCGGGGGGGCTGTCGATTTTTTAGACAGCTGCGAGCATAATAGGGCTTATGGGGATCTTTATGGGGAAAAACACGCTTTCAGCCCTTCTCGTTTCGGCATCGTTCACCGTAGCAGCGGCCTCCGCCAGCGCGCAGAACATCTCCCTACGCCCCAGCCTCGAAGAAGAGGTCATCGACACCAAAATCGGTGGTTCGGGCGTTTTCTCCATGGGCCTCTACGCCGACACCAACGTATTGCTGAACCGCCCCTTCAAAGCGGTGTCCAATCCGAATAACAAATTCTCCTACCACATCCCCATCGGCGTGGGCCTGGACTTCTCGCTGGGCCTCAGCCCGCGCTGGGAACTCGGCGCCTCGGTGGGTTACCAAAAATACGAAGGCCGCGAGCTCAACGGTGATCACACCAACTACGCCATCGCGGGTTACACCTCGGTACCTGTGAAACTTCTGATTCGTCGTCGCTGGCCCGAACAAGTGGTGGCCCCCGAACTTGAGATCGCCCTGGGCGCCGCGTTTCAGAAAACCAACTTCAACTCCACCTACGCCGACGAAACGCCGCTGCGCGAGTCGCGCGTGTCACCCTACGCTCACCTGGGCGGCGGCATCTCGTATGCCTGGGGTGAAGACCTGACGATTCACTTCAACGCAGGTTACGCCATGATGATGAACGGCACGGCTTCGTACACGGGCCGCAGCAATCAGCAGTTCCAAGCCAACAACCTGGTGCACGGAATCTTCACCAAGGGCATGGTTCGCGTACAGTTCTAAAAAGGCGCCAAGGCACTTTTTGCGGTACGCAAAAAGTGCCTTGGCGCCTTTTTTGGCGCCTTTTTTTAATCGCCCTTAGCGGTGGAATCGATGGTCGTCGACTTTGCGGCCACTTCGCGACCGTCTTCGAAGATCACCAGTTCAAAGGTGAGCGTGTCGGGTACGGTTTCAGGCGTGAGTGCCTCAAAGAAATCCAAGATGGCAATGTCGTCGACCGAGAACTTGCCCTGGTCGGGGAGGTTCTTGAGTTCTACGTTGCGAGTGACCCACGCTTTGGGAGCCTTCTTGGCGCCGTTGAGCGGAGCGGGTGTCATGGTCATGCGGGCCTTGAGCTGTTTCTTGCAGCCTTGCATGGCGTAAGCGGCGTCGAGACGCACGGTGACCGGAATCCCGTGCGAGAAGTCTTTGATCTCGGGCAGCGAGCCGGTGATCTTCTTCTTGGCTTCGTCGACAACTTCGCCCATGGGCGAACCCGAGAAGACGGTGAGCGCGTTGATATCGAATTTGCAGGCCGCCGAAGGTTGGCGGTTTTGGGCGGTGGCAACAGTCGCTACAAGTGACTGCGACAAGATCACGAGGCTGGTGAACCGGAAAAGCTTCGACATGCCCATAGTATATCGTCGCCCGCGCGATCCGCACAACCAAATAACTAGCCGCCCCATAAAGCTGAGGCGTCAAAAAACATGCGCCCCGGGCTCCCGGCAACTTGTCTAACATAGAAGAGAATGTCGGCTTTTCGGAAATCCCTCAGCCTCCTTATGACGAGCCTATTGGCCCTAGCCGCCCACGGCCAGTCCCGTCACCAACTGCTGGTTCACATGGCACAAGAAGCCGCGGAGGCAAAAAAACCCCGAGCCATCCTGATTGGAGACACCTACAACATCAACAAGGCCATTGAGGCGATTTTGCTGAACGACGGGAACGTCTTCAATCAAGGTAGCGGCGGTCTCAACAACGTCAGCGTACAAGTGATCGACAACGAGCGCGACGCCGCGCGAATGGAGTGCGCCCTGAACGCCAACGTTGCCCTGCGCGCCAAACCCTGCGCTTTCGGCAAGCTCGTCAAAGTCATCAATCATTTGGGCCCCAACCGCGCCCCCCGACTCGACACCTGCCTCTGCACCAGCGACAACAATCTGCGCATCCAGCCCATGCTCGTCAAACCCAAGCTCGCGCACGACGTAGTGGGGGATGATGAACCCGCCGTAGAAAGCGAAGAGATCGAACTCAATGAAATCGATAGGCCCGTGGCCCCCCTCATCAGCGGCGCCGACGTCAACCTCTATCGATCGAACGGCCGCCCCGCCAAAGATTACGCCAACCTTATGGTGGAGCTCATTCAGAGCCGCCCCGTACAGCGCGACGGCGACAACGGCGTCTATCGTGCGCGACTGTGGAAACTCTCCGAGGACGGCTCGAACTACGACGCCTACAACCACCGCGCAATTTACGGTGCGCAGCTCAGCGTCGCCAAGGCCCAGCGCCACTTTCCCGACGTGGACATCGACACCCGCGGCCACCCGCAGGTCTTTCGCGGCATCGCTCCCGAGACCACAGCCGGCACCATGCACATGGCCCCGAGCACTCCCCCGAGCGCTAGGCAGCGCAAGTTGATCGATTACCTTTTAGACAACGCGAAGGGCTTGTCGTCCAGCAACTGCGCCACCTTCGTCAAGAATGGCATCAAACACGCTTACGGCATTCCGTACACCATGTGCGACGCCTTCGAAGTGGACATCACCTACAACCTCGAAGAGCAGGGCTGGGTCAAACTCGACACCATCAATCCCGACGAATGCCCGATCGGCTGTCTCGTGATCTACGATTCCTTCGCCAAGCGTGGGTTTTACAAATCGCGGCCCCAGGGTCGCTCCCCCAGCGAAATGCGCAATGATTTTCCCGCCAAAGTGAACCGCTCGAACTACGTGCCCTATTACGGTCATATCGAGGTGCGCACGGATGATCCCGACTTCCCTTTCGTCAGCGATTTCAAACAAAAGTCGAGCATCATCGCGCACCCGACCCAGAAAAACATGAGTCAGGGATGGGGCTACAACCGCACCAAGTCTCGCGAGTACAAAGTTATTGGCATATACTGTAAGCGTTAACCGGAGGTTCCCGATGTCGATGAAAATTCTCACCCTCGCCTTGATGAGCGCCCCGCTCTTGGCCTTTGCGCAAAACGTCGCCAAAACCGCGCCGCGAGTACCCGCCGCCGCTCCCGCAGAAGGCCTTGGCAAGAACCTCGCCACGCTAAACGATTACCGCGTCGAGCTGCTCGCCCTCGACGTGCAAAAGCGCAACAAAACCGACGCCGCCTTTGTGCTCATCGGCGACATGAACAGCGCCAACCAACTGGAGCGCCTTAGCGATGCGCAGCTGCAGAGTTTCGTCACGGTGCTCGTGAAGCTCGCCGAAAACGACGTCGAAAACCAAGCCGGTCCCATCGGCGTTTTTCTCGTGAACACCTACCGTGAGAAGGCGGTCAAAATCATCGGTGAAAGCGATCGCAATCAGGCCCTACGTCGCGCGATGACGAGCGTGAGCGAAGGCAAACACTAAAGCCGCTCAAAAAAGCAGCGGCTTCGTGCCCCTAGTTAAAAAGCTCCAATGCGCTTCCATGAAATCCTCGAGCCGCACGCGGAAGCCCGTCTCGTGGTGAAAGTAGCCGTGCGAGATGTTCAAATCTCCCAGCACCTCACCAAATCCCTGATGCTCCGTGGGCACGATGCCGTCGTTCAGCGGGTCGAGGCCGCGCTGCGTACGGTCCTGCCAGATCAGCTGAAAGCCAATGAGCGCGAGGGGGTCGTCGGCATCTTCTTTGCGCGTGATGTAAGTACGATACGAATAGGTTGGCATGCCCTCGATGGCGGGCGAGTAATCGCGATGCGTGGGATCGTTGAAGTGCTGCACGATCTCTTCGCTGAGCTCTTCGACACCCGGAGCGGCCGAAGTCCAATAGCGGCGCAGGATGCGCGCCAGCGGCGTTCCAAAGTGCGGCGAAGCGGCCGTGCTGAGTGAGAGCACGCGATCGCGTAGGGCTTCGTTGCCACCGGGGGCCGCAACCACACCGTGACTCAGCGACCAACGGGCGACGAGACCGCCCATGGAATAACCAAAGAGATGACATTTGGCAGTGGGGTCGGTTTTTAAAATGGCGGCAAATTGGCGAAGGAATTTTTGCGAGCGCTGCTCCACAGTGCCCACTTCCCCCGGATCAAAAACCAGAAAGGGCACGCCGCGCGTGAGAAGGATTTTTGAAATCGGCCCCCGCATGTAGTCCGTAAGCCCATTGGCTCCTGGCAAATAGCAAAGGTATTCGGCGGCACTAGCCACCGGTGCGGCGAGCGCCGAGCTCGCAAGCCACAAACAGATCGTCGATAAACGTTTCCCCATAAGATCCCTCCGACACCTATTTGAGTGACGAAGCCAGATTCTGTCAAGGCGTAGCGCCTTAGATGACCTGTACGGGCGTCGTGAGCGGGGCGCGCTGGGACATGGAGAACACTTCATTAGACGACATGCGCCAAACTTCGTTACGCTGCGCCCACAAAGTATAGGAGGTTCTATGAAACGTTGGAAATGCTCTGCCCTGACTCTCACGCTCCTCGCCGCGGCGCTCACCTCTCCTCGCGCCGCAGCACAAGATGACACTGGCAATGTGCGCATCAACCCGGTCGGTTTTTTGATCGGCTTCCTCAACGCAGACTTGGACTTCAAATTGTCCGAAACCTTTACCCTTGGCCCAAGCCTGGGCCTCATCAACCTCTCGTCAGGCGACACCTCGCTCGACGCCTTTGCGTTTGGAGTGCGCGCCAACTTGTTTTTGAATGGCACGGCCTTCACGAACTCGTGGTACTTCGGTCCCTCCGTGACCTTCGGCTGGGCAAAACTGAAAACCAATAGCGACGAAGCTTCGACCTCGCTCACATCGATCAAAGCCATCTTCGGTTACCAATGGGTATGGCCGAGCGGCTTCAACCTCGCCGTGGCCGCGGGTCCGCAGTACCTCTTCTTGCCCAAGCAGGTCAAAAACGAAGCAGGTAACGAGATCGACACCAAAGTGGCGCGCGGTATCTTGCCCTCGGGCGAGTTCACCGTGGGCTTCGTGTTTTAGTTAATTTGTGACTTCAGTTTGGATCTCGAAATAGCGCAGCATCTGCTCGATGTGCGCAATCTTACCTGAATCGCGGGCGTGCTTGAGATATTCGCGCAGGTCTTCGGAGGCTTTGCCGAAACGACCGATGCGGGCAAACAAGAAACCGCGCTCGGAGTAGGCATCGTTGCGATCTTTTTCGCTGAGCCCGATGAGCGCCGAGAGGATCCAGTAGAGACGCGCCCAATCTTCTTTTTCGGCGACGATGGCTTTGAGGTTGCGCAAGACGCGCGAGATGATGTCGCGCGGATGAGCGACGTCGAGCGCTTCGGGACCAAAAGGCACCACGCCGCGAGTCCATTCGTAGAGGCGACGCTCACAATCCTCGGTGGAGAGAATCTTTCCGCCATCGAAGCAGTCGATGTACCACTGCGAGCGCCAGTCCTCGGCAGTCTCATTGGAGTCGCGAATCTCGAGGTAGCCCGGAGCAGGCACCATCTTCACCAGGAAGTGTCCGGGAAAGGAAATCCCCACGGCCTTAAGCCCCACCCGACGGGCCAGCCCCATGAAGGCGAGCGAGAGCGTGATGGGAATGCCTTTGCGGCGAAGAAGCACGTCATAGAGAAATGAGTTCTTGAGGTTGTAGTAATTTGAGCGGTCGCCGGCGAAGCCCAGATCGCCCGAGAAGATGCGAATCAGCGTTTCGGTTTTGGTGCGCAGAGTGCTTTGCGGTGAGAACTCGCGACAGTACTCTTTGGCGAGGGCGTCGAAGAGAGCGACTTCTTTTTCGACGTCGATGTTTTCGTATTCGAATTTAGAAATCAGGAGTCCGAGGCGAATCGGATCCCAGTCGTCAACGTTCGGGTTCTTTACCGAATCCAGTAGAGCTTCGATTTGCTCGATGATCTTTGGCACTTGGTCTTCGGAAAGCATATAGGGCTGGGAGTTTACGGACTTCGCCGCCGCTTGTCCAGTCTTCTTAACTTGATACTGGGCCAGCGTCGAACTAAGTTAAGTCCATGAAGATCCAGAACTTTGTGAACGGCAAATGGGTCGCCTCATCGCGTTCCCGCCCGCTCACAATGGCCGCCACTCCACTCACCTCGAACGCTACCGATGAGCTCTGCCTCTTGCACCACGATCACGCCGACGACCGCGGCATCGTGGAGGTCGCCCTCGAAGGCGCCCGACTCAGCCATCAACAAGCGCTCGCCGGCGAGGTCTTTGCCCTGCCCGAACGCCTGGCATTGCTGCAGGCCGTGCAAAAAGCCCTCGCGCATCAGCGCAGCGAAATGGCAACACTCATCGCCGACGAGGTGGCCAAACCCCTCGCCCTCGCCCATGGTGAGGTGGATCGCGCCCTGCTCACGCTAGAGGCCACCCTGCAGGCCGCCGAAAACCTGCTCGGCCTGCAACCTCGTACCCAGTCGCTGCGCTTTGCTGCCGAGCCACACGGCACGGTAAACGAGCTGCGCAAAAGTCGCGGTCCGGTCTTCTGCATCACACCCTTTAACTTTCCGCTAAACCTGGTGATGCACAAAGTGGCCCCGGCTCTCGCAAGCGCTTCGCCTGTGCTGCTCAAAGTTTCCACCAAGGCGGCTCGCGTGGGCACCCGACTCGTGAAGATCTTCGAAGAGGCTGGCGTGCCCGCCGGCTTTTTGAACCTCATCCATTGCGACAATGAGCTGGCCACTGAAGTCTCGCGCGACGCCCGTCTCGCGCACGTCACCTTTACAGGCTCAGATAGCGTCGGCTGGAAACTCAAAGAAACGGTACACGCCTCATGCACTCTTGAGCTCGGCGGCAACGCCGCAGTTTACATACACAAAGACGCTGCCCTTAAGAAGGCCGCCAAGAAGCTCGCCGAATCCGCATTTGGCTATGCCGGACAGTCTTGCATTTCGCTGCAGAACCTTTTCGTGCACCAAGACGTCTACGACAACTTTCGCGCGCTCATGATTCAAAACTTGCATCAACTGCGCTGGGGTGAGCCCCAAAACCTCGACACGCGCTGCTCGTGGGTCATCGATGAGAGCGCCGCCAAAAAAATCCGCGAGCGCCTGGATCGCGCCACCCGCGCCGGAGCCACCGTGGCCGCACGCGCCGAACCTCCGAGCGGCTGGACCTGGGATCAACTTGCGGCCCATCCCACGGCCGTGCCGCCCACTCTGCTTGAGAACGTGAACCTGCAAGACGAGATCGTCACGCAGGAGCTCTTCGCTCCCGTGGTCAACTTGCATCGCGTGGAATCGGAATTTGATTATTACGACTGGATTGCTTCAGCGGAATTTCGCCTGCAAACGGCGGTATGGACCGCAGACGTGCAAACGCACCTTGCCAAGCTCACGGCGCTCGATTTCGGCGGCGTGCTGATCAACGAATCTCCCTCGTTTCGCTTTGATCCCGTAGCCTACGGCGGCCGCGGCCGATCGGGCTTGGGCGTCGAAGGGCCCGAACACGTGATTCGCGAACTCACCCACCCCACGGTGGTCGTGATTGGCTACTGAAGCGACACCGGAACGTAGATCTCGGTGAGCAGGTCTTTTTCGGCCGTTTTGTCGGGCGTGTTCAAATAAATTTCAATAAAAAATCCCGGCCGCATTTTGTGCCCGGCAGCCTCGGTGCGCTCAATGGCCTGCGGATAGGCGTGCGCTAGCTGCGCATAAGAACCGGTGAGCAGAAACTTGGCAAAGGTGGCGCTGATAAAATTGCGGCTGATCAGGGGCTTGGGCAGTGACTTGGGCACTTGGTCCACACTCACAGCCGCTTGATAGGTCATCGCCTCGTCACCCTCTTTGCTCGGGTCAATACGGCTCAGTCCCATCATCTGCTTGGGGCGAATCTCAGCCGTGCCTGGGCCGATCACTTTCCACAGCTCTTGCCACGCCTGCGGCGCGGTTTGCATGAAGGGGCCGATCTTCTCGACATAGACAAGGATCGTGCTCGGCAGGGTGAGGATTTCGGGTTTGGTGCTGAGGTTGATTTTCATAATATTATCCACTGGCCTCCAGTCCGCATCAGCGGACTTTCATGGACACCATCTTGGCACGCTTCACCACGATCGTTAAGCGAGGATATTATTTTTTCTTAGACGGGGGGGCTTCTTGGATCTCTTGGCCTTCGCCCGCGGAAATCGCCTGACGTAGCATAAAACGCACAATCTTGGAGCGCTGAGCGCCGCCCAAAAGGATGCGCATGTCTTCATGTAGCGACGAGTCGTTCACGAGCGCGCCAAGCGTGCCCTTGCCTTCGTCCACTTTGGTGAGCACGCTGCGCAGGCTCTTCATAGCCACGCGTAGATCGTCGTTGTCTTTGCCGAAGTTCTTGTTGAGCCCAGCGGTGAGTTCGTCGATATTTTTGAGAATGCTCGGCAGGCGGCCCGAACGATGCAGATCGGTCACCAGGGCATTGAGACTCGTGGTGAGCTGGTTGACGGATTCCACGATGTTCTCACCCTTGGCGAGGTATTCGGTAAGGGCTTTGGCTTCTTTGGCCTCGAGGCGCTGCCCCGCGGTGATGGCTTCGTTGCTCGTGCCGTTTGCGGAGATCATGATGGCTTTGTCGCCGAGCATGCCCTGGGTGGCGATTTCAACGCTGGAATCTTTGGCGATGCGGGGCACGTCTTTGTCATAGAGAGAGAGCTCCACGATCACGCCCTTGTTGCCGAGTTCCGGAAAAGCCTTAGCCGACACGCGACCCACCTGCAGACCGCTGTAGAAAACCGGCGCGCCCACATTGAGGCCCGAAACGTCTTCGAAGATTGCCGTCACTTTGGTTTCACCACCAAAGAGCGAGGTGCCACCCATGAAGACCACGAATACCGATGAAACTAAAAATCCAAGCGTGACAAAGAGTCCGACGATAAAGGTGTTTGATCCACTGGTGTTAGGCTTTTCCATGCATTTCTTCTCCCGTAACGAAGGCTTTCACAAGGGGGTTGTTGTCGAGATCTGCCACCGGACCACTCACGGCGATGCGACCATCCAGAAGCAGCGAGATGCGCTCCGAGGTGGCCATGGCCGTGGGCATGTCGTGGGTGACAAGGATTCCGCCCTGCCCCTTGTGTTTGAGTTCGTTGATGATGTCCTGAATGTTTTTTGTATTGAACGGATCGAGACCCGCCGTAGGTTCGTCGTAGAGGATCACTTCGGGTTCCAAAATGATCGCGCGCGCCAAGCCCGCCCGCTTTTGCATGCCGCCCGAAAGGTCCGAGGGCAAGAGGTGCTGCGTGCCGCTCATGCCGAGCACGTCGAGAATGGCGTCGATCTTTTTTTGTTTTTCGCTCGAAGAAAACTGCGTGTGCGCATCGAGCGGGTAGCGCAGGTTTTCTTCGACGGTGAGAGAGTCAAAGAGCGCGCCGCCCTGAAAGGCGTAGGCGATGCTCTTGCGCACTTCGCACCACTCGCTTTCGCTAAGGTTCGTCACGTCGCGGCCCTTAAAAAAGATCCGGCCGCTGTCGGGATGATTGAGTCCGATGAGCGAGCGCAAAAAAACGCTCTTGCCCGTGCCCGAGCCCCCGATGAGCGAGACCACTTCGCGCGAGTAAAGCACGAAGTCGAGATCCTGGTGCACACGTTTGGAGCCAAAAGACTTAGAAAAGCCCTGCACCTCGATGATGGGAGTTTTCTTAGCGCTCATTTCGTGACTCCAGATGCGAGGCGTCGAGCGACGACGTGTTCATAGAGTACTCTAGGAGCGAGCAACGACGCAGGTGGGGTTACGAAATGAGCGCTGCTCACACGACCCCCGAAGTGAAGGCATGCTCGAAGATCCAAATGACCTGGGTCACGAGAAAGTCGAACACGAGCACCAAAATCGAAGCCATCACCACGGCCTGGGTGGTAGAGTTGCCCACACCCTGCGTGCCACCGCGAGTGCGCATGCCCACGCAGCAACCGACGAGGCCAATGAGGAAACCGAAAACGGTGGACTTGATCACGCCGCCCATAACGTCGCGGGCGGTGATGATTTCAAAAGCCTTAAAGAAATAATCGTAAGCCGAAAGCCCCAGTGCCGCCGAGGCGATGAGCATGCCGCCCACGATGCCAAGAAAGTTGGCGAGCATGGTAAGGATCGGCGCCGAAATCGTGGTGGCGATGATCTTGGGGAGAATGAGTTTTTTCATAGGGCTCGTGCCTAGGGCGCGAATGGCATCGACCTGCTGGGTGACGGTCATCGAGCCGATTTCGGCCGCGATGCCGGCGCCCACTCGACCTGCAAGCATGAGAGCGGTGAAGATGGGACCGAGTTCGCGAACGATCGAGATCGTCACAACTTTGGGCACGTAGAGTTTGGCGCCGAAACGCGCAAATCCATAGCCAAATTGCAGCGCCATCACGAGTCCCGTAGCGAGCGCGGCCACGATGACAATCACCATGGACTTCACGCCGAGTGCTTTGACCTCTTGCATGACGGAGTTGCCGGTGGGAGGCGTGCGGAAGAGCGTCTTTGCGGCGTCGACGGCCATGTTAAAAAGCGCGCCTATGAATTCTAAAAAGCGCCCGAGATCCGTGTCTCGCAGGGCGATGGCGAGTTTTTCCATCACCGCGAGGCCTCCTGATAGCGAAAGCCCTGAACAAAGCTCATAAACTCACGGCGCTCAGCGTCGGTGATTCCAGTGCCGAAGAGTGAAAAGTCAAAGAGGCAGCGGTTCTTGCGCAGCACGATGACGCTCATTTGCACGGACACCCCGTCGATCTGGCCTTCGGCCCGGGTGAAGAGGGCGCGGCGGTCGGAGATCTTGAGATCTTCTTGGTGCACCACTTTGACGGCCTTCATGGGCGAGAGCAGGTCCTGGGTGAGGGTCTCGAGGCGCGAATCCGTGTAGCGGTCGCAAACCGAGTTCACCGAAATGAGAGATTTGGTGGTGGCCGAGTAGAAAACGGCGTCAGCTTCGGCCCCGAGTTCTTCTTTTTTCCAGTGTGAGGGGAGCTTCGCGAGCGTGTAACCTTCGGCCTTGGCGTCTTCACGCAGCGGACCGGTCACAGAACAGGCCAGCGGCCCGAAGCCGGAAACCATGGATATCACAAGTAAAAGCGTTCCAGAGCGCGAGCCAAATGTAGTGCGAGGCTTAAGTGTTTTCATGGATGTCGTACAATTCGGTAGAATTAGCCGTTTTTTACAGGGGATTCGCCGCCTTTTTGGACTTTCTATGGCGCGGCGCTCCTCACGAAAGCCTCGCAGAGCCAAAAATGACGCCCCAGATAATGCCCCTGAATTTAGTAGTTTTTTTAAATGCATAAGTTTTTCTTATAGTACTTTTAAGTTTGACTTAATCTTGGGGCTTCATTACCTTGCGCGCTATCAAATCAATGGGGATTTGGTAAACGGTTTGCACGGTGTATCTAACGCGCAAAACGGACAAGGGCGGCACACTTGTACTCGATTCGAAGCGCAAGCTTTAGCATCACGAAACTCATCCAGCTTTTCATCACTCTTTTCGCACTCGCGACCTTTTCATCTCCGCTCTACGCCAAAGATGGCGACGAGACCCCCGATCCCGAACTCCAAGCCCAAGCCGCGCGCATTGTCGAAGCCGTCGAAGCTTCGCGCCGCAACCTCCCCCCCCTCACCCAGCTCCAGATCTCTCGACTCAGTCGCGGAAACGTCGACTGGCAAGCGGACATCGGTTCGCAAATGCAAGTTGAAGACCTGCTCGAATCCCTCTCGCTGCGCAACTCGGCCCTCGAGCGTGAATACGAAAACGATCCTGAAGGTTTTCAGAACGTCCTTAAGAAAAAGAACATCACCACCACTCTCGAGGGCGGCACCGCCACCCGCATTCAGCTCGAACTCGAGAACGGCCAACTCGGCGACCTCACCATCGTCACCCTCAACAATTCGGGTGGCGAGCTTGTGGACTTCATCTTCGCCGACCTCAACAAAATTTCCCCCGAGAGCGTGATCTTCGAAAAGTTCATCGCTCACCGCATGAAATACGAAGCCATCGACGTCGCCAAAACCGACTTCGGCCGTTCGCTGCTGCTCATCGACACCGACATGAGTTCGGTGGAACACCAAGTAGCCGCCCTGCAAAACACCGAGCGCACGCTCTTCTTTCCCCGCGGCTTCAACCTCAAGGCCTGGATGAAGGCGACCTTCCACAAACCCAGCTTCAAAAACATCTTCAATAAAGAAGGTCGAAAGAATACCGCCATGCAATGCGCCGGCGCCATCGTGGTTTGCGGCGTCAGCAGCTACCTCAACTTGAGCACCGTAGACTGGTACATCCCGGTTGTGCTCAACGTGATTTACAGCTCTTCGATCAACTACGTTATCGACACTTACCTGGTGCTCAACGGTGAAGGTAGCCGTATCAAGCGATTCGCCTTTAACTTTACCGCCACCAGTGTGAGCTTTGCTGTAGCCCTAACCGCCTGGGCCCACGGCTTTGACCACCTTGCCCATTGGGAACCCTGGGCCTGGATCCTCGGCAACGCCTTCGCGAGCAACATGCTCCGCGGCGCCATGGACAACCACAACACTGGCCAAATCGAAGTGGGCCGTTACACGCGCGAGCAAGCCAAGTGGAAACGTCAGTGGTACTACTCGGTTTACGCCAACAACATCCGCCTTCTGCACCTCATCGCCGAATCCTTCACAGCCAAATCCGCCGGAAGTGCGTCCGGAAACGTCGCCGCCCGCATCGTGATCAAAACCTCGTACCTCGTGCTGGCCGGCATGGCCGACTGGATCAGCCTGCGCATGGCCGAAGGTCTCGCCGCCAAAGCCAAAGTGGATCCTAACTTCAACCAGCAAATCGACGTCAGCGCCGCCCTCAAGCGCGCGGCTCTGCTACGCAAGCGCTTTCAAGAACGCATCGCCGCCGTTCGCAATAGCCCTGGACACATCATCAGCTTCTTTAGCGGCCAGCGCGTCGACGACATCAAACACAAAAAAGTGCAGCAACTCTTCAAATCTTGGCTGAACGCCAAGACGGCCTACCTCTACCGTCTCGAAGAAAGCAACCTCATCCCCGAAGAAGAACTTGATCTCTACCGCGCCGCCTTTATCGAAGACATGGTCGACATGTCGATCCTCTCGGTAAAAGCACACGAATTCGCCACGCCCTCCGCAACTCCCGAACAGGTCGCCCATTTCAAAAAGACTTTCGCCGCCAGCCACCGCCGCGCGATTCGCGAGAAGATTGCCTTCCGCTACGCCTGGAACGCGAACACCAAGCAAACGGACGCCATTCATGAATATGCCGATTTTGTGAGCCAGACCCTCGAAACGATGGCCCGCAAGTTGAATGACCCTAAAAACGAGAAGCATCTCAGCGACGAAGACGTCGCCAAGCTCGTTGGTGTTGCGAACGATTTGGTGAACAGCTTCGAAACCACCGCCCCACACCTCAGCCGTAGCCTTTTCGACAACAAACTCTCCGAAGCCTTCGGCATCAACGCCGGCAAAGCGGTAGAGCATTTCAACGGCCGCGTTACCATGTGGCGCTACCTTTACACTCACAGCTTCCGCCTCAGCACGGTTGCCCAGATCTCACCCAAACTTCGCGAAGAGTTCGTAACCCTACTGCGCGATCGCAATTTCGGAGATTTTGAAAACTGGGCCCGCTACGAGCGCGACAACCGCTACGTCAGCCCGGGCGCTACCTACCAGCAAGAACTCAACGAAGTGCTCTCGCTGTACCGCGAACTCCGTCGCCGCATCAACTTCAAGCTCACCAACACAGTGGGTGACAAAGAAATCACCGAGCGTACGCTCGGCACGTTCCGCGACGAACTCATCGCCTTCACCGCCCTTCGAGATTACCAAGCTCACTTCACGACCCGCTGGACCCCGGGTACCACATCGCCGATCCCCCCACCGGAGAATTTCTGGAGTTACAACCAAAAACGAGCCTCGCACGCCACACCAGTACACACCACGCAGTTTAGCTGCCGTAGTATCCTGCGCGTGCTCGGCAAACCGTTGATGTAAATCTTCAGGAGGCGCGTATCTCGAATTCCTTTCGCCGCGCCTCGCTCGCTTTCTTTATACTGACCCTCTTCGCCGGTGCCGCCGCAGCCGATCCAACACTCACCCAAGAGAACCCCGAGCAAGGCGCCGAAGTCGCCGCGGCCGCTCCGACACTTGCCTTTGACGACGAACAGATCATCGCCACCACACTCACTCAGGAAAACCTCGAACAGGGCGCCGAAGTCGCCGACAAGATCTACCGCACGGTGGGCGACCACGACACTCTTGTGATCGGTGTGGGCCGCTCCCCAATCATTTTCATCGAGTTTTTGCGTGAAAAGCACGACTTGGATGTCGACTACCTGCCCATCTCATACGTGGCCTCGCTCTCGCCGCAAAAAATTTTCAACGGTCTCACCCCGGATGAAAGCAAAAATCTCGATCAGTACTTTTGGGAAGTGTATCGCCGCTGGAACACCACCAAAAAACGCATCGTGCTTGTTGATTGGTCCAACAGCGGCGCCACCTTGCGCTTTCTGGCCCGCGAATTTTCGCGCTTTCTGCGCGAGAACCACCTTCCCCACGAAGTCGTGGTAGGTTCGGTACAGGAAAAAGGCTTTCCGGTGTTCATCTCGCCCTCAACGAAACATTTTCACATCTTGTCGAAAGACCGGCCTGTGACCTCGTTCCGCGTGCGCGATCAGGCCCACGGTTCAACGCTCATGACCTCCATCCGCGCCGGCGCCATAGACTGGTTTGCTCCGCACCCCAAAGTCGACGTGCGCCGCATCTTGGGCGGCGACGATAGCCCGGACCCCGAAAATTATATGGAGCTGAAGCACGAACTCTATCCCTATTTGCAGCGGGCGGTGATTCGTCACTCGAGAAAAGACCCCTACCTGAGCCCCACGGCCAAGCCTCAGCGCATTCACGACATGACACGTGTGGATCTCTTGACCCAAAGCATGGTGCGCTGTTCGTCGCTCTTATCGCGCGTGGGCCAATACCTCAGCGCTAAGCTGGTGCACCCGCTTCGCAACCGTCCCCCGGTCCGATGATTTGAGTCCCGCGGTAGAAATTTGCGGCAGGGCCACCACATAGATGGTCGTGCCCACGCGTGGCAGGAACGCCGATCGCGGGAGCGCTTCGCGCGAATTCAGTACGACGATGGGCTGAATGGGAATTTGGGCCGAAATCGCCAGCCCAAAAGAACCCCAGCGGTAATCCCCCAGCCGACCGTCCTCGGAACGCGTGCCCTCGGGAGCCACCCAAATCTGCATCCCACCTTTGAAGCGCCTTTCAATCTGCCGCAGCACCTTGGCGGACGAGGCCCGGCTGCTCCGAAAGTGCGGAATGAAGCCGCCCGCCCGCATGGCCTGACCAAAGAGCGGGATCCAAAAGAGCTCCCGCTTGGCGACCATCCGCAGGTTCCCCGAAAAGGCAAAGAAGGCGGCCGGGATGTCGAAAAGGGACTGGTGGTTGGAGACCACGAGGCAGGCCGAAGCGGGGTCGTAGTCCCCCCGGTGGATCACCTCAAACTTAAAGAAACAGGTGGCGCAGACCCAGCGGAACCAGAAGCGGATAATGGCCGTCTGCCAATGCAGCGGAAAGCCCAATAAAGTCGCCAACAAAAAGAGGGGAGCCACCACGAGCACCGCCAGGGTGGCGGAGAGCCAGGAGAAGGTTGCGGTAAGGCGCCACAAGGGGCCTGGATAGAGAAAGATCTTGCGAAACACTCCCCAATCCTAGCGCGACATCTCGGTTGACCTCAAGCCCCCGCCCCGGCTAGAAAAGAGGTCCACAGCAAATTTTATGGCCTTAACTCAACTCAACCAACTCGCCCTCTGTCTCGTGTTCATGCTCGTCGCTCTGATCTTTATGATGGTCTAGTCCGGCCCCTAGCTTCATGCTAGATCTAGGGCCCATGAAAGAACACTTAGTTAAAGTCTACCCGTCCAAAGTTCCCCTCGCGAAGGCCGACCAGCTCGCCTACAAAATCGCCGCCATGGCTTCCGATCCGGTCGCCGTTGAATCCAAAGTTACAGAGATGATCGGCAACCGCATCATCGACAACGCTTCCGTAGCGATCGCCGCTATCAACCGTACCCCCGTCGCCAACGCGCGCACACAAGCGCTCGCGCATCCACGCTCCACGGGCGCCACGCTCTTTGGCATGCCCACCAGCCAACGCTTCGATTGCGAATGGGCCACCTGGGCCAACGGCACTGCCGTTCGTGAACTCGACTTCCACGACACTTTCCTCGCCGCTGACTACTCGCACCCCGGCGACAACCTTCCCGCTCTCATCGCCGTCGCTCAGCAAAAGGGCATCGGAGGCAAAGACCTCGTGCGCGGTGCCGCCACTGCCTACGAAGTTCACGTGAACCTTGTAAAGGGCATATGCCTGCATGAGCACAAAAAAGACCACATCGCTCACCTCGCTCCCGCCGCCGCTGCGGGCATCGGCACCATGCTGAAGCTCGACACCGACACCATTTACCAAGCCGTGCAGCAGGCGCTGCATTTGTCCTTCTCCACGCGCCAATCGCGCAAGGGCGAGATCTCCTCTTGGAAAGCCTACGCTCCCGCATGGGCCGGCAAGATCGCCGTCGAAGCGGTCGATCGCGCCATGCGCGGCGAGAAATCCCCCTCCCCGATTTACGAAGGTGAAGACTCCGTGATCGCCTACATGCTCGACGGCAAAGACGGCGCTTACAAAGTTCCCCTCCCCGAAAAGGGCGAGGCCAAGCGCGCCATTCTCGAAACCTACACCAAAGAGCACAGCGCCGAATACCAAGCGCAGGCGCTCATCGACCTCGCCTTCCGCGTGGGCAAAAAGATCAAAAACTTTAACGACGTGAAGTCCATCGTGCTGCACACCTCGCACCACACGCACTACGTGATCGGCACCGGCGCCGGCGATCCGCAAAAGATGGATCCCAAAGCTTCGCGCGAAACGCTCGACCACTCGATCATGTACATCCTCGCGGTGGCCCTGCAAGACGGCAGCTGGCACCACGTGGATTCCTACACCCCCGAGCGCGCGCAGCGCCCCGAGACCGTGGCCCTCTGGCACAAGATCTCGACGGTGGAAGATCCCAAGTGGACGGCCCTCTACCACGACAAGGATCCCAACAAGAAAGCCTTCGGCGGCAAGCTCGTGATCACTCTGAACGACGGCACCGTGATCGAAGACGAACTGGCACGCGCCAACGCGCACCCCGCCGGTGCTCGCCCCTTCGAACGCCCACAATACGTGCAAAAATTCAAAACCCTCACCGAAGGTGTGGTGAGCTCTGCGGAAGTTTCGCGCTTCCTGGGCCTCATCGAAAAACTCGAAAGCCTCAGCCCCGAAGAAGTGCTCACGCTGAACCCCGTGATCGAGCTCTCCAAGCTCACGCACGCCGTTCGCGACTCGCGAGGAATTTTCTAGATGACCGCGATCCTCGGAGCTCCCGACGCGGCCGCCAAGCGCAAGCGTTTTGCCGAAGGCCTCAAATCCGGCAAACTTCTGCGCTTTCCGGGCGCCTTTTCGCCGCACATCGCGCAGATCATTGAGCAGATCGGTTTTGACGGGGTCTACATCTCCGGCGCCGGCATCGCCAATGATCTCGGATATCCGGATATCGGCATCACAACGCTCACCGAAGTTGCCACGCGCGGTCGCCAGATCGCACGCGCCACTTCCTTACCGGCCCTCATCGACATCGATACGGGTTTCGGCGAGGCGATGAGCGTGGCACGTACCGTGGGCGAGCTCGAAGAGCTGGGCCTTGCGGGCTGCCATCTCGAGGATCAAATCAACCCCAAGCGCTGCGGGCATCTCGACAACAAAGGCATCGTTTCCGTTCAGGACATGGTGACCAAGGTGCGCGCGGCTGCGAACGCCAAAAAAGATAAAAACTTTGTGATCATGGCCCGTACCGACGCGGCCGCAAGCGAAGGCCTGGAGGCCGCCATTGAGCGCGCCAAGGCCTACGTGGACGCCGGTGCGGACGCCATTTTCCCCGAAGCCATGCGCGACGAAAAAGATTTCGCCGCATTTCGCAAGGCGATCAAGGTGCCGCTGCTCGCGAACATGACCGAGTTCGGCAAGTCGCGCCTTTTCACGACCAAGGAACTCACGGACCTTGGCTACAACATGGTGATCTACCCGATGACGAGCTTTCGCCTCGCCATGGGCGCCGTGGAAGCCGGTTACCGCGAGATCTTCAGCGCAGGCACTCAGGAAGGCGTCGTCGATCGCATGCAAACGCGCAAGCGACTCTACGAAATCATTTCCTACGAAGATTACAATGCTTTCGATCAGAGCATCTTTAACTTTTCTCAGAAGAATCATGGCGGCTAGCGCCGTCACCACGGAGGATACACACAATGACAACCCCAGCTACCAACGTCGAAGTTAAAAAAGGTCTCGAAGGCGTCATCGTCGACGAGTCCGCCGTTTCCAAAGTGATGCCCGAGTCGAACTCGCTCACCTACCGCGGCTACGCCGTGCAGGACCTCGCCGACAACTGCAACTTCGAAGAAGTTGCCTACCTCCTGTGGAACTCCGAGCTGCCCACCAAGTCGCAACTCGAAGCCTTCACGCAAAAGGAGCGTTCGCTGCGCCAGATCTCTACGGGCCTGCTGAACTCTATTCGCCTCTACCCCAAAACCGCTCACCCCATGGACACCATCCGCACGGGCGTGTCGTACCTGGGTATGGAACTTTGCTCTAAAGACGAAGAAACCTGGTCGCCCAAAGATCCTCACGCGGGCAAGCCCTCGAACTACGACAAAGCTCTGTACATGCTCGCCAAGATTCCCACCATCATCGCCGCCGACTACCGCTGCCGCAAGGGCCTGGAGCCCATCGAACCGAAGACGGACCTTTCGATGTCGGAAAACTTTTTCCACATGTGCTTTGGCGAAGTTCCCGCCAAAGAAATCGTCAAAGCCTTCGACGCCTCGCTCACGCTCTACGCTGAGCACGGCTTCAACGCTTCGACCTTCACCTCGCGCGTTGTCGCCTCGACGATGAGCGACATCTTCTCGTGCACCGTGGCCGGCATCGGCGCCCTCAAGGGTCCTCTGCACGGTGGCGCCAACGAGCAAGTCATGCACATGCTCAAAGAAGTGAACGACCCCGCCGTCGCGGAGCAGTGGATGATCGACGCGCTCAAGAACAAGCGCAAGGTCATGGGCTTTGGTCACCGCGTTTATAAGAGCGGCGATTCGCGCGTTCCCACCATGGACAAGTACGGCCGCATGGTTGCCAAGCTCAAAGGCGAAACCAAGTGGCACGAGATCTCCGACAAACTCAAAGACGTCATGGTTCGCGAGAAGAACATTCACCCGAACCTCGATTTCCCCGCCGGTCCTGCCTATTATTTGATGGGCTTTGAGATCGACATGTTCACGCCGATCTTCGTGATGGCGCGCACGGCCGGCTGGTCGGCGCACGTCTTTGAACAAGCCGCCGCGAACCGCATCATCCGCCCTCTCACCAAATACACCGGCCACGCTCAGCGACCGGTGAAGGGACTCGCACAGAGATAACGTTTATGGCCACAAGTGCGAGATTAAAAGTATGGGTGCAGCGCTCGGAGCTCTTTAGCGACGGCACGCGACTGGACAAGTGGGTGGTCTCTGCCTGGGGCCACCACCACGACGAGCCGGTGTGCTTTCAGTGCCTCGGCCCGCAGAGCGGCTCCCAACTCGAAGCCTCGCTGGTGGCCTTCAAACAGCGCCTGCACAATCTCGGCTACGAGGCCTATTTCTGGGGTTCTTCGATCGAGTGCCTGACCTGCATCCGCTCCCCGCACAAGGGCAAGCTCGTGTGTGTGCCCGACCACCACAACGATTCTGAAGTTTCCCGAGCGCAGCGTTTTTCGGACCGCTGCGTTTCGGAGATGTCGCAGGATCTAGCGTCCCAGTACCCCGAGTTTCCCTGGAAGAACCTCGGCAACGACGAGGCCGTGATCGCGGCACTCAAACTGCCCCACCTGCATCAGTTCTTTGATTTCAAAGACCCGCGCATCAAGTCGCTCTACGAGAAATCCCAGCAAAAGCCCCGACTGCTCCTGCACATTTGCTGTGGGCCCGACGCCGCGGGCGTCATCGGCCAGCTCAAGCGCGACTACGACGTGACCTGTTTTTGGTACGACCCCAACATCCAGCCGCGCGAAGAGTACGATCTGCGCCTCGAGGCCTTCAAGAAGGTCGCCGAGATCGAGAACGTGCCCTTCATCGAGGGCGAGTACGACGTGAATCACTTCCTGGAGCGCATCCGCGGACTCGAGGCGAGCCCCGAGACGGGCGCCAAGTGTTCCATCTGCTACGACCTGCGGCTCGACCGCTCGGCACTGGAAGCCAAAAAGCTCGGCTTCGATACTTACGCCACAACCCTGGCCATCTCCCCGCACAAGGTGCAGCAAAAGCTCATCAAGTTTGGCGAGCTGAACGAGAAAAAGTACGGCGTGCCCTACTACCACAAGAATTTTATGCAGGACGAGGGCTTCAAGAAGTCCGTCGAGTACACCCGCGATTACGACATCTACCGCCAGGATTATTGCGGCTGCTGGTTCTCGTTGCACGAAGGTGGGGGACGCGCCAAAGCCACGGCCGAAGCGCTTGGGCTCACCGACGAAAACCTGCGCAGCGGGAACTACTCGCTGCCGGCTCATTCCTAAACTCCCTACGAATTTCCTTTGCAGCGGAAGTCTTTTCCGCTCTGGCGCACGCGCGCGCGTGAGACCTGGCCTTCCGGCCTGCGCTCACGTTGGCATGAGACTTGCGAATGGATATTTCCGAAGCGTCTCTCGAAGGGAGCCTCAGAAAAGGAATTCCATGAAATCCACCGTTGCCCTCGTCGCCCTCCTTGTCGTCCTCACTCAAGCTTGCGAAGTTGATCTTTCGCAAAAGTCGGGAACCTCCGAGACCTCCCAAACGCCTAAACCCGCGACCCGCAAACCCGGGGTCTTTCACACGGACGATCCCGTCGTGACCGAAGCCGTCGAAGGCTTGCCGACCGTTTTCCCCTCCGCCCAAGATTCCGCCAAATGGCTGGTCTACTCTGATTTTATGGGTGTCGAGAGCCGTCCCGACGGCAAAACGCCCGCCATGTCGCTCGTTCTCTTCGACAAACGCGCCAAAGCCGATTCTTTTTTCTCCTTCCGCGCGCAACCACGTTATAGCTCCGAACTCCGAGCCGCCGTGGCCAAAGAAAAGCACGCCTTCCGCTCTCCGCGCATTCGCAGCGTCCGCTTCCATGTGCTCGACACGGATCTCAAGGTTTTCAAAGACCAGCAGGGTGCCGTTCACGAAGTGGATGTGAGCCAATACCATGCGGACTCCTCGCTTCCCGTGCAGGTGGAATTCACCAAAGAGGGCATCGAGTGGTTCAAAGACCTGCTCTACCGCAATCGAGACCTCTCCACGAAACTCAAGGTCGAATCCTGCACGCGGGTTTCGGGCTACGGGGACCTGGGGGCGGATGGTCGCCGGGCTTGGAAAGGCGTCGACCTCTGCGTCGCTAGCAATGTCTTAGAAACCTTGGTCGAATACCGCCACGACAGCGACGTCGTCATCGAAATCGACGGGAACGATTAAGCACCACTCCACTCAACGCACCGGAGCCCTCACCACGGAGCTCCGGCGCTTTAAAAAAAGAAAAGGATTCCCATGAACCGCGCCCTCCGTCTCAGCACTCCGTTCCTCCTCTTGCTTCTGAGCCAAGCTTGCCTCAACGCCGATCCCGATGCGCTCGTGGGCACGGCGCTAGACCAGCTCCCCGTGAAGCGTCCGGTCGTGCTCTCAGGCGGCCTCGTCCACTCCGACGACGCCCTTCTCGATGAATCCATGGACGCTTTCCCCACCGTCTTCGCATCGGTGCGCGGCAAAGGACGCCGAATTGCGTACCCCGACACGTTGGAGCTTCGCCGCAAGGCTTCGACCAGAGAACCAATGATCTCTCTCAACGCGGAGACTTCTGATACGGACATGCCGGCGAGCCTAAGTTTTAGCGCGAATCTGGTCGCCTCTTTCGAAATCAAGGTGCTCCTGCGCAACGAAGAATACCAGCTCCGCGATGCCCGCAAGCGCACTCTTCGTTTTACGGCGATCGGTGCCCCCGCGCCCGTGTTTTACAACCAACCCGAGAATGTGATGGAGCTGGATTTCACTCGCCACCTTCCCCATTTGGCCCTCGAACCGGTCCTCTACTTGAGCGACGAAGGGCTGGCTTGGATCGAAGAGATTTTGGAAAACGAAAACACTTTCAAAGGAAAACTTAAGGTGGAAATCTGTCAGGAAATGAAGGGATGGATCCGAGCGAATGACGGGAGCCGCAAACTTGAGTCCACCAAACATTCGGTATGCGTGAGGTCCAACGTGCTCGACGAGCTCTTCAACCTACACTGATCACTTTTTGATTTCGGTCGTCGTGATCGCTTCGGGCGATGTGGCGGCCGGGGCTTCTCGCACAACGAGCATGGGCTTCTTGCCGGCTTCGTTTTGCTTGGCGACCCAGGCCTGCACCTCGGTCACACAGCTGCGCGTGAGACGCGGACAGCCCCAAGTTGAGTGAGCCTCAAGGGGGAATTCGTCTTTGCCATTCTCGTGCGAGTGCAGCCAAAAATCGTAGCGCTGCAAAAGAATCCCTTCGTTGGCGTAAGCCTTGTTGCCGGGATCGTCGACCTTGTTCATGCGTACCGGCACGAGATAGCCTTTGGCATCAAGACGATGCCCCCACTTCTCCTTGCCCGGATGCAAGCGCTTGCCGGTGTCGAGCAGGTAGTGGCCGATCTTGGAATGGGGTCGCTCGGTGATGGTGGAACCATTGGTCACCGACTCGGGGGAGAACATGCAGTGCGTGTACTCCGCCTCCGTGCCGAAGTGCTCTTTCTTTTTGATCGCCTTGGCCGTCAGTGCGCGGGGGAGCGTGCCAATCGTCCATTTTTTGTAGGCCTTTTGCGTGGCCTGGAGCCCTGCGAGCAATTTGAGCGAGCCAAATACCGATTGCCCGCGGCCCAGCACACGGCACTCATAGACGCCCTCTTCGCGAGAGCCCCAGCGCAGCGTGCCCAGTTCACAGCGGTTGCGCGGCAGGAGGATCTCCACGTCGACACCTTCGGGAAGTGGCACAAGGCTGCGCTCCACGGGAATCTCCTTGGAGAGGTGCAGGTTCGTGTCTTGGACCGGCAAGACGGTGACTTTGGTCGCAATGACCTCGTCCGTGTCCGCCTCAAAGGGGTTCTCGAATTTGGGCAAGCTCATGGGCTTCTCTTCGTCCGCATCCACGCCCCCGCGAATGTACAAGGGGCCATCCCCTTCGATTTCGACCTCGGCCTGAGCGGCCACAGATCCGATCAAAGAGAGGCAAAAGAAACCCCACGCAAAGCTTTTGGTGTGCATTCGATCTACGGCGCTATCATGGTCCATCTTTCTCCGTCGACACTCCCCCACCCTCCGAAAGACTTTGTAAGTAATGGCTTTTTAACGCAGTGCCGGCATGTGGGGATTCGGGCGCCTAGACTGCCTTGTGACCCCTATGAAAATGGTATTTTATAGAGGGCCGAAAGGGGACTTATCCCACTATGGCAAACATTAAAAACGTACCACTTCTCATCGGCGGCGAAATGGTTCAGTCCAAAACGACCAAATGGATCGACGTCACCGACCCCTCTACACAAGAAATCATCGCGCGCGTTCCCGAAGCCACTCAAGACGAAATGAACGCGGCGGTGCGCGCCGCGGAAGCGGCCTTCGAAACCTGGAAAAACGTGCCGGTGCCCGAACGCGCAAGGCTCTTTTTGCGCTACCAAGACCTTCTGAAAAAACACCAAGACGAAATTGCCGAACTGCTCTGTCGTGAAAACGGCAAGACCCTGGTCGACGGCAAGGGCGACGTGTGGCGCGGCATCGAAGTTGTCGAGCACGCCGCGAACATCGCAACGCTCATGATGGGCGAAACCGTGGAGAACGTCGCGCGCGCCATCGACACCTATTCGTACCAGCAACCGATCGGCGTTTGTGGCGGTATCACGCCCTTTAACTTTCCGGCGATGATCCCGCTCTGGATGTTCCCCATGGCGATTGCCTGCGGCAACACCTTCGTGCTGAAACCCTCCGAGCAAGATCCCCTGACGCCGATGCGTCTTGCGGAACTTTTCATCGAAGCTGGTGCGCCTAAAGGTCTCCTCAACGTCATTCACGGCGCCAAAGACGCGGTGAACTTTGTGCTCGATAACCCCGCGATCAAAGCCATTTCCTTCGTGGGCTCGGTGCCCGTCGCTCAGCACGTTTACAAAACCGGCTGCGCCAACCTCAAGCGCGTGCAGGCTTTTGCCGGCGCCAAGAACCATATGATCGTCATGCCCGACGCTCCCAAAGACCAAGTCATCGCGAATCTCACAGGCGCGAGCTGCGGTGCTGCCGGTCAGCGCTGCATGGCCATCTCGGTCGCCGTCTTCGTAGGTGAAAGCCAAGACTGGATTCCCGAAGTCAAAGAATCGCTCAAAAAACTGCGCGTCGGTCCCTGGAACGATCCGCATGCGGACCTCGGTCCCCTCATCTCGCCGCAAGCCAAAGAACGCGTCGAAGGCCTCATCGCCAAAGGCAAAGCCGAGGGCGCAGATCTGCTGATCGATGGTCGTGGCGCTAAAGTGGCCGGCTTTGAGAAAGGCAATTTCATTGGCCCCTCGATGTTCGACAAAGTGACCACCGAGATGAGCATTTACCGCGAAGAGATCTTCGGCCCTGTGCTGCTCTGCCTGCGCGCCAAAACTCTCGAAGACGCCATCGCGATCATCAACAACAACCCCTACGGCAACGGCACCTCGATCTTCACCTCGAGCGGTTACGCCGCCCGTCGCTTCCAGCACGAGATCGACGTCGGCCAGGTGGGCATCAACATTCCCATCCCCGTACCTCTGCCCTTCTTCTCGTTCACCGGATGGCGCGGCTCCTTCTTCGGCGACCAACACGCTTACGGAAAACAGGCCGTGCGTTTTTACACGCGCACCAAGACCATCACCGCGCGCTGGTTCGAAGATTCGGCCGTCGCCGAGAAGAACATGACCATTCAGCTCAAGTAAGAGCGATTTTTTTTAGAGCAGGAGTTTTTTAGAATATGGATTTTAACCTCACCGAAGACCAACTCGCCTACCAAGAAGCCGCGCGCACCTTTGCCACCAAAGAGCTCGCGCCCAACGCTGGCGAGTGGGACCGCAAAAAACACTTTCCCAAAGACGTCATCCGCAAAGCAGCGGAGCTGGGTTTCTGCGGCCTTTACACCAAAGACGAATTCGGCGGCGCGGGACTCTCCCGCTTGGACGCTGCGATCATTTTCGAAGAGCTCGCCATGGGCTGCACCGCCACCACCACCTACATCACCATTCACAACATGACGACTTGGATGATCGACGAGTACGGCAACGCCGACACCCGCTCCGAATGGATTCCTAAGATGGTCACGGCCGAAGCCCTCGGTTCCTACTGCCTCACCGAGCCCAATTCGGGCTCCGATGCGGCCGCGCTGCGCACCAAGGCCGAGAAGCGTGGCGATAAGTACATTTTGAACGGTGTGAAGTCCTTCGTTTCGGGCGGCGGTCAAACCGACGTGCTCGTGGTGATGGCCCGCACCGGCGATGATACCCCTAAGGGAATTTCGGCTTTCGTGGTTCCGGCCAAAGCTCCGGGCGTCAGCTACGGAGAGAACGAGAAGAAGATGGGTTGGAACGCGCAACCCACCTGCGAGATCTCCTTCGAAAACGTGGAAATTCCCGCGCATTACCTGCTCGGCAAAGAGGGCGAAGGCTTTAAGATCGCCATGAAGGGCCTCGACGGCGGCCGCATCAACATCGGCACCTGCTCGGTGGGCACCGCTCAGGCAGCGATCAACGCCTCCGCGAAGTACATGAACGAGCGCAAGGCTTTCGGCAAACCCATTTCGCAGTTTCAAGCGCTGGCCTTTAAAATGGCCGACATGCTCGCCGAGACCATCGCCTCGCGCCAGATGATTCGCCTCGCCGCCGCCAAGCTCGACGCCAAAGATCCGAGCGCCACCGTATAC
>Ga0247823_10000814_pt1 | contig 26335 bp, 37 predicted proteins | sample 13C_PalmiticAcid_2_FD_192426 | JGI IMG/M metagenome (GOLD analysis project Ga0247823, IMG submission 192426) | Soil microbial communities from agricultural site in Penn Yan, New York, United States - 13C_PalmiticAcid_Day30 | ecosystem: Environmental > Terrestrial > Soil > Agricultural land... | reverse complement strand
ACACCTGGGAGCGACGGTGGCTGCCGTTGATGAACGAGGCCAGCGACCAACCTTCGCGACGCTTGACCTCCACCGTGAACGGCCAGCTCTCGCTCGTGCTGGAGAGGTCACCGGCAACGCGGTAGTGTGCGCGCGCACCCTGGCTTCCCCAGCCTCCGGACATCGGGGTGCGCACGAAGATGGCGGGCTTGCCGTCCTGGGTGTCCTGCTGCGCGAGTGGTAGCTGGCGCCACCAGAACTCGGTGCACTTGGCCACCTGGAGCTCGGCCTTGCTGCCCTTACGTCTTCCGTTCTTCACGCTGGCGTTCCTCTTCGAGTGCAACCTCTGCCTCGGTGGTGGGTATACCAGCCAGCTCCTCGGCAATGACCTCGGTGATGATGGCCTCGGAGAGCGCCACCGTCTCTTGCCCGATGTGGGCCAGCTTGAACACAGCCTGCAGGTCCGTCGCCTTCACCCCGCGCTTCTCGCACAGCTCTATGATGTCGCGGTTGACGAGTACCACCTGCTCTATCGCGTGCAGCGTTGCTGACGTCATGTCTGCTCCTTGAGCCCTGCGACCTCGGCCGCGTCCGCTATCAGCGGCTCGCCCTGAATCTTGCGCAGCACGCCGATGAGTGGTGCCGCCTGCACCTCCACGTCCCAGCTGACCACGTTACAGATGACGCGCGCGCTGGTGACGTGCCAGTTGTTGCGCTCCAGGAACTCCTTGAGCCCGTGGTCGGTGGGCTTGGCCTGAGCGCGGTAGCAGTTGCCCAGGTAGGTGCTGCACGCCATGTCCAGCACGGCCGCCGTCACGTCCTCGCCTGCTTCGTTGAAGATGCCCGATGGGTGCTTAACTGTGCCTTCACTCATGGTGCAAACGTGCTCCCGTTGTCGCTGCCCTGGATGGTAACGCGCTGAGGCAGCGCGTCCAGTATCTCGCGGTCATGGGCCACGATGAACGCGCTGCTGAACGACTGCTTGAGCAGGGTGGCCACGTGCACGGACAGGCTCTTCTTGTTGTGCTGGTCCAGGGCGCCGAAGGGCTCGTCAATGCACACGCTACCCCAGCTGCTGGAGCGCCTGCTGCGGAGCCACACGGACGCGGACAGACCCACGGCGATGCCAGCCAGGTCCTCAGCCGCGCCTGAACGGTTGGAGAGCTCGATGACCAGCTTGGCGGTGGTGTTGGCGCCGCGGTTGGCCCCGCACCTGGTGCACTGCTTCACCCGGGCGCTGGTGGTGGTGTACGCGGTGCCGCACTTGTCGCAGTGCTTGGCCAGACCCTGGTGCTGCACCGACCAGGCGACGGAGACTGTGAGTGGAATGCCGGCGCTGAGCAGCATGGCGTTCGCTCCCACCTCCACCTCGGCCAGCGCGAGCTCACCGAGCTTCTGTTGGAGCCCCGTGCGCCCGAGCAGCTGCACGGCCTCCGCGAGCATCACCCGTCGCGCGCGCACCGCGGTGTCCTCCGCGTCAATGAGCTGCACCTGCTGCCAGGCGTCGTCGTAGAGCTTCTGGTCCGCGAGCGCCTGGTGGTGCGCGAGCTGTGCGCTCTGCACGTCGTGCTCGGCCGCTGTGATGTTGGTGTCGAGCTCCTCCAGGTCCGGCGGGTCGATGGCCTGGGCCACCATGTTGGCGGTGTCCACCATGGTCTCGGCCTGCTCGCGTAGCTCACCGAGCTTAGCGTCCAAGATGACGCGCTGGCGCGCTTGCTGCTCGAACTCGAAGACCTCCTTGTTCTTGGCGTCCAGCTCGCTGAGCAGGGTCTTGGCGGTGAGCTCGCGCTCCTTGACCACCTTGGCCGAGATGGGGTTGGCCTTCACCCACGACTCGCTCGGACAGCGCGCGCAGTTGATGGGACACGTGCCGTCGAACTTGGCACCGGCCTGGAGCGCTTGCTTGTGCAGCGCGTCGGCCTCGATGGCCTTGGGGAGCAGGCGGTCACGGATGTCCTTGAAGCGCTCCCGCTTCGCGTCGATGTCCACGGGGATGGCGTCGTACTGCAAGCGCAGCTGTTGACCCTTGGCTGTAATCGCCTCGAACTCTTCGGCGACCTCTACCTGCGCGGCCCACTGCTCCGCTGCCAGACGGCGTTCGCGCGCTGTGGTGAGGGTGCCCTGGGCCAGCGCGAGCTCGGAGGCGGTGTCCGACACCAGCTGGGCCAGCGAGCTCACCACGTCAGTGCCAGCGCTGTAGCCGCGGCGCTGCACCATGGCCTGGACCGAGAGCTTGATAGCGTCGTGCTTGGACTTCAGGGTCTCCAGGCGCGTCATGCACCCACCCAGGTCGAGCACGGCGTTGGCGTGCATGTTCTGCAGGGGCTCGAGCTCCTTGGCAATCCAGCCCTCCACGATGTCGATGCGCCCGCTGCTGTTGCTGGCCACCAGACGCGCGAGTTGCTTCTGGGCGTAGAAGCAGACGGACATGAACTCGTCGCGCGTGAGCCCGATGTGCTTGGCGAGGGCGTCCTGCGCTGCACCCTGCAGGAGCTCAGCTGCGCCAGGTAGCTTGACGCTCAGCTGCGCTGTCTTGTCCCTGGGCTTGGTCCGCCGGATGACCGTGCCGTCCGAGAGCGTGAGCTTGACCTCGGCGTACGCTTCGCCGCGGGTGACCCAGTCGTTGTCCGTGGTCGCTGGGTGCTCACCGAACAGCGCGTACGGAATGCACCACAGCAGCGTGCTCTTGCCGAGCCAGTTGGAGCGCTCGGGGTTGTCCTGGTGCTGGGCGACGACGGCGTACACGTCGTCCACGAGGTCCAGGTGGTGGCTGCCAGCGTAGGGGCCGACATTGGTGACGTCGAGCTCGGTGGGGAAGACCATCATTGGCCGTCTCCTTCAAGCTCGCGCACCCTCTCCAGCAGCGCTTCGACCTCTTGCCTTCTGACGACGGCACGGCGCACGTCACCCACGCTCGCGTTGGACCCGAGCGCCTGGTGCTGTAGGCGGTCCATTTCGGCGATGGCTTCCGCAGCCGCTTTCAAATCAACCACTGTCATGGGTTCACCACGGGCAGCGGCGTCCAGTGCGTCACGTAGTCAGGGAAGTCGTCGTCCAGAGGCGTGCCTGCGTAGGGAGGTTCTGACACGGGGAACATCCACCAGAGCGCTGGGCCGTCGTCCTCATCCCAGGTCTCGCGGGGTCGCGGAGTGTAGAGGTTGGCCACGGTGTCCTCCAGCACCTTCACGTCGGCGGCCAGCTCGCGCACAGCCTTGCGCCTGTCGTCACCGAAGCTGAAGGCGAACACCATGCGCTCGACGCGCTCAGAGAGGCTCACTTGGCCACCTTGCGCGCGAGCGTCTTCTTGGCCTTCTTACGGATGCCGCTCTTGCGCGTCGGGAACGAGCCCGTGCGTGGCTTGGGCTTGCACGCCTCAGCGCGCTGGATGTCGATGGCTTCCGCGGCCGACATCACCAGCTTGCACTCGGCGGAGCCGAAGTCAGCTTGCACCACAGCGTAGAGCTGCTCCCACGCACCGAACGCGGTGTTCGCGCATGCGAAGCCAGCGCCGTGCTTCGACGTGATGTGCCAGTACGCCGCCTCCTGGAGGGCGCGCGCAATCTTCAGGTGCGAGCGACGGGCGTACGCGACCACGAGTGAGAGATGCGGGTGGTGCTCGAGCACCTTCGCTTCCTCCTTGGTGATGGTGTACTCGTCCGGCAGCTGGTTCTTGCGTTCAACGGTTACAGTCAGAGACATCACAAGCCTTCCTTGTCACAGAGCTCGCTGAGGTACTGCAGCAGCGCGGTCTTGCCGGGGTCCACGGTGCCCAGCACCAGCGCTCGGGTGTTGGTGGGTAGCTGGGTCACACCGGTGTTGCCGGCGCTGAGCACCAGGCGGTTCGCTGGTGGCCGCGGTAGCACCTTGAGCGCGAGCGCGTTGTCGCGCAGGTCGGTAGCCGCGTCCTTGACCTCATGGGCCTCGGCCACAGCGCTGGGCTTGAGGCGGACGATGCTCTGCTGGAACGACTCCGGCCTGCGGTTGTCCAGCTTCTCGTCCACCGTCACCACCTCAGCTGCCTCCACCGGGATGCGCTTGCCCTGGGTGGCCAGCACGGGGAGCGCCTCATCTGGGAGCGGGGTCTCTACCTGGAATCTCTTGCGCGGCATCAGACTTGCTCCCGCTTGGCACGACTGAGCGCTGCGACGTACAACAACACTGCGGCCAGTGGTGTGCGCCCAGGGTGCACGGCCATGGCTGACCAGCGCAGGTGTGTGTCCAGGGCACGCTTCATGAGGGTCTGGGTGAAGTGCACCATCCGACCCGTCTGCTTGAGCACGCGGCGCTGGTGCTTGGTGAACCGCTTCACGGTTCACCTGCTAGCTTCGCGGCTATCAGTCGCGCTTGGCGCTGCGCTTCACGCTTCGGGAACCATGGGCACTGCTCGCGGCCGTCAACGAACACAGCCCACCCGTCAATCAACCGGCGCCGGTCGGCACTCTCAATGTGCCCCATCAAGCGAATCTCTACTCTCTCGCCGTACCTCATCACAGCTCCAGCAGCAGCATGCTCGGGTCGTGGGCCTCTTCACCGTGTGTCAGCCGCGCCAAGCTGCCGACGATGGTGACGCCCTTGTACTCCTGAGCCTTGTGGTAGTGGCCACCCACGAGGGTGGCGTTGGGGAACCACTTGGCCAGCTCTTCGAGCGGCCAGTACACCTCGCGCCCGCGGGGCATGTCGTTGGTCTCGCTCCCTGGGGTGATACCATTGAGCCCCAGGTGGCCGAGCACCAACACGCTGCGCGACTGGCGCTGCTTCGCTGGCATCTGCGTGCCCAGCTTGCGGATGAACATGGCCGGCTCGTAGGCGTGGCTGCGCGGTGTGAACGGCAACACCACGAGCACCACGCCGTTGCCCAGCACGGTGAAGCCTGGAGCTTCGTACACCGTGCCGCGGTTGCTGGCGGCCAGCGGAGACAGCACGGTGGTGCCGTAGCCGTCCTCAACGACGTCGTGGTTGCCCGCTACCCACACAGAGATGATTCCGTGTGCGGCCAGCTTGGTTGCCACCTGCTGGGCCTTGGCCTGCGAGCGGTGGACCGCGTGGCTGTCAGGGTCGGACAGGTCGCCGACGAAGCCGTAGAACTCCACCTGCTCCTGCAGCGCCACGTCCACGCTGTGGTCCACGGCCTTGGCAACTTCGTCGAAGCGCGCGTGGCCGTCCGTGGTCCAGTCCAGGTGCCAGTCGCTGGTGAACAGCGCCTTCATGTCTTTACCTTCAGCTTCATCTCCGCCTCTACCGGGCGGATGACGTACTTGTGCTCTGGGGTGTAACGCCTGGCCTCGTTGCGGCGGAGCGAAGCCCCTGCCTTGGAGCGGCGCACGTCAACAAGCCACTCACGCCCACGAGACGACCCGACGATGGCCCATATGGTGAGCTTCATGCCCAGCCCTTTTCTTCTGCGAACCAGTCCGACACCACCAGCGCGCCGGTGTGGCCCACGTCGTAGACCTCGCTGTCGTCGTCAATGACGCTCTTGGGCACCCAGAAGGTACCGTGCTCCTCGCACGTCATCTGCAGCGCCTTGCCGCTGTCGCTCTCGCGGTTGCAGTGCACCGCGTCCACCTGGAAGGCCATCACTCACGGTCCTTGGCCAGCTTCTTGCCGACCTTGTAGAGCACCAGGTAGCCGATGAGGTCCAGCACCGTGTCCTCGTCCACGTCCTCGTTGCCGTTCTTGATGCGCTTGAGCTTGTCGTCGATGCGCACGCGGATGGTCGAGAGCGCGTCACCCTTGGCGAACACCCCGAGGGGTTCCAGCGCGCTGTTGCCGTACTTGCGGTTCTTCTCGAGCAGCATGGCCTTGATGTCGTCGCACACCTGGCGGATGCCCGCCTGCGATGCAGCGAGCGACGCCGAGTCTTGGTCACGCGCAGCGCGGTCGGCAGCGAATTGCTCGATGCCAGGGAGCTGGGCCTGCGCTGCGTTGCGCTGCACCACGGGTCTGGGGGCTGGGTAGCCACCGCGGAAGTCATCGGGGTCTGTCATCGCACTAGTCCTTCGAGTGTGTCGCACAGCCCGACGTCCGCCTGGAGCGCGAGCACTGCCTTGGTTGCACCTTGCCACTTGCCCACGGTGTCCCACGTGTACCAGCTGCCAGTCAGCTTGAGCACACCCGCGGCCACCGCCAGGTCGAACACGTCGCGAGCTCGGTCGAACCCTTCAGGGGTGACCAGGCCGTTGCTGGTGTTGAAGAAGCCCTCCTGCACCTTGTCGGTCTTGGCTGAGACCTTGGTCTTGGTGATGGTCACCTTGTGCTTCTCACCCACCACACGCGCGTCGTCGCCGCTGCCGTCCTTGACCCACGAGCGGGTGATGCGCGCCACGATGCTGGACTCGTAGATGAGCGACTTGCCGCCGCCGACCTTGTAGTCGAAGCCAGCGCCGGGCTCGTTCAGCTTGATGCTCCCGGGCTCCTGCTGGGCCTCGGTCTCGCGGCTGATGATTACCATCCCCATCCCCGAGTGATAGAGCAGCGGCACAAGTTCATCCATCCACTGGGCGTTCAGCGCCGCCTTCATCATCTGCGCGCGCCCCTTGGCGCCGTCTGCACCGTCGTCGCCCTTGAGAATCTTGGCGAGCAGCTTCTCGGGCACCAGCTTCTTGATGCTGTCCACCACGATGAGCCCACACACGTCCTCGGGTAGGTTCCCAGCTGCACGCTCGCGGCTGACCGTGTCGCAGAACCCGCGCACGGCCTCCGTGGTCTCCTCGTAGCTCTTGGGGCGCAGCGCCACGAAGCCCGGGTTGTTCTCTTCGCCCTGCATGAGCGTGGCCAGCCAGGGGCTGGGCGTCGTGTACTCAGCATCGACGAAGGCGTAGAAGTTGCCGGAGCGCAGGAACGACAACCCCAGGCCGTGGACGAACTGGGTCTTGCCGTGGTTGCTCGGGCCATGCACCAGGGTGATGCGCTGGATGGGCCAGCCACCGACGCCGGTGGCGATGTCGACTCCGGGAAAGATGGTGGGGTGAGCGCGCACGACGGTGAGCACCTGTCCCGCCGGCTTCCACTGGCTGAACTTGTTGGCCACGCTGGCCAGGGCTTTGAGACGGCCGCGGTCAGCGCGTTCTGATGGCGGGCTGGGCATGGTCGGGGGTGCAGCTGGTGCTGCTGCAGTCTTCTTAGTTCTAGGCATTCAGTCCTCTCAGTGGACCCGCCGGGAATCGAACCCGGGTCCGCCAAACTTGAGTTTCAGTCTCGTCCACATGCTTGGTCAGGATGAGCTCCTGACGGCTTTGGGTGCGACCGAAGTCGCGCCTCCACCACCTGGCTGATTGTCGTCCAGCGCCCCGCCAGGGTGACGCTGTTCCAAGCTCGTGTGATTGCGCCACGCACCTACTCGAACTCCTCGATGCGTGACGTCACTCAGGCGACCTGAGCGAGAGCGCCGTTGTCGTTGGCGTGTACGTTTTGCTCGCGTGGGTTGAGGCCGTGCGAGCCCAGCCTGCATGCGACCGATTCTCTCCTTCAACGTCGAAACCAATTCGGGCCCATTGTGACCGTCTCTCCGGTCTGTCACGCCGGATAGCATCGCGGGTTTCAAGTCCGCTTACCACCTTCGGGAGCTTGTCCCTGACGGCGCCGAACGTTGCGCCGTGCTGTCTCTCCAGCTGTCACGACTCCGGTATCCCGGCTCTGGACCAAACCCACGTGATGTCGTTGCACGGTCCTGGCGAGGCGCTGGGCTTTCAGCGATGGCCTATGGCGACACCTCCAGCCCAGCTGCTCTTCCTAGAAGCTGATGCCCTTCGGCTTGCCACCAGCCTTCGCGGTGGCCTTGGGCGGGGGAGCCGCTGCCGCAGGCGCTTCAGCAGCGGGCGCCTCCAGCTCGTACTCCGCGCCGCACTGCGGGCACGTGGTCGCGTCCGCTGCCATGGCAAACCCGCACTCGTCACACGGTACCGTCTCGGCCTTGGCCTCGGGTTCCGGCGGCGGGGGCGGGGGTGCCTCGGCCTTCTTACGACGGCCACCGGCCGCCTTCGGGGTCGTGGCAGCGCTGGGCGGGGGCGTAGGCGCTGTTTCGACCTTGGGGGGCGCCTTTGCCTGGGTCGCCGGGGGCGGCGCTGCCTGGGCCGAGCTGGCGCGGTCCTCGCCACCACCCTCTTCTTCGTCTTCCTGCTGGCCGAACCCAGCACGCTCGGCCGGGCCGAAGATGCTGTCCCAGTCCACCGGGACCGGCCCGATGTAGTGACCCTCCAGGCTGGCGCGCAGGGTGGTGATGTTGCCCGGCTTGATGACCCCGGCGATGTCGGGCGGCTCGCTGTTGATGAGCAGCTCGACCTCCTTGGTCATGGCCAGCTTGGGCATGGCGATGCACTTGTACTTCTTGCTGAACTCCGTGGCGTTGGCGTTGTGCTCCCAGCGCAGCGCGTACGGCTTGAGGATGGGGTTGCCGTCCTCCTCGCCCATGCTGGTCATCTGGTTACGGATGCACTCCTTGACGTGGTCACCCAGCGACGTGGTTTCGATGGCCAGCTGCACGCCGTCGTTGGGGTTGTCCGCGTCCACCACGACGAACAGGTAGTTGCACTTCGCGTAGACGTTCTCCTTCCACGCCTCCTTCATGCTGATGCTGGCCAGCGCCATGGCCTTCTTCTCTTCGTCCTCCAGCTTGTCCGACCCGTAGAGGTTGCACATGCCGCCGAACGTCAGCAGCTGGGTCTCCTTGGGGTCGTCGCCTTCCCACTTGAACAGCGACTCGGTGAACGAGATGTTGCCCTGCTGGTACTCGCCGCGGAAGAACTCCATCATGCGGCACACGGGGCAGATGACCGGAGGCACCGTGCGCTCGCCCGTGTCGCGCTCGCGGCGGTACTGCTTCTTGAGCACGTCCTCGCTCTCCAGGCAGTTCCAGGAGCCGCCGAAGACGCGGCGCTGGGTGACACCGCCGTCCAGCTTCTTCTCGTACACCCTGGGCACGTTGTGCTGCCACAGCGCGACGATGCTGCTCCCGCGGTGCAGGAAGACGTTGACGTGTGCCGGGCTGCGCTTGCGCCATCCGCGAAGGAACTGGCTCGAGCCGCCTGACTTGGTTTCGTGGCCCAGGAAGTCATCCAGGGCGAGTGTTTTGCTCATTGGGGTCTCCGGTTGTGGTTGTTGTGGCTTGGGTTACTTACGGCGCGGGCCTGAGCCCGCGTGAGGTGCTGGGCCGCCGTCGCTGGCCGTGGCGCTGGTGGCCTTCGTGGGCAGCTTCAACACGCCGCGCTTGACCACGTGCATGCGCCCTTCGTCGAACTGCTGCCACTCATCGGGCTTGTTGTCCTTGCTGAGCTTCTCGGGCGCGACGCCGTACTGCACGCACCCCGTGAGGTACTCGTAGCGAGCCATCACGATGCCGGTGAAGCCGGACACCTTGTCGCGCACGCGGTCACCCAGCTCGGGCTTCGCTGCGGTGGTCATCAGGACTTCACCGCGTGGTAGACGAGCGCGCGGCCTTCCTTGGTCATGGTGAGCTGGCCAGCGGCAGCGAGCTTCTTGCACACGGTGCGCACGCGCTCCGCTGACAGGCTGAGCGCGGTGGCCATGGTCTCGATGGTGGCACCACCGGTGATTGAGTTGAGGTGCGAGAGCACCACTGCGGTGGCCTGCTGTCCGTCCGACGCCGGGGCGGTGTCCGTCTTGGCCGCCTTGGTCGCGCCGTTGGTCGGCGCCTTGGGTGCGGGCTTGGTACCTTCGAGCGCTGCGAGCGACTTCTGCGTGCGCACCAACTCACCTTCGAGCTCCTTGATGCGGGCCTTCAGGTGCTGCTTCAACGTGGTCTCATCCATTGTCTGTCTCCTGTTCCTCTTCGAGCGGGGGCAGGTCAGGGAGACCCGTCTCCGCTGTGGTGTCTTCTTGTTCGACTGCGTCCCCCAAAGCCTTGAGCCCGGTCGGGCTCCACGCCTGCTCCGGTTTGAAGCGCTTGGCGCGTTGCTGCAACGTCATCCCGCGCAAGCGGCTGAGCTCGCTCGGTTGGATGGCCATCACCAGCACTGGTGCGGTACGCGCGAACAGCTCGTCACCCCGGAGGATGTGGCCAGTGCTGCTGAGGTAGCGCGTACGCGCACGACCAGCGCGCCTCTGGCGTCCGGTTGGTGCAGCGGGTGGGCGCGGCTTCAAGCCCTCGGTGGGCATCTTGACTTCCTTGTTGTCGGGGAGCTCGCCGGTGAAGACGGACTCCTTGTCGCGCTCTTGCATGTCAGTGCAGCTCCTCTTGGTAGGTCTCGACCGTGTCCGGCTTGTTGACGCGCACCTTGCCGGCCTGCTCTGAGTGGTTGGACTCGGTGCGCGCTCGGCCATTACCACAGTTGACGAAGTAGCGCGGGTGCCCGCCGTCCTGGAAGCGGTACACCTTGCAGCCCTCGTGCTCGAACAGGAACGCCACCTGGAAGTTCGGGTTGCCGGTCTCGGCAGTGATGAGGGGCTCGCCCTCACACGCTGCCATCACCAGCGCGACCACCAACAGGACCAGCGCCGCGAGAATGCTTCTAGTAGACATCGTTCGGTTCTCCTGCCTCGGGGGATGCCGGTGTGTCGGCAACCTCGGCGACGTGCACCATGTGACGCACGCTGATGCTGTGCTGGCAGCTGCGCGGGCGAGGGGTACCGCAGATGGCACACGCGGCTCCGTCGCACATCGCGCAGTCCGCTGCGCACGGTTTGAGGTGCTGGTGCATCACACACCGCGCAGCTTGAACAGGGCCTGAGCTGCAACGAACCAGTCAGCGCGCTGCGCACGGTCCCTCGGCATAGGCACCAGCGCGTCCAGCTGGTCCACGAACGCGGGGAACTCACCGGGGTCCACTGGCCTGGCGACGGCTCCCAGCGGGGGCTCCCACGTGGCTGGTGGTGCAGCAATGCCGAGCGGTGCTGGTGGCACCAGCTCGGTGATGGGTGGAGCTCGTTCGAGGTCGACCCAGCGCCCGCGGTGCTGCGGGGGAGCCGTCTCGACCGTGGTGGGAGCCGGTTGCTGCACGAACAGCGGTTCGGGCTCCTGCTCGGGTTCGGGTTCCTGCTCTGGCTCGTCCTCGTCAGACGGTGGCATCGCCAGCTTGGCGCGCGTCATCTCCTTGAGTGCATGGTCGCGCAAGCGCTTCAGGTCGTCGAAGCTCTGCTCGGACAGTGCCGCGAACTTCTCCAGCACCGCGTCAGTGGGGAGCGCGTCACCGAGCTCGATGCGTGAGAGCGCTGCCTGGTCGTTGAGACCCAGCAGGGTGATGAACTCCTTCTGGTACAGCTTCTCACGCAGCCGGAACTCCTTGATGCGGAGGCCGACCAACGTGGGAAAGTGTTGCTGGTGGAAGCGCGATGACGTCTGCTGCTGGCGTAGCGGTGGCCTGCGACGGCGCTCGGCTGGAGGCGGTGCTGGTGCTGGTGCTGGTGCTGGTGCTACGGTCACCCTGGCCCCAGGGTTCGGGACGTCCAGGAACGGCCTGTCCACCGGCGGTGGTACCGCGGCCAGCGCGGGCTTGAGCTTGTCACCCAGCGGAGACGTCAACGGGGGCGACGGCCGCTCGGGGCGCTCCACCTTGGGTTGCGGTGGCGGGAACTTGATGTCCGTCCACCGGTAGAAGTTGCGGTTGCCGCCCTTCTCCTCCACGAAGGCGCCCTTGCCCTGGACCTCCTTGATGGTGCCAGGGACCCAGATGTAACCGCGCCCCTGCACCTTGCGCTGAATCTGGCACGGTGACCCGGGCTTGAGTTGCTTCCTGATGTCGTCGCTGTAGGCCATCACAACGTCCTCGCCTTCAGCGGCGGCAGCGCGCGGCACTTGATGCACTGGGGTTGATTGCGAATGGTTCCGTCTCCCATGTCGCGCAACCCGACGTCGATGGCAGGCTTGCGCTTGCCGCAACGAGTGCACGTGAAGAAGGCACCGATGAGGACCACGTTCTTGTGCTCCACACGGTTCTTCACGGTCGCTTCCCCTTGGCCTTCTTGGGAGCAGGCTTCTTGGTGACGCGCAGCTTCGGGGTGACGCGCAGCTTCGGGTCTTTCTGCTTCGAGTTGTAGCGCTTGGCTGCGCGCCCGATGGCTTCCTCCGCGAGACGAGCGAGGTCGCTCTGGAACTTGTAGCTGACCGCTCGATACACGCTACCATCCTCGGTGAAGACCTTCATAGCTGCGTCTTCCATGGCCTTCAGCGTCTCCGGTCTGGCCAGCGACGATGCGACGGCCGCTTCGATGACCTTGTTGAAGTCGCCGGAGTTGCGAATGTTGTACCGAATCTGCTCGGTCAGCAGTCGCGCGACTTCGGCTTCGGCGATGAGCGGGAGCTGCTTGATGACAGCCTCGTTCGTGTGCTTCTCGATGAGCGCCTTGAGCTCCGGGTCGTTCTCCACGCCCTTCTGGATGGTGCTCTGGACCTGCGCAATGCTGTGCTCGCCCGACAAGTAAAACGGGTTCATGGGTCAGCTCCTCTTCCCCGCGTTGTTGAGTCCGTTGAGCGAGTAGCACCGGTTCTCCCAGAGCTTGGCCAGGACCTTCAGGTGCTCCAGCATGCCGTTGGCCTTGATACGGCGCGCGTCGATGGCCGCCCACTCGTCGGTGAACAGCTGCGAGGCCCGCCCGCGCACGTCAGCGTCGGTGATGGCCTTGCTGCGCATCCCGTTGTCCTTCTCGTGCTGCAGCTCGCGCGTGGCCGCGTCGCGCATGCTCTCGATGATGGGCTCGCACTCGCGCTCGAAGCGCTCGTAGTCCGCGTTTGCCACGACGTAGAGCTTGTGTGCTCGGCGGGCGTTGTCCTCGGCCTCGTTGAGCGCTGCCTGGAGCACACCCGGGGTGAGCGCGGCGCGGATGCTGAGCGAGTCCTCCAGGTGCTGATACTCGCCGTCCGGGTCGGTCAGCGTGAAGACCTTCTCCCGGATGGTGGTGAAGGACATCGCGAGCTCGGGGAGCTCTTGCATCTTCCGCTCGGCTGCAGCTGCTTGGGCAGGGGCCTGAGCGAACAGGCTGGTGGCCGCCTCTTCGGCGCTGGCGGCTGCTTTGCGCCGCCGCTGGGTGGGGGCTGTGGTCATGTGGTCTCCGCGTGTGGTGGGTGGGGTAGGGCGGGGGGCAGCTGCGAACAGCGCCCCCAGCGTCTTTATAATGGCGCACTCGCTAGGGCGAATTGCGCTTGGGTGGTCAAAAAAGTACCGGCGGAGGTCTTCTTTGCTCCTCCCGTCGAGCCTCCGCTGGGAGCTGAGGGTGATGCCCCAAGGGTCCGGGGGGAGGAGCTTGCGACCCGGCACCACCGGTGTTACCGCCTCATTCGGGCCAGAGCACCAGGCACGGCACGCCCGGGGCGGTGCCAGGTCCCTCTCCCTCCGGGTCCAAGTCGTCGGTGTCCACGAGGTCACCGTTGAAGAAGTTGACGTCGTAGGTCAGGTCCTCGTGCGTGGGGCTGTACCCGTTGCCCTCGGGGTCACGCGACTGCACCACCAGCACGTCCGGCAGCGCGAGCAGCTTGGCTGCTAACTCGTGGGTAGTCACTTGCGACCCTCCGAGAACAGCTCCCACGTGCGCGGGAAGCGCTCACAGATGATGCTGCCCACCACGTTGGCGAACATGCGAATCTCCCATTGCGCGTTCGTCGCCATGCGCAGGCCCAGGAAGCCCAGCCAGCCGCGCAGGTTGCCGGTGGCCCTCATGCGGGTGTAACGCCCCACGGGCACCACGATGCGCGCGAGCTCCTTGGGCAAGCCGATGTGAAGCCCCTGCTGGTACAGCTGCTCGGCCTTCTCGTAGAAGTGCTCCAGCTGCTGCAGCCACACGCGAGCTGCCTCCTCGGTAAGCACACCAGCGTCCTTGATGGTGCCAGCCTGCTTGTTCTTGCCGTCGCTGCCGAGCATGCAGCGCTCCAGCGTCGGCACGTAGTTGAGGTCGGGCATCGGGGTGTAACGAGCGCTGAGCTCGTTGTAGCCGAAGGGCACCCGGTGCCGGTGCCACTCGCGGATGACGAAGATGGGGCACTGCACCTCGATGGTGAGCCCGGCCATCTCGAACGGGGTGGCGTGGTTGTTCTCCCAGAGGAAGCGGAGCAGCTTCTCGTCCCCAGGCGAGCCGTCGAACTTGGGGCCCCAGCCGAGGAATCCCTTGGCAGTGCTCATGCGCGCTGCCTCGATGATGCGCTCGTCGCTGCCCCAGTGTTCGATGTGCTGCACGTAGCCCTGGTCCAGCACCTTGACGGGGCTGCACGGCGGCTCTGGTAAGTCGTCCAGGTTGATGGCCTCTTGTGTTGTCGTCATTCTGCTGCCTCTTCCTTCACCTTGCGCTTGCGCGGCATCTTGGGGCGCGTCTTGCCCCACGGTGCCCAGTCGAACGTCGGGAACGCAGCGGTCAGCAAGCGCTCCGTCGGTGGGTACACCATGCGGTCCCACACCTCCCAGCGGTCGCACTGCCCCTGCCAGTCTTCAGCAGCGAGGTACAGCGGTCCGTCCGGGTGCTTGGCGTCAGCGATGAAGTAGTGGACCTTCACGCCCTCGCCCATGTCGTGGCCGCGTGCGAGCAGCTGCTTGGCAATCTCGATGTGCGGCAGCTGGCGCCCCATCTCGCCATCGTTCTTCACCTTCTGGGCGTACTGACCGAGCTCCTTGTTGAGGCGCTTGGACAGCTGCACGTCCTCCAACGTGAGCTCGCCATGCAGGATGCGCTGCTGCCAGCGCTCAACCACCTCCACGAACGTCAGCGGGTCCTCGTGGCCACCGTTGGTCATCCCCACCAGCAGGTCCACCACCTCGGCCTGGAAGTTGCGGGCCAAGCGCAGGCTGTCACCGCGCTTGAACTCCAGACCCTTCACCTCTGGCTTGCTGTCGGCGGTAGCCGCGGTGCCCTTGAAGTGCACGTAGCGGCCGGCGTACTTCTTGGCGCAACTGAACACCACGCGCTCGAACTCCTTCTCGTACGCCAGGTCGATTAGGTTCTCCGGGCACCCGAGCTCCACCAGCTTGGCGGGGTACAGGTCCACGTTGCACCACTCAACGAACACCTCGAACTCGGTGCGGTTGGTGCCAGCGATGAACACGCTGTCCGTGTCGCCGTACACCGCGGTCATGCCGCGCGCGGTGGCCGCGTCGATGGTCTGGATGATGAGCCACGCGCCAGCCTGCGTGACGCTCTCGGCCACGTCGCGGCTGAAGAAGCGCGACAGCGGTGAGCCGACCACGCCGTAGAAGCTGTTCGCTGCAATCTTGTAGGCAGTGGCCTTGCGGTTGGCCGCCACCCACTCCGGTGTCCCTGGCGGGAGACTGGCCTTGAGCTTGTTCCAATACTTGCGGAGGCGCATCACCTCCTTGACCGCCCGGGGCAGGATGCCCTCCACGTCGGTACGGAAGAAGCAGCCCGTGAGCGTGACGTAGCTGTAGCCCCATGGCACCTTGCCCGTCTGCGCGTACTCGTCGCTCAGCTGCTTGTGTAGCTCACCCTGCACCAGCGTCTCCGGACTCATGTTCCAGGTGACGATGATGCTGGGGTACAGACCCGCGAAGTCGGCCACGTGCACGTTCTTGGTGATGCCCTTGCACTGGGGCTCCATCACGTAGGCGCCTTTATACTTCTCCGAGTGGATGCCCACCTTGGCAGTGGGGAAGCGGTAGCCCTGGGCCGCGCCCAGCGCGAGCAGGAAGCCCTCAGCCTGGATGGTGGGGTTGGCCCCGCGCGTGTCGGGGAACACGTTGCATGTCTCAGCCAGCGTGTGCAGCAGTCCGATGTAGCCGGTCTTCTCCTCCACGCGCTTGAGCAGGTTGGTGTCCTTCACGCAGTAGCGCACCATGCGCCGGCGTTCGTCACCACCCGCGTGCCACGCCTCCCAGGTCTTGGCCGCGTCGAAGTCGTCCTTGCCCTCCCCGAGTAGTGCGGTCGCGATGTCACCGAGCTTGAAGCTGGTCTTCTCCTCGCCGGACTCCGCGGCCATCATGTTCATGCGCTGGAAGATGACCATCTGGTCGAGCCACAGCCAGCGCGCGGCTACGAACGACAGCCGCCGCTTCTCGAACCTGGCCTGGAGCACGGGGAAGTCGAAGCGGTCCCCGTTCCACGCGGCGATGAGGTCGTAGCGCTGCAGCTCGTTGAGCAGCCGTTGCAGCAGCTGCGCTTCAGCAGCGTCCGTGTTCTCCTCCAGGACCCCGACCTTGCGCACACCGTCCGCGCCTTCGATGGCCCAGCACAGCACGCGCATCTCCTCCTTGCGGGAGAACGGCAAGCGGCTGTCCGTCTCGATGTCCAGGTAGACGATGCGGTGGTTGCCGAGCCTGGGCATGCGGTCCGTCATCCACCGGCGCACCGGGTTGACGTCACCCTCGTAGGTGGGCATGCCGTTGCCCTGCAGTGCCTGGCAGATGTCCAAGCACTGGTCGCGGCGCTTGAAGGAGATGCGGGTGTACTTGCCCTCCTCCCTCACCTCGTGCACGCGGATGTCGTTGCGCAGCGCGCGGGCGAACTCCGGACCCACAATCAGGGTCTCAACGAACGCGCAGTAGGGTGCGCGTTCGTTCCGGATGCGGGTGCTCCCATCGGGGTCCCGCTCGACCACCAACAAGCTGTCACCCGCCCAGGTGACGTTGAGCACCTCGGGGCGGGCGTCCGCTTGTTCGATTGCTGTTGGTGGTAGTTCGGCGCGCTTGATGAGTCGTCGGGGCATCAGTGAGTAAGCCTTCCAAGCCAGAAGATGCCCACGGCGAGCACCACGAAACAACCCAGGATGAGAGACCAACATCCAAGGGCGAAGCGGTCCTCGTCGTCCATTACCCTCCGACCTCTACCCAGTCCGTGGCCTGCAGGTCCTCGACGTACGGTGACCAGCGAGCGTCGCTGGCGCTGGCACCAGGGAGCGACGGGTCACCCGCGCTGCGACCGATGCGCAGCGAGACGAAGCGCTGGTTCGGGGCGATGTGGATGAACAGTGCCAGGCCGGCCCACGTGGGGCGGCGCAGGCGTTTGCCAGCCAGCAGGGCTGTGAGAGCGTCGGTGAAGTTCATTCTTCCTCCAGGTCTTCGGTTGCAGCTGCGAACAGCTCGTCCTCTTTTGCACGACGGCGCTCGATGATGAGCACCCAGCTCCCGTCCGGGTTCTTGGCCACGTTGTAGAGCACGCGGACATCGTTGGGCAGAATCTCGATGGCGAACGGGTCGTCGTTGATGCCCTTGGCCGTGCGCGGGTTGGCCTTCTGCTCGAGCGAGCTGGGCTTGCCGTGCACGCCCTTGGGACGCGCGAACAGCTGCAGCTCCACACGCCCCTGAGCCATGGCCACGGTGATGGGCTTGGCGTTGCGCTGCGGTGGCTGCGGGCGTTCGCTCTTCACCAGCTGTGCCGCGGCGTCCGAGAGCTGTGCCCGCGACGCGCCGGTGCCAGCCTGCTCGAGTAGACCAGCGCGACGCTCGGGGGGGACGGACAACATGACGTGGCACTTGCTCACGCCAATTTGTTTCATCTCCTCCTCGGTGAACGCGGAGGACACCTGCACCAGGCGGTGCACGTGCATGTAGCTCATACCCAGCTCACCGACGACGAACTGCTTGAACGTCCGGTACTTGACAGCGCCGGCCTGGTCGGTGCGCAGCATCCACAGCCGGTTGTCGAGCACCAGCTTCACCTCATGGCCCAGGTGCCAGAGCGAGTTCGCGGTGTCGGCCTTGAGCTTGCTGATGCGCTTGACGGCCTTGTCCAGGTCGTGGCCTGTGAACCCGGGCGTGGGCACCCCGCCGTCCTCCGCTAGCATGGGCAGCACCTCGGCGTTGTGCACCTCCACCACCGGCGCCGGGACCTCGCGCGGCTCCCGGTCTCGAGCCATGGCGCTGGCAGCCTGGTCGTCCAGGTCCTCGTGCTGGGCCACCGCGGCCGGGCTGCCCGGGGTCTTGAGCCGGCGCTTCTGGGCGTTGTCCGGTAGAGCTTCAACCTGGGCCTCGGTCAGCGGGGGCGACACCACGTGGGGCTCGCTGGCCTTGCCCTTTGCTGGCGCTGGCTTGGCCGCTGGCGCGTCTTTCTTCTTTCGGGGGGCAGCCTTCCCCTTCCCAGCCATCGACGCGACAGCGGGTGACGTGGTGGCAGCGGCAGGGGGCTCCGGTTCGGGCTCGGGGTTACCGGTGGCCTCGACGGCGTCGTAGGTGTCTTCAGCGGGTTTGGCCTCCGGCTCGGTTGCATCCTCGGCTGCGGGGGTCACACCGGTGTTCCCGGCGGGCACCGCGTTGCCGTCAGCGTCGATGACCTCGTGGTCCCCACAGAAGGGGCACATGTCCAGGTTGATGTCGCTGTCCCCGCCGCACTCGTCGCAGCCGGCGAGCTCCCCCATGGGAGTGGTGGCGCGGTACCACAGCACCAGGCTTCGCACCCGGTCCACAACGGGCAGGGTGGCAGCGGGCAACACGATGCCCGGCTTGGCAGGTAGCGCCAGCGCACGTCCGTACGCGCGCTCGAAGACCTCCGTGTTCAGCTTGGCGAGGGTCACGCCCTCGACGACATCCGGGGTCTCCGACTTCTTCTTCCGTGCAGCCATGTTACTCCTGTTCCAGGTGCAGCGCGACGAGCTGCACAGTCTTGAGCACGTCCGCGCGCCCGTAGTTCTTACCCAGCGCGACCAGCGCGCCTTCGATGCTCCCCGCGTCGATGACTGCCTGGAACACCACGCGCTCACGAGCCGTGCGCAGCAGGCGCGACGCGAGCTGGAGGTGTTGCAGGTGCAGCACGAGGCGCTCCTGGGTGGCCTCGACCGTGGGCATGGCGTTCTGCACGGACCTGGTCACCTTGCTCGCGGTGCGCCCGAGCTCGCTGGCCATCAGGTCACCGGAGGGCACAGGCATGCGACCGGGGTTGCGGTCGCGGTTGCCGTGCTTGCTCGCGCCGCGCTGCGCGTGCAGCCAGGTCTTCGCAGCGCTGATGGCGTTGAAGACGACGTAGCGCTTGAGCCCAGCCTTGGACGGGTTCCACTTGGGCAACGACTGCCAGGCTCCCAGCAGGAGTTCCTGGATGAGGTCGGAGGTGTCGACCGACGTAGGCGCCCGCCAGCGGCGCATGAGTGAGGTGGCAATCGCGGTCCAGTCGGACCAGGTCTCGCGGGTGAAGGTTGCAAACGACATCTCGCCCGTCTGCACCGCCATGAGTGCTGCTTCCATTGGTGTGTTCTCCGGTGTGTGGTGGGTGTGGTGGCGCTCAGTTGTTCCCGAAGGAACCACCGCCGCCGAAGTTGAAGTTGAAGCCGCCCACGTCCGCGGGCTCGCTGTCCGGGGAGACGTCGTCGTCCTCGGGGTCGGGCGCCTGGATGCCGTCGTCCGAGTGCAGCGCGGCGCGGGTGTCGTTGTCCAGGGCGGCCTCGCGGAGCGCGTCGCCGGTGAGCGCGACACCTTCGTTGCTGTTGAGCAAGCGGTCGTTCACGTGCAGGTACTTGGTCGCGTAGGTCGCCAGGTACGGCGAGCCGTGCGGGGGCTTGGCCTTGGACAGGTCGCACTCGATGCTGATGGTCCAGAGGTCAGTGCCCTCCTTCTTCATGCGCTTGAAGGGCTCCTCGCTGTAGTTGTCCACGCCGTCCGTGATGAACACGATGTCCGCGCCCTCGGCGCCCTCGTGGCCCAGCTCCTTGACCTGGCGCATGGCCAGCTCGAAGGCTGCCTCGATGTCGGTGCCACCGTTGAGGTGGGACCAGGCCAGCTCGCGCATGCTGTCCGGGTCGTTGGGGTCCAGGTCGCGCAGCACGGTGCCGGTGCTGAAGTGCACCACGCGCACCCGGCGGGCCTCGGCCAGCGCGACACGTGCCAGCGCGACGGCGCACGCCTTGGAGTAAATCTGGCGCTGGTCGTGCATGGAGCCGGACTCGTCAATCACCATGACGATGGGCCCGCGACCGTGCAGCGTCTCACCGGTCATCTCGTACTCGAGCGTCTGTTGGTCGCTCAGGCGCGAGAGGGTCTCCGCGTTCGCACCAGGGACGTTGAGCATGGCGACCTCCTCGTCAATGAGGCGCGAGACGTCGTCACCGCCGCTGATGCCCGTCACCATCTGCGGGTCGTCGCTGGGCTTGGGCATGCCCTCGTACTTGAGCGCCTGGAACATGCGCCCGGCGAGCTTGGCGATGGCGACCATCTTGTCCTTCAGCCAGGGCTCCTGCGACTTGTCGTCACACTTGCGCAGCGTGCCCCAGGCCGCGCTGCGGTCGCAGCCGAAGCCCTCCTCCAGGGTGTCCGCTTCCTGGCGGCGCTTCTCGAAAAGAGCGAACGCACGCTGGGCGACCTGGGCGCAGAAGTACGTGTCGCTGAGCTGGGTCTTGGTCGGGTTCACCTCGGCCATGGCCTCACCCATGCAGAACACGAAGTACGCCGCCGGGATGCTGTCGAAGCTCCGGAAGAGCGGGATGTAGCTGAGCGGGATGCTGGTGCGCACGGCGCTGGCCATGGCCGACCCGTTGTCGATGGTCGCGGTGGCCGCGGCCCAGGCACCTTCCAGGGCGGCCTGCTCGGCCTTCTGGTTGTGCCACTTGTTGACGGTGTCTCGCAGCATGCTGTGGCGGGTGATGGCTTCTTGGAAGTTCATGATGTGGTCTCCGTGTGGTGCCCGCGGGGGCAACCCATTAGTAGCAGTATGCGCTAGCGCTTGCCATAAAAAAGTGAGGGGGGACCTGAAGCCCTGGAAAACCCCAGGTCCCCGCCCAGGTTACTGACCCAGGCCGAGCTCCTCGCCGAAGCGCTTGAGGACCGCCTCCACCTCGCCCTTGAGGAGCTTGACCGAGCGGCGGACGTCCTGCTCGCTGTTGGGGGTCAAGCTGCCGGAGGACAGGGTCTCCGACACCAGCTCACCGACCTCGGTGGACAGCGTCAGGAACTCGTGAGCGCGGTCGACGCTCCAGCCCTTGGTCTGGAAGTCCTGGTGCATGGCGCGCGCCTCGTTGATGCGCTTGGTCACCTTGCGCGCGTGCTCGGCGTCCACCGTGTCGAGCACCGACTTCACCTTCTGCAGGTCGTCGCGCTTGGTCCAGCAGCACCACAGCAGGTGACGGAAGTCCTGGATGCCGGCCTTGTCGCGACCCTGCATCCACGCGCTCGCCTGGAGGACGAACTGGAGCTGCACCAGCCGGCGCGAGCTCACGACAATCTTCTCGGCCGCGAGACGCTCGTACACGCTGATGAGCATCTCCTGGACGTCGCTGGGGAGCGCGACCTTACGAATCTCGCGGGCACATGCCTGGAGCTCGTCAATGCTGACCGTGGCGTTGGGGTTGGCGGCGTAGGGGCTACGCGCCAGGTTCGCGCCGCTGGCGAGCAGCTTCTTGAGCCCGTCCTTGCTGGTGACGTCTTCGATGACGCAGCGGAAGTGCAGGCGGTCCCAGAACGCGCGCACCACCGGCTTCATGCTGAGCACCTCGGGCCAGTTCGTGGCGCTACCCACGGACCACAGCGGCGTTAAGGCACCCTCGAAGCGGCGCTCGTTGAACAGCGAGAGCAAGGTGTTGCAGGTGGGGTCGCTGGCCTTGAACAACTCGTCCAGGAACGCGACGTGGACCGCTGCGAGCTTGCCGCGCGTCTGGCGCTTGCTGACGCCCTGCATCAGCGAGGGGATGTCGCGCTCGCCGACCAGGTCGCTGAGCGTGGTGTACGCGCCGAGCGCGCTGGGAGCGAAGAAGCCGGCACCGCGCAGGTGCAAGCTGGCGGCCTCGGCCAGCGCCGTCTTGCCCGTGCCCGGCCCGCCGACGAGCAGGTAGTTCATGCCCGTGAGCAGGGACAGGATGATGCAGTCGATGGCGTGGCCGCGCTGGATGAACACCTTGTTGAGCTGGGTGGCCATGTTGCGCAGGGACGCGCGGACCTCGTCAGCGCTGCGCAGCACCACCTCTTCGACCTCCGCTGCGGGTTCGCCCTCGGCCGCGTCACCTTCGAGCACCGCTTCGTTGAGGCTGCCAGCGGCAGGCGTAGTGCGGCGACGGCGGATGAGGCGCTTGGTTTCGGTGGGGTCGGTCATGGTGTCGGCGGTGGTGTTCATCGTGTGTTCTCCAGGTTGGCAACCGGTGGTGCCCGGCTACACAACAACCATTAGTCGGACGCGCTAGCGCATACAAGGAAAAAGAGCCGGGCTCGAGAAGTAGCCCGGGGGGCCGGTGGTTCCGGCCCCTCTGCAGTCCCCCCTGGGTGGTGTCTCACAGCTTGGCGAAAACCGCCATGTTCAACTTCTTGGACGCCGGGGCGGGAGCCTTGGCGACCGAGGGAGCCACCGGCACCACCGGTGTGACCGGGGTGACATCCCCCAGCTTATCGAACACGGCCTTGGCGCCGTCCGCGGTGGCACGAGCCACGTCCTGGGCCTTGCCGAACTCGGCCTCCAGCTTGGCGCACACGTCCTGGATGCGGGCCAGCTCGCCCTGCAGGATGCCGGCGTACTTGTTGGCGCGGAGCACCAGGCCCACGCAGGTGGACTTCTTCTTGTCCCAGGTGCCGTCGCGCACGTTGTCGCGCGTCTGCATCTCCGTGAGCTCGTCCGCCAGCTTCTGCAGCTCCAGGTCGAAGCTCAGCGTGGTGTTGCGGTGCCAGGTGGCCACGTTGCGCGGGTCGTTGTTGAGCACGGTGACGTGCGCGAAGAACTGCTCCAGCCGGTCCTTGTGGGCGGTGAGCTTCTCGATACCGTCGAGCAGCTGGATGAAGCGGTTGGCCTCGTCGCTGTTGGGCAGGTAGTACGCGCCGCCGGAGTTGTGGCGCATGCTGATGCCACCGAGCTCGCGAACGATGAGCAGCAGCGTGATGCCCAGGTCGCGGTTCACGGCGTAGGTGGACAGGTCGTTGGCGTGAGCGAGGACCTTGTCCGCGACCAGCATGCAGTCCGGGTCGGGTTCGCCAGCGAGGGGTGCACACACCTCAGCTTGACCGTTGACGATGCGGATGCGCGCGCCCACCTCACCCACGGCGTTCTCGACGCCCACCTTGGTCTTCATCACGCCGTACGACGCGGGGCAGCCCTTCTCGGCCTGCAAGCGCACCAGCTTGACGTTCGCGCCCCAGCCCACGCCGCGGCAGCGGTCGAGCGCCTCTTCGACGGACAGGTCCTCGAAGCCGACCTCGCTCGGCGCGTAACCGGCCTCGACCAGCAAGCGAACGATGTCGCCGCGCTCGACGCGGACGAAGTCGTGGTTCTTGCCGACGCCGAAGTCCCAGGTGACGACGGTGCCGATGGTGCTGTCGGAGACGATGTTGGCGGCGGCGGCGGGGGTCTGGTTGACGGCTGAGTTGGACATGATGTGGTGACCTCGTGTGGTTGGTGTGTTCCCCGGGTCTCGCAACCCGGTGACCAAGTAGTAACCGAATGCGCTAGCGCATGCAAGCCCCTCTCGAGCACCCCCCTCAAGAAAGTTACTCTTCAGCGTGTTTCCCGCGGTTCACTTCGCGCAGCTTGGAGCGGAACCTGGCCTGGAGGCGCCCCACGGCAGCGTCCACCGCCGCCAGCGCTGAGGGCTTCACCGACCCGCGGTCCCTGCGCCACTCCTCGAGCACGGGCGGCTTCACACCAGCTGCCGTTGCCAGGCGAGCGCGCTCGTCCGGGCCGAGTCGGTCGTACATGCGCTGGAGCCCGGACACGCGACGCTTCTCGCGGGTCTTCTCCAAGAGCTTGCCGCGCTGCTCGCCACTCATGGCGCGAGACGCGCCGCTCGCGCGTGCCTTGTCCAGGTGCTTGCGCAGGTCCAGACGGATGACCCAGCGCTTCATCGTGGCGTGGTGAACACCAGCGAGGAGTGCTGCGTGCACGCTGTTGCCACCTGCGCGCTGGAACAACTCGACCAGCTTCTCCGCCGCCCTCTTCGGGTCCGACTTCACCAGCTTACCAATCTCGGTTTCTTCGTATGCCATGTTCAGCTCTTCAAAACGTTGCGGGCTTTGCCCACGAGGCTGTCCGCCTGGGGCTTGTTGGTCATGCGCTCGATGCGGGCACGGTTCACCACCGGCCAGAGGTTGTACTTGTTCAGCAGACGGTAGACCTGGTACGCGCTGCACCCGAGCCGCGACTTCACGCGGCGCAGGTTGCCCTCGCACCGGACAATCTCACGCGAGACGTCCTCAGCTGACACGGTAGCCATCGAGCAACTCCTTCAGGGCGGCAGGTGGCATCGACTGAGCGTCCACCTTGGGTTCCATTGGTGCACGCTCCACCACGGTCGAGCGTGACAGCTGGGAGCGCAGTGACTCGGCCACCTTGTCGCCGGCATTGTCGCCATCGGTTACGGCCACGATGCGGCCCCACTCGCTGAGCTTGAGCAGCTGGCGGGCGTGTGCCTCGCTTCCACCGATTGCTGCCACGTACGTGGCGCCTGCGCGCTCGCAGGCCAGGGCGTTGATTGCTCCCTCACACAGCACCACGGTCGACGCGCGCTTGACGTCGCGGTGCGGGGGCCAGAGCTCGGCTCCGAAGATGGCACCGGGGTCGAAGCCGTCAGCCTCGCTGGCGTTCTTGTACCGCTTCTCGTGGCCCACATACGTCCTCGCGTGGAACGACTGCCAGTCGCCCAGGGCGTTGCGGATGGGGAACACGATTCGGCCGGCCATGTCTCCATCTATACCGTACATAATGCGCCAGCGCAAGACCTGGCCAGCGGTGATGCCCCGGCTGACCGCATAGCGCCTTGCCGGGGTGACCCACGATTCGAGCGGTCCACCGCGCAATCCCACCGGAACCTTGAGCTTGCGGGTCTTGGGTGCGGTGACCGCCATGGCGACGTCCAGGGCTACCACGCCCTTGAGCCACAGCCCCCGGTCAGTAATCCACTGCTTGGCGTGGTTGTACGACACACCACCAATGAGCACCTGCACCAGCGCGACGATGTTGCCCGTGAACTGACAGCCGAAGCAGTAGTGCACGCCATGGCTGTCGCTCTGTGGGTCCGTCTGAATGCTCCAGCTGGGGCGCGTCTCGTGGTGGTTGGGATGCGGGCACGGAGCCCAGAGCTCGGACCCGTGTGTGCGGTACTTGATGCCCAGCGCGTCGAGCACCTTGCCCACGTCGGCGCGCGGCTTGGGTCCGCGGTCTCTCACGGCTCCACCGTCACGGTGCCCACCAGCTTGCCACTGATGCTGTGCACCACGTCGTCTGCTTCCGGAGCGGTGCACAGACATCCTGGCGCACGCTGCAGCTGGCGCACGGCCTTGTCCGCTGCCTTGGACAGTAGCCACCGCACCACGAACTCCGGGTCCGCTTCGAACGCATGACCGTCGAGCTCGAGCTCCACCTTCAGCTTCACGGTGACGGCTCCACGCGGTACAGCAGGTGCTTGAACGCCGCGTTCTGCGTGTCGCGGAACCAGTCGTAGCCGTAGCGGTCAATCAACGCGGCGCGGAACCGCTCGTACGGCTGTCGCGAGAACGGGTCCGCGAGGTGGCGGCTCAGGTCGAACACTGCAAGCTGTCGCTCGTTGTAACTCACGGCTTCTTCTTCCCTCCGCTGGTCCACTTGCTTCCCTTGTCGCGTGTGCCGAGCTCGTCCTCGCTGCCCGGGTCGTACGCCACAATGCGGCCGTTGGTGAGCTTGACGGTGTCGCCGTCCCAGCCGTGCTCGATGGCGAGGGGCCAGCGGCCGTAACGCTGCTTGAGGATGATGGTCTCGCACGTGGTGCAGGGCGTGCCCTTCATCAGCGCGGGGAGGTACATGCCGATGATGAGGTCGGCGATGTCCACCCAGGCCGAGCTCCCCTTGATACCCTCGCGGGTTGGCCTGGGGTTGGCACGCTTCTCCACTTCCTTGAGGCGCTGCTGCTGCACCAGGATGCCGTGCACCTGGGTCTCCTCGAAGATGGCCTGCTGGCGGTACAGCGCCTCGGCCTCTTCACCCTCGTCGCGCATGCGCCGGAACGCGCGGCGCCAGAGGTCGAACACGGCAATCTCGCAGCCAGCGTCGGCGATGTAGCCGTGCAGTTCGTCCAGGACCTCGTCGTGGGTGACACGGACACCACGCTGCTTGAGGAACGGCATGTCGCAGAACTTCACGTACTGCTGAATCGCGAGCATGGTGGCCGCGAGCAGCTTCTCCTCCGCGTCGGTGATGTTGCCGGTCTTCACCCGTGCGCGGGACAGCCCCATGCTAATACACGCCAGGAGCTCGAGCGTTTCTTCGCTGCCCATCTCCCAGGCGCCATAGAGCACCTTCCGTCCCTGGCGCGCGAGAAGCAACACGAGCAGCGCTGTGAACGTGCTCTTACCACCACCGCTGATACCGGTGATGACGGTGGTCTTACCAGGAGCCGCGCCTGGGATGAGCAGCGGCGTTCCCTTGAGCGTCTGCCCCTTCTCGTCCACGTCGTTGGGGCCGTACTCATCGAGAGCTTGTAACCCGAACGGGTAGACCGCTTGCCCCTTGCGACGCGCTGCAATGGTGCGCGCGTGCTCGGTTGCTAGCTGCACACCGTCGCGCAGGAAGCTCCGACTGCCGCCGCCCTGGAGCGCGACAG
>Ga0247823_10000813_pt1 | contig 26337 bp, 15 predicted proteins | sample 13C_PalmiticAcid_2_FD_192426 | JGI IMG/M metagenome (GOLD analysis project Ga0247823, IMG submission 192426) | Soil microbial communities from agricultural site in Penn Yan, New York, United States - 13C_PalmiticAcid_Day30 | ecosystem: Environmental > Terrestrial > Soil > Agricultural land... | reverse complement strand
GTCTCCCGCCGCCTCGCCCGCGCGGCCGTTGCGGCCGGTGAACGGGAAGGCGACGCCGGCGAAGTTGCGCTCGCTCGTGGTGGTCGGCGCGGCGGCGGGAGACAGCACGCCCGCCAGCTGGTCGCCGCCCGAGGCGACGTCGACGCCCAGCAGCGGGGCCGCGGCGGCCGAACCCATCAGATCGTAGCGACTGGCCGCCACCGGCAGCACCGGCGAGGTGCGGGCCGGAACGCCGCCGCTGGTGAACGGGTTGGGCCCCAGCCCCCCGCCGGGCGCGGCGTTGGAGCCGCCCGGCGCCAGCACCGCGTCGAGCCCCGAGCCGAAGGTCGGCGTGCGCTCGCGCAGGAGCTTGGCGGTGCGCAGGGCTTCCAGCGCGCCGCGCTCGTTGCCGGCCTGGCGCTCGACCCGGGCCGAGGCGAGATAGAGGTCGGCGTCGCGCGGCGAGGCGGCGATGGCCTGGGCCAGGGTGCGGCGGGCGCCGGCCAGGTCGCCCTTGCCGGCCGAGGCGTCGGCCAGGCCGATCAGGGCCTCCTTGTCGCCGGGCTTGGCCCGCAGCAGCACGCCGTAGGCCTGGGCGGCCTCGCCGTACATCCGGCCGTCGAGGTAGACGCGGCCAAGCGGGGCCAGCAGGCGGGTGTTCTTGGGGGCCACGGCGAAGGCGGCCGACAGCACGTCGAAGGCGCTGGCCAGATCGCCGGCGGCGCGCAGGCGGTCGGCCCGCTCGGCGCCCAGGGTGGCGGTCAGGTCGGCGACGGCGCGCGTTCCTTCCGGCGAGGTTCCCGCCCGGGTGGCGGCCTGGCGGATGATGGCGGCGGCCTCGGCGTCGCGGCCGGCCTTGGCCAGCACCGCGACCATGCCGTCATAGCTGGCCGGCGTCTCGGTGACGCCCTCGACCAGGGTGCGCTGGGCGATGGACAGCGCCGTCTGGCGGTCGCCCAGGTCGTACAGCGCCGAAGCCAGCCGCCCTTGCGCGTCGACCGACAGGCCGGGACGGGCCGCCAGGCCGCGAAGCTGGGCGACGCTGCCGCCTTGCCTGGCCTGGTCGATGGCCGCGTCGATCTCCAGCCGGCCGCGCAGGGCGGTCATCTCCGGCGTCATCCGGGCGGTCGAGGCGCGGCCGAGCAGGGCCAGGGCCTCCGTCGGGCGTCCCTGCTGGTCGGCGAAGACGGCGGCGGCGTGGATCTGCTCGGGATCGCTGCCGGCGGAGACCTGGGACATCAGCCCCTCGGCCGCCTGGGCCTCGCCCTGCCCGGCCAGGAACCGGGCGAAGTCGAGCCGCACCCACGGATCGCTCGGCGCCGAGGCCAGGGCGCTCTCGAAGGCGGCGTTGGCGCCCGACAGGTCGCCGTTGGCCCACAGCTGGTTGGCGCGCTCGTGGTCGATGCGGCCGCGCAGCAGGTTCTGGCCGCTGGCGTCGGGTTGCAGGGCCGGCGAGGCGGCGGCGACCGTCTCGGCCTCGCCCGTGCGGCCCTGGTCGAGCAGCACCTGCACCAGGCCCTGCTGGGCCTCGGCCTGGGTGGGCGCGGCGGCGAGGATCTGGCGATAGACGCTCTCGGCCTCGGCGGCCTTGCCCTGGCGGCGCAGCGACTCGGCCAGCAGGTTCGAGGCCAGCAGGCGGTCGGGATAGGCCTGGGCCGTCAGCGGCCGCAGGGTCTGCTCGGCCTTGGCCGCCTGGCCCTGGTCGAGAGCCGCCTGGGCGGTCTGCAGGCCGGAATAGAAGCGGGCGCTGGTCAGGGCCTCCTTCCAGCGGCCGGCGCTGGCGGGACTGGCGCGGCCGGCCCGGGTCAAGAGGTCGGCGGCCTCGGTGAACTGCTGGGCCTGCAGGCGCACGAGGCCAAGGCCGCCCAGGGCGTCGGCGTCGCTCGCCCGGCGCGACAGGGCCGCCTGGAAGCGGCGCTCGGCCTCGGCGACGTCGCCGGCCTGCAGGGCCTGGAAGCCCCTGGCGCGGTCGCCGGCCGACGGGTCGACGGGGGCTGCGGCGCTGGCCTTGGGCGCGACCTTGGCGGCGGCCAGCTTGCGCGAGATCTCCGCGTCGTTGGGGCGGGCGGCCAGGTAGTCGCCGAACAGGTCGGCGTTGCGCGGGCTGTCGTCCATCCAGGTCAGGGCCTGGCGCCAGGCGCTGGCGGCCTTGCCCGACACCGCCCCGCCGCCGCCCGCCAGGCGGGCCAGCACGGCCACGCCCTCGCGGCGGCTGCCCTCGCGATAGGTCAGGGCCTGGCCCAGCGCCAGCTGGACGTTCTGGTCCCCGGGCTTGCGGGCGGCCAGGGCGCGCAGGCCGGCTTGGGCCTGGGCGACGCCGCCGGGGGCGCCGGCCAGGGTCTGGTAGTATTCGAGGGCCAGGGCGTCAGGCGGATTGGCCCCGCCGAAGGCCTGGCGGTAGGCGGCCGCGGCCGCGGCGCTGTCGCCCTTCTGGGCCAGGGACCGAGCGCGGGCCAGGTCGCCGCCGCCGGCCGCCGGGGCGCTGGCGCCCGGACGCGACGGCGCATCGAGCGCCGCCAGGCCGCGTTTGGCGGCGGCGTTGCCGGGATCGGCGGCCAGGGCGCGCTTGTAGGCGTCGGCGGCCAGGTCCTTGCGGCCCTTCTGGCTCCAGAAGTCGCCCTGGCGCACGAGGGCGGATACTGCCGCCCCACCGGGCGCGCTCCCGGTCTGGGCCTCGGCGACGCTGGCCGTCCCGCCCGCCATCAGGATGGCGGCCAGGGCGGCCTCTACGGACATGCGACGCAGGGTCTTCACTGGTGGCTGCCCCCTTCGAGGCGACGGCGCGCGACGGACTTCAGCGCGAAGATGATCGGGAACGACAGGGCCAGGCCCACGCCGAAGATGGCGGCGGCCAGCAGCAGCGGACGCTGGCTCAGCCACCACATCATGTAGACCCACCAGGGCAGGTCGCCGGTGTGGAACTGCTTGCCGACCTGGAAGCTGGAGAAGCCGTCCTCGGTGACCACCGCCAGGTCGCCCTGCACGCGGGCGTTCTGGGCCGGGTCGTCCAGGCGGGCGAGAACGGCCGGCAGACGGGCCGGATCGCTGGCCAGCACCGCCACCACGGCCCGGTCGCGGTCATAGGGCGAGCGGAAGCTGACCAGGCCCTCGAAGCCGTCGCCGGCCACCAGCAGGTCGTCGGCCTGTCCGCGCGCCTTGGCGGCCTCGCCGTTGGCCATCAGGAACACCCGCTCGGCCAGGGCCGCGGTCTTCAGGCGCAGGCGATCGGTCTCGAAGGTCACCGGGGCGCCGGCGAACAGGCTGGAGAGGCGCCGCGCCGTCTCGGGCCGTCCGATCAGCAGCACGTCGCGGCCCTTCAGCGAGGCCGCGTCGGCCGTGCGCGAGATCGCGACCCGCGTCACCGGCGCGCCGGTGACGTCGCCAAAGCGCCCCATCAGGTTCAGATAGGCCTCGATGTCGGCCGGGGCCGGAGCGGCGTCCAGCACCACGGTGGTCTTGTCGAGGTCGGCGTTGCGCGTGAACGGGAAGCCGGCGCTGGCGAAGAAGGCCAGGTTCGGCAGGGCCGCGAAGTGGCGCCCGCCGCTGAGGTCGATGGTGCTGTCGGGATCGATGCCGCTGTGGACGTTGGTCGGCAGCTGGCCCTGGCAGGCGCCGGTCTTGTTGCTCTTGATGTCGAAATAGAACTGCAGCTGGCTGGCGCCGAACAGCAGATAGGGCGGCAAATCGAGGCTGTGCTCGTTGCGGGCGAAGCGGTTGAACAGGCCGCGCACCTCGGCGGTGCGGTCCTGGGCGCTGAGCCGGTAGGAACGCAGGTACTGGCCGTTCAGCGAGACGTCCAGGCGCGACTGCTCGCGGTCGAACCACGGCCCCTTGGGATAGCGGTAGCGCACGCGCATCGGCGCGCCCTGAACCGGCCACAGGAAGAGGTCGGGGGCCACGCGGAACGGCACGTTGACCGGGGCCGGCGACAGCCCCGGCGCCTGCAGCAGCTGGGCGTCGACCAGCTCGCCCATCCGCACCGGGCGGTCCATGCGCAGCCAGCGCGGCGCGTCATAGGGCGCGCGCGGGGCGATCAGGGCGGTGTCGACCTGGGCCATCGCCCCGCTGAGGCCGCCCTGCGAGATGCTGAGCGCCAGGGCGGCGCGGCGGATCTCGGAGGTGTCGCGGCCGATCACCAGCAGCAGCCGGTGCTCCGGCGCCTGCGGATTGGCGACCACCGCCAGGGTGGGGCCGTTCACCTGCGGCAGGACAAGGCCGCCGATCACCTGGCCCGACTGGCCGAACACCACGCCCTCGCCCTGCGGCAGGGCGCCGATCAGGGTCGGGAAGGCAAAGCCGCGATAGCTGGCCCGCATGCCGAAATAGGAGGCCGCCGCCCCCGCCCCGCGCAGTACGGCGTCGGACGGGGTCTCTGCGAACACGAACGGCAGCACCAGCTTGCCGCCGCCCTTGTCGAAGAACGGCCCGGGCAGCTGCGACAGGTCCGGCTGGCCCGGCAGGCGCGATACGGTCAGCTCCAGGCGCGAGCGCTGGTTGGAGACGTTCATCCACAGCGACGAGTGCTGCGGGTCCTCGCAGGCGCGGGTGTAGTGGCCGATGAAGCGGAGGTTAAGGTTGTTGTCGCGCAGGAACAGGGCCGGGTCGATCGGGATCGACCACTCGGTTCCCGCCGCGCGGTCGGGGGTCAGCATCACCGTGCCGGCCGGCTCGCCGTTGAGGGTGACGGCCAGTTGCGACAGGTCGCCCAGCAGCGACGGCGAATAGGCGCCGTTGACCACCAGGCGCGCGGCCGTGACCACCTCGTCGCGGCGCAGGGTGAAGTCGACCCCGGCCTCGCCCTGCACGCCTTGCAGGCGCAGCGTCTGGCCAAAGCCCAGGTCCTTCAGCGTCAGCACGCGGGTCGCGCCCGCCGGGACGGGAGCCGTGACCTCGGTCGGCGCGGCCTGGGCCTTGGCCTGGCCGCTCCAGCCCAGGGCGCCGGCCAGAAGCGCGCCGGCCAGGATCACGGCCGCGCCGCCGTCGGGGCCGCTGGCGCGCGAGCGCGGCGTCAAGGCCGCCGGCTTGGCCGCCCGCCACCAGAACAGGATGCTGGCGCTGGCCCGAACCAGGCCGGCCAGGGCCGCCAGCGGCCGCACCGGCGCCCAGTGGGCGTTGGGCTGCCAGGCGTCGGCCCGACCGACGACGTTGCGCACCAGGTCGCGGCGTTCGGCAAAGCCGAGCGGCAGGAACTGCACTCTCAAGACCCCCTTGTCGAACATGACGGCGCGGGCCTTGAACTGGCGGGCGCGCTCGTCGTGCAGGAATTCAACCGTGTCGATGTGGCGGTCGTTCCCCCAGAAACCGTCGGGAACGATCGCCGAAAGGCCGCCCATCGAGACCTCGCGGGTCTCCACGTCCAGCACCTCGCCGTTGGTCAGGCGCAGGCGGGCGGGCAGGAAGGCCTCGATGCGGACATGCTGGCGCACCTGGCGGGTCTCGCGGCCGACGGCGATGGCCGTCAGCAGCACCAGCAGGCTGAACAGCGTCCAGAAGGTGTTGAGCACCAGGGTGCCGAACAGGACGAGGTCGGGCTCGGCGGTCACCAGCTTCCACATGCCCCAGCACAGGCCGGCGATCAGCAGGCCCGCGACCACCACGTGCGGCCACATCAGCGACCAGTCGAAATAGCCCTTCTCCAGCCGCCCGCCCTTGTCGGTGACGTTGAACTTGCCGCGCTTGGGCGCGAACAGGGTGACGATGGTCGGAGCCACCAGGTGGAAGGCCAGCAGGGTCTCGTAGATCTCGCCCCAGAACGCCATGCGTTCCTCGCCCTGCATGCGGTTGTTGGTGACGATCGAGTGCACCAGGTGCGGCAGGGCGTAGACCAGGATCACCGGCGCCGAGGCGCTGATAATGTTGAAGCCCAAAAGCAGGAAGGCCAGCGGCGAGGTCAGGAACACGATGCGGGGCAGCGGGAATTGGAAGTGCAGCATCGCGTTCAGGTAACAAAGCCGCTGGGCTAGGGTCAGGCCCTTGCCGAACAGCGGATTGTCGACCCGGAAGATCTGGGTCATGCCGCGCGCCCAGCGGATGCGCTGGCCGATGTGCAGGGCCAGGCGCTCGGTCGCCAGGCCGGCCGACAGGCGGATCTCGAGGAAGGCGGTGTTCCAGCCCTTGCGCTGCAGCTTCAGCGCGGTGTGGGCGTCCTCGGTGACGGTCTCGTGGGCGAAGCCGTGGGTCTCTTCCAGCGCCGAGCGGCGGATCACCGCGCAGGAGCCGCAGAAGAAGGCCGCGTTCCACAGGTCGTTGCCCGGCTGGACGACGCCGTAGAAGAGGTCGCCCTCGCCCGGGATGTCCTTCACCGTCTGGATGTTCCGCTGCACCGGATCGGGCGAGTAGAAGTGGTGGGGCGTCTGCAGGAGGGCCAGGCGCTGGTCCTCCTGGAACCAGCCCAGCGTCATCTGCAGGAAGGCGCGCGTGGGGATGTGGTCGCAGTCGAAGATGCAGACCAGCTCGGCGTCGGTCTGCTCCAGGGCGTGATTGAGGTTGCCCGCCTTGGCCCCGAAATTGTCGGGGCGAGTCATGTAGATCGCTCCGGCGCGCTCGGCGAACTCCTTGAATTCGGGGCGGCGGCCGTCGTCCAGCAGGTACACCTTGAAGCGGTCGCGGGGGTAGTCCATCCCCAGCGCGGCCAGCACCGTGTCCTGCACGATCTCCAGGCTCTCGTTGTAGGTCGGGATGTAGACGTCGACCGTCGGCCAGCTGGGCGGCGCGCCCTCCAGCGGCCGCACCGGGCGCTGCAACGGCCAGGCGGTCTGCAGGTAGCCGAGCAGCAGGATCAGCCAGGCGTAGATCTCGGCCAGGTACAGGCCCGTGCCGAAGAACGCCTCGGCGGCGTTGCGGAAGTGCAGGGTCTCGGTCGTGCGCCACCACAGATAGCGCGTGCTGACGATCACCGAGACGACGCACAGGGCGATGGTCAGGTGCTTGGACTGCGACAGGCGATTGGTCACCACCACGCCGACGATGGTCGCGCCGGCGAACAGGGCCTGGTCCTTGAAGCTGAGCGGCATGACGATCGCCACGACGGCGACGGCCACGAAGGCGGCGACCAGCAGCGCCACCCCGACGCGCAGCATCGCCCGCTCCAGGAACGACTTGGGCGAAACCCCCGCCCTCATGCCAGCGCCCGCGAGTCTTGGCCCTCGATCGACGGCCATGGCTGCATTGCTGTCATCGCCGAAGAACCTTCCACTCTTATAGTCAAGCTTTCCAACGAGCGCGGACGGCCGATGCTATCTGTTACGCGTATGGACCTACAAGCGAGGCCGTATGGCTGATTGAGCAGCAGTTCCAGAGGGTGTCGCCGCGACCAAAGGCCGCATTACTTCCCGAAACGGGAAAACGATGGTCTCGACAACCTGACTGCAAAGATGAACGCCAAGCGATACTTGCGGGCAACTCTATCCGCGAGTTCAAACCCAGAGGCACGCCCGAAGGTGGAATTCACCGCGCAGGCAGGGTTCGGGGAACGGTTTTCGGCGTCCGGCCATCGAGCCAATTCCGGTATCGGTCGATAGCGCCTTTGGCTTAGACCCCGGCGGACCGGCTCTCTACCGTCAGCCTCAAGAAACGGCCTCCCGGCGTTCGGGAACAGGCCGTCGCTCGGAGAGGACTTCATGAGCCAGATGTCGCCGACGGACGTGGCCCGCCAGCTCGGCGGCGGCCTGCTGTCGTTCCCCGTCACCCATTTCGACGCCCAGCACCAGTTCCTGGAAGCGCCCTACCGCGAACACTGCGCCTGGATGCTGGACCATGAGCTGGCCGGCCTGTTCGCCGCCGGCGGCACGGGCGAGTTCTTCTCGCTGCGTCCCGACGAGGTGGGCAAGGTGGTGCGCGCGGCGGTCGCCGAGACGGCCGGCAAGATCCCGGTCATCGCCGGCTGCGGCTACGGCACGGCCATCGCCACGGACCTGGCGCGCGACGCCGAGGCCGCCGGCGCCGATGGCCTGCTGCTGCTGCCGCCCTACCTGACCAACGCCACGCAGGAAGGTCTGCTCGCCCACATCGAGTCGGTCTGCAAGGCCACCAGCCTGGCCGTCATCGTCTATAATCGCGACAACGCCATCATCAACGAGGACACCCTCGAGAAGCTGTGCGACCGCAATCCCAACCTCGTCGGCTTCAAGGACGGGGTCGGCGACCTGGAACTGATGATGCGGGTCTATGCCCGCATGGGCGACCGCCTGACCTATATCGGCGGCCTGCCGACGGCCGAGACCTTCGCCCTGCCCTATCTGGAAATGGGCGTGACGACCTACTCGTCGGCGATCTTCAACTTCCTGCCGCAGTGGGCCTTGAGCTTCTACAAGGCCGTGCGCGCCCGCGACCGCGAGACGGTTATGACCGGCCTGCGCGACTTCGTGCTGCCCTACATCGCCCTGCGCAACAAGGGTAAGGGCTACGCGGTCTCGATCGTGAAGGCCGGCATGAAGGCCGTCGGCCGCGACGCCGGGCCCGTGCGCCAGCCGCTGACCGACCTGACGCCCGCGGAGTTCTCCGAACTCCAGGGCCTGATCGCCCGCGTCCAGGGCTGAGGACGACGGGGGTCGATGCGCCCGGCGTATCGACCCCCGCCGCGCCCCCGATGACCGCGCTCTCGACCCTGCCCGGAAAGAAGGCCCTGGCGATAGGGCCGAACGAACGTCTAGCCTCGCGACTCCAGGGTGTTGTCGACGGGCGCTTTCCGATGTTCGAACTCAGCCAGCTTCGCTGCTTCGTCGCCACGGCCGAAGAGCTGCATTTCGGCCGCGCGGCCCAGCGGCTGAACATGACCCAGCCGCCGCTGAGCCGGCAGGTGCAGTTGCTTGAGCGCATCCTCGGCGTCACCCTGCTCGACCGCACCAGCCGCTCAGTGCGCCTGACCCCGGCCGGCCGGGCCTTCCTGCTGGAGGCCCGCCGCATCCTGCGTCTGGCCGAGAGCGCGGCGCTCGCCACCCGTCGCATCGCCAGCGGCGACGCCGGCCAGATCGCCATCGGTTTCACCGCCGTCTCCGGCTACAGCTTCCTGCCGCGCCTGGTGATCCTGTCCAACGCCCGCCTGCCCAACGCCGACCTGACGCTGCGCGAGATGGTCACTCGCGAGCAGGTCGAGGCCCTGCTGACCGGCCGCATCGACATCGGTCTCGTCCGCCCGCCGATGGACCGCGCCGAGTTCGCCACCGCCCGCGTGCTGAGCGAGCCCCTGGTCGCCGCCCTGCCCAACGGCGACCCGCGCCTGGTCAAGGCCAGCCTGACCCTGGCCGACTTCGACGCCGGGCCGCTGATCATGTATTCGCCCGAGGGCGCGGGCTATTTCTACAACATGCTGACCACCCTGTTCGACGCCCATGGCGTGGCCCCGAACTATGTGCAGCACGTCACCCAGATCCACTCGATGCTGGCGCTCGTGCATGCGGGCCTGGGCGCGGCGATCGTGCCGGAGTCGGCCATGAGCCTGCACTTCGACGACGTGCAGTTCCGCCCCGTCGAGACCACGCCCGACCGGCCGGTCGAGCTCTACATGGCCTGGCGCAAGGACAACGAGAGCCCGATCCTGCAGACCTTCATCGACCTTTGCCTGGCCGAGGCCTCGCCGGCGGAACCGGACGAGCGCTGAGCCGCGCCTTCCTCCCGTCGGCGCCTTCGGCCCAACGATAAAAAAGACGGGAGAAGACCATGACCCTCGATCGCCGCGCCGTGCTGGGCGCCGCCGCCATGCTGGCCGTTCCGCTGAAGGTCAATGCCACCGGTCGCGCCGCCCCTGTCGCGACCACCACGGCGGGCCGCGTTCGCGGCGCGGACATCGACGGGATCAAGGTCTTCAAGGGCGTGCGCTACGGCGCCGACACCGCGGCCCGGCGCTTCCAGCCGGCGCAAGCCGCCCAGCCCTGGAAGGGGATCGCCGACGCTCTGGCCTATGGCCCCGCCTCGCCGCAGTTGAAGAGCGACGAGGCCACCAGCGAGGACTGCCTCTTCCTCAACGTCTGGACCCCGGGCCTGGCCGACGGAAAGAAGCGGCCGGTGATGGTCTATGTGCATGGCGGCGCCCATGCGAACGGCTCGGGCTCGAGCCCGCTCTATGACGGGACCTGGCTGGCCAGGACCTACGACGTTGTGGTCGTGACGGTGAACCACCGCCTCAACGCCTTCGGCTACAGCTATCTCGCGCGGCTGGGCGGACCTGAACTGGCCGACAGCGGCAATGTCGGCAACCTGGATCTGATCCTGGCGCTGCAATGGGTGCGCGACAACATCGCGGGCTTCGGCGGCGACCCGGGCAACGTCACGACCTTCGGCCAGTCGGGCGGCGGGGCAAAGTGCGTGACCCTGATGGCCATGCCGCGCGCGGCGGGCCTCTACCACAAGGTCGCGACCATGAGCGGCCAGCACGTCACCGCCATGGGGCCGATCCACGCCACCATCCGCGCCCGCGCCTTCATGGACAAGCTGGGCCTGAAACCGAACGAGACCGAGAAGCTCAAGACCCTGCCCGCCGCCCAGCTGGTCGAGGCGCTGAGAATGCGCGACCCGCTGGAGCGCAAGGGCGGGATCGTCTTCTGGTCGGTGGTGGACCACGGCGTGCTGCCGCGCCATCCGTTCTATCCCGACGCCCCGCGCGAGAGCGGGCATATCCCGATGATCATCGGCAACACCCACGACGAGACCAAGGCCTTCCTGGGCGGGGATCCCAAGAACTTCGCCCTGACCTGGGACGAGCTGCCGGGCAAGCTGGAGAACGAGCTGGTGCTCGACATGTCGCCCGAATACCTGGTCGGCCGCTATCGGGCGCTCTATCCGCAGGCCAGTCCGTCGGACCTCTTCTTCGCCATCACCACGGCCGGACGCTCGTGGCCGGGCCACCTGATCCAGGCCGAGCAGCGCGCCCGCATCGGCGCCCCGGCCTGGATGTACCAACTGGACTTCGGCGCCCAGACCGATCCCCGGATGGGCGCCTATCACAGCTACGACATCGCCTTGGTGTTCGGCACGCTGGACGCCAGGGGCTCGATGACCGGCACGGGTCCGGCGGCGGTGAAGGTGCGCGACCAGCTCAGCGCGGCTTTCGCCTCGTTCGCGCGGACGGGCGATCCCAACTGCGCGGCGATCCCGGCGTGGGAGAAATACACCCTGCCCCGACGGCCGACCCTGGTGGTCAACGAGACCTCGGCGATGGTGGATGACCCGCGTAAGGAAGAGCGCGAAATCTTCGCGGTTGCGCCGTTCATGAAGGAAGGGACGTAAGGGGCTCAAGGAACCTCCCCCTCTGGGGGAGGCGATCGCGTAGCGATCGGTGGGGGGAAGTCGGTGATGATCTTCCGATACCTCGAAAGCTGAAAACGTCCCCCTCCGGCCCTCCGGGCCACCTCCCCCAGAGGGGGAGGATCCATTGACGCCGGCGCTCTTAAAGATGCTCCCCCTCTGGGGGAGCTGTCGCGGAGCGACTGAGGGGGCAGCGCGGCCTTACCGCCCCACCGCCACGGCCGCGGAAAACGCCGAGGTCGCCCCGACCGGGGTCGTGACGGTCGCGGTGATGGCGTCGCCGATCTTCGCCCCGGCGACCTTGCCGGAGAACTCGGCCCGGCCGCTGGCGTCCGTCACGGCCCGCAGGCTCCCGAGATAGCGCTCGCCCTCCCGACCCAGCGGCCGGTTACCGAACACCTCGACCACCACGGCCGCGTTGGGCGGAGCGTCCAGCACGCCGGCCACGGCAAGCTCGTCCTTGGAGACGTGAGCGCTCGCCAGCCTCGGCGGCTGGAGCCCGAACTGCGGCGTCGCATGGCACTTCTCCGGCGTGTTCGGCGCGGTGCAAGCCTGGGCCGCGCCGGCCTTGTCGAACACCACGCCCATGCCGCGCGAGCCGACGAAGCTGGCGTGCTCCAGTCCCGGCGGACCGACGACGATGCCGCCGCGGACCATTTTCTCGTCGCACGAGCCGCCGGCCGAGCACAGCCTGATCGGCTTGCCGTTGCCGGCGATCGCGTTCTGGCTGATGCGGTTGGCGGCGACCTTGGCCTCGGGCCGCACGGCGACGCCGATCCCGTTCCCGCGGATCTCGTTGCCCGCGATCATGTTGCCCTCCCCGCTGACGCTGATCCCGAAGGCGTTGCCGGTGAAGACGTTGGCGCCGATGTAGTTGCGCGCGCCCCAGTTCAGTTGCAGGCCGTCGGAGTAGTTGGAGAAGCGATTGCGCACGACGGTGTTGTCGTTGCCCCACAGGATCTCGATGCCCTGCGAGGGCTCCAGGTTGTCGGCTCCGCCGTCGAAGCTGTTGTCGGCGATCAGGTTGAAGGCCGCGCCGCGCGTCAGCTCCAGGCCGTCGCCGTTCTCGACGAAGGCGTTGCGCAGCACCTTGTTGTCGAGCGTGGTGTGCGAGGTCGAGCCGCCCTTGCCGTCATCGCCGCTGAGCATCACGCCCGCGCCGCCGATGTTCCTGACGATGCGATTGTCGGCGATCACCGCGTTCGAGGTGCGCAGCACCAGCACGCCGATGCAGAAGCCCCGGATCTCCAGCCCGCGCAGGGTCACGCCCTTGGTGTCGACCAGGGCGAAACCGGGATTGCTGGCGGTGCGGACATTGGTGCCGTACTGGCCCTGGACCATGCCGGGGCAGCTCTTCAGGTCGCGCGGCAGATAGCCCGAGCCGTCGACGACATTGTGCCCGCCGCTGCGGGCGAAGGCCTGGCCCTCGATGATGACCGGCCCCTTGATCGGCGGCAGGGCCGATTTCAGCACGATGCCCGGGACGGCGATCTCGATGCGGTAGCGGCCCGGTTCGGCGTTGCTGGCCTCGATCGCCCAGCGCAGCGAGCCCTTGTCGCCGTCGTCAGCGTCGCGGTCGACCAGTATCAGTTCGGCCTGCGCGCCCGACTGGGCCGGCCCGCCGGCGGCGACCGCGGCGATGGGCTTGGGATCCTGGGCCAGGGCCGGCCAAGCCAGCAGGGCCGCGACGATCGCGGCGGACGCAACACGAACCATCGGTCCCTCCATCTTCTCGTGCGGGCCCTCTTCCTTCGACAAGCTCAGGATGAGGACCAATTCAACGGCCGCACAGTCGAAACCTCACCCTGAGCTTGTCGAAGGGCGAGGTTTCGCCGTCTCAAACCACCCGGTCCCAGGGAAAGCTCAGCGTCGGCTGGTTGACGTGGCGCTTCATCTTCAGGGTCAGGCGCGCGCCCGAGCCCGGCGCCAGCCTCAGCGTGAAGGCCGAGGCGTCGACCGCCTGGGCGGCGCCCTCGCCGATCGCGGCGCTGAGAATCTGGTGCTCGCCATAGGCGCCGCCCTGGATCGTCACCGTGCGCGGGGCGACGGGGCTCAGATTGACCAGGCTGACCACCGTCTCGTCGTCGGCCAGCCGCTCGACCAGGGCCGCCACGTCGGGCGGCGCGCCGGCCCGGCGCCGCTCGGGATCGAAGTAGCGCAGGCGCGCATAGTGCAGCGCCCCGCCCTGCGAGGGCGAGGACTTCGACCACGGCGGCCGGGCGATGTGGATGCCGCCTTCCATCAGCTGGATCAGGGCGGTGACGCTGGCCGGATTGATGTCGAGCGCGGCGTCGGCCAGGCGGGTGTCGGGGGTAGACGTGTCGTCCCGCTGAGCCTGGGCGCGGGCGCGCACCCGCTCCAGGTCGCCGCGCAGAGCCTTGGCGGGATATGAGGGATCCTTGCCATCCAGCCAATCGAGCCAGGGATGCGCCGCCGCGCGGGCCCGGTCGGAACCCTTCATCGACAGGTACCAGATCTCCAGCCCGTTCAGCTGGTACTCGCCGGGCGCGAAGCCATACCAGCCCTTGGGCCCGTACATGCGCGGGGTCGAGACCTTGCCGTCCTCGACCGTCTTCTGGGCGTTGATGACGTCGTTCTGGCGGCGCCACACGTCGAGATACTTGTCGTCGCCGGTCAGCAGGTAGGCGTTCATGAAGCCGACGACGGCGCGCGGCACGCGGTTGCGGTCCTCGCGCTTGCCGGTCTGCGGCACGACGGGCGAGAAGCCCCAGCCGTAGGTCCCGCTCCACCACCGGCCCTTGGGGACCTGGCCGTCCAGCCCGACCTTGCTGGGGATCACGTCGCCATTGGCCCGCGCCCGCTCGATCCAGCCGTCGACGTACTTCAGGATCCAGTCGCGGTACCTGGCCTCGTGGTCCAGCATGTAGGCGTTCATCACCAGGCTGGTGGCCTGCAGGTTCAGCGGACTGTCGCCGACCACGTCGTCGTACTCGTCGTAGTGGCGCAGGGTCTCCTCGTACGAGCGCTCGCCGTGCTCCATGTAGAAGTGGGTCACGTCGAACGGGTCGCCGGCCCAGTCCAGGGGCGTGGCCTTGCGCAGCATCGGACCCCGGCTGCCGGTGATCATGCTGCGGATGATGTTGAGCTTGGGGTCGTAGTTCGGCGTCGACGGGTCCTCGCCGGTGTAGAAGCCCGAGAACCGCCTGGCCCGCTCGCGGAAGCGCGGATCGTTCGGCGCGGAAAGGCCCAGCAGGTTGAACACCGACAGCCCCTCGGAAAGGTGCTGCCAGTCGCTCATGACCGGGAATTCCTTGTAGTACATGCCCTCGCGCGCGAACGGCACGTCCTTGGTCCGGGCCGCCGTATACTGGCGGACATTGCCCTCGAAGGCCTTCCGGGCCAGCTCGAGCACGCGGTCGCCGGCGCCCAGGGCGTGCAGGGTCGGCCAGTCGTTGACGTTCTCGATGGCGTCGTCGGGGCCGTCGTTGGCGCCCCAGCGCTCGAAGGCCAGCAGGTAGCCGCGCTCGTCGAAATAGCGGGCGAAGAAGGCCTCGCAGGCCTCTTCGTTGGCCTTCAGCAGTTCGCGTTGCAGCAGGGCCCATTCGGGCGCGACCATCGGCGTCGTCACGGTCAGGGCGGCGGGCGCTGCGCTCGCCGCGCGGCCGATCCCGGCGAGAACCAGGGCCGAGGCGCCGGCCAGGACGTGGCGTCGAGAAAGCATCAGGCCGCCTTCAACTGCAGGCGCTGGATCTTCCCGACGATCAGGAAGTAGGCCAGCACGGCGATCAGGCAGTGGGCGCCGACGAAGATCAACGCCCCATCGAACGAGCCGGTGGCCTGGACGATGTAGCCGATGACGATCGGGGTCACGATGCCGGCGGTGTTGCCGAAGGTGTTGAAGACCCCGCCGGTGACCCCGGCCATCTCCTTGGGCGAGGTGTCCGACACCACCGCCCAGCCCAGCGACGCCACGCCCTTGCCGAAGAAGGCCGCGGCCATGATCACGATGACCAGCCACTCCTGTTCGACGTAGTTGCAGATGACGATGCAGGTGGCCAGGATCATGCCCAGGAGCAGCGGCGTCTTGCGGGCGATGTCGAGATTGCCGGTCTTCTTCAGCAGGGCGTCTGAGATCATCCCGCCCAGCAGGCCGCCGGCGAAGCCGCACAGGGCCGGCAGGGCGGCGGTGAAGCCTGCCTGCAGGATCGACAGCCCCCGCGCCTTGACCAGATAGATCGGGAACCAGGTGACGAAGAAGTAGGTCAGCACGTTGATGCAATACTGGCCGATATAGACGCCCAGCAGCATCCGGCTGGTCAGCACCTGCTTGACGTTGGCCCAGGTGAAGGCGGCGCCCGCATTGGCGGTCTTGTCCTCCATCCGCACCAGGCCGCCGCCGGCCTCGATGTAGTCGAACTCGGCCTTGCTGATCTTCGGGTGCTCGACCGGGCTGTGGATCAGCTTGACGAAGAAGAAGGCCGCGACGATGCCGATCGCGCCCATGACGAAGAACACCGAGCGCCAGCCGAAGTCGTGGGCCAGCCAGCCCATCAGCGGCGCGAAGGCGACCAGCGAGAAATACTGGGCCGAGTTGAAGATCGCCGAGGCCGTGCCGCGCTCCGAGCCCGGGAACCAGGCGGCCACGATGCGCGCGTTGGCCGGGAACGACGGCGCCTCGGCAAGGCCGACGAGGAAGCGCATGAAGAACAGGGCCGCTGCCGCCGCCAGCCCCGTGAAGGCGCCCGAGAAGCCCTGCAGCAGGGTGAAGCTGGACCACAGCACCAGGGCCGCGGTGTAGATCTTCTTGGAGCCGAAACGGTCGAGCAGCGCCCCGCCGGGGATCTGGCCCAGCACATAGGCCCAGGCGAAGGCCGACATGATGTAGCCCATGGCCACCGGATCCAGGCCCAGCTCCTTCGACGCCGACTGGCCGGCGATCGAGAAGGTGGCGCGGTCGGCGTAGTTGATCGTCGTGATGATGAAGAGCGTCGCGATGATCAGCCAGCGCACGCGGGTACGCCTGGTGGTGTCGGTCATGGACGCTCTCCCTGGGGCGCCGCTCTGTCGTCGGCGCTTTGGGAGGACGCTAAGGGGCGTCGAGGCCCAGGTCTAAGTCAAATCGCCTATGGACCGATCCACGGGCGACATGGATCGAACCGCGGTACGCATCGAAACCCAAGGCTGTCAAAGGATCGCCCGCGCGCGAGACGGCAGGCGCCGTAGCGGAAACCTGTGGATCGGTGCACATCGCGCATAGGTCCATACCTGATTGGGATTGGCCCTCCGTTCGAACCCGTCCCTATGGTTCAGGCAACGAAGAAGCAGGCTGAGCCGGCTTCCAAAAGCGGCCCGCGCAGACGGGCATCGGGAGGGACAGATGACGTCCAACAGGAATCCGCGCCTGCGCGCCGTGCTCGGCGCCAGCGCTTCGGCCTTCACCATTCTGGCCGCCGGCGCCGCCATGGCCCAGGAGGCCCAGCCGCCGGCGGCCGAACCCGCATCCGACGAGGTCGAGGCCATCGTCGTCACCGGCTTCCGCGCCAGCCTGCAGAGCGCCATCAACCTCAAGCGCAACGAAAGCGGCGTGGTCGACGCCATCAAGGCCGAGGACATCGCCCAGTTCCCCGACCTGAACCTGGCGGAGTCGCTGCAGCGCATCCCGGGCGTGTCGATCTCGCGCATCAACGGCGAAGGCCGCCAGATCACCGTGCGCGGCCTGGGTTCGGAGTACACCCGCGTCCGCATCAACGGCATGGAGGCGATCTCCACCACCGGCGGCACCGCCAACAGCGGCGGCACCAACCGCGGCCGCGGCTTCGACTTCAACGTCTTCGCCTCGGACCTCTTCAACAGCATCGCCGTGCGCAAGACCGCCTCGGCCGACGTCGAGGAGGGCTCGCTGGGCGCCACGGTCGACCTGACCACCGCCAAGGCCTTCGACAGCGGCAAGCCCCAGCTCGTGCTGTCGGCCGGCGCCAGCTACAACGACCTGTCGGAAAAGACGACGCCGCGCGTCTCGGTGCTGGCCAGCAACGTGTTCTTCGACGGCAAGGTCGGCGCCCTGCTGTCGGTGGCCTACGAAGAGCGCCACCTGAAGGAGGAAGGCGCCAACATCACCCGCTGGGCCACCGGCGCCAGCAACGGCGGCTTCAACAGCGCCTCGACCGTGCCCGGCTACACCGTCGCCCAGATCAACAGCGCCAACATCTTCGCCCCGCGCATCCCGGGCTATGTCAGCTACGACATCGAATCCAAGCGCCTGGGGATCGCCGGCTCGCTGCAATACAAGCCCAATTCCGACACCCAGGTCACGCTGGACGCCCTCTACGCCTACCTGGCCGGAACCCGCAAGGAAGCCCAGTTGCAGGCCATCGGCCTGTCGCGCGCCAACACCGGCAAGCCCCAGACCATCATCCGCGACGGCGTCGTCGAGAACGGCAACCTGGTCTACGCCCGGATGGACAATGTCGATCTGCGCACCCAGGCGGCCTATGACGAGCTGAACACCGAGTTCAAGCAGTTCACCCTGTCGGGCACGCACGACTTCAGCGGCAACCTGCGGGTGGGCATGCTGGCCGGCTATTCGGACTCGACCTTCACCCAGCCGATCTCGACCATCGTCACCTTCGACCGGGCCAATAGTCAGAACTACCAGTACGACTTCCGCAAGGGCCGCGCGCCGCAGATCCTGCTGGGCTTCGACCCGACCGATCCGGCCAACTGGTCCTCGACCAACGGCACCTCCGAGGTGCGCATCCGCCCGCAGTTCGTCGAGAACCAGTTCTCGACCGCCAAGGTCTATGGCGAGTGGGACCTGAACGACAAGCTGCGCCTCAAGGCGGGCCTGGACTGGCGCAAGTTCGAATATGACAGCTATGGCCAGTACCGGACCAGCGAAACCGTCGTCCAGACCCTGACCCCGGCCCAGCTGGCCTCGGTGTCGAAGGTGTTCACGGGCTTCGGCAGCGGCATGAACCTGCCGGAGGGCAACTTCACCTCCTGGCTGATCCCCGACATCGACAAGTACGCCGCCCTCCTGGGCATCTACAGCAACAGCGGCATCTACGCCCTGACCGACACCAACAACTCCAGCGCCCGCGGCCAGTACGGCGCGGTCGAGGAGCAGGACTACGGCGCCTACGTCCAGGCCGAGTTCAAGTTCGACGCGTTTGGCCTGCCCTTCCGCGGCGACGCCGGCGTGCGCCGCGTCCATACCAAGCAGGAGTCGGCCGGCTACGCCGCCGTCGCCGGCGCCATCCAGCGGGTCGACGTCGCCCGCGACTACAACCTGACCCTGCCCTCGTTCAACCTGGCGGCCGACCTTTCGGACACCGTCGTGGCCCGCGTCAGCGCCGCCCAGACCATCGCCCGTCCGGGCATCGGCTCGCTGTCGCCCGGCGGCGATGTGGCCGTGCAGGGCGCCAACCGCACCTACAGCTCGGGCAACCCGTACCTGACGCCGACGAAGTCCGACAATCTGGACTTCTCGCTGGAATGGTACCGCGAGAAGGGCGCGATGATCGCGCTGGGCGTCTTCTACAAGCGCATCGACACCTTCGTGGCCACCCTGCGCCGCGAGGCCGTCTACAACACCCTGGGCCTGCCGGACTCGCTGCTGACCGGCACCGGCGCGACCACCGACCAGGTGTTCCAGGTGACCCAACCCGTCAACAGCGACGGCGGCGACCTGAAGGGCTTCGAGATCAACGTCCAGCAGCCCTTCACCTTCCTGCCGGGCTTCTGGAGCAACTTCGGCGTGGTGGCCAACTACACCTATGTCGACTCCAAGATCGAGTACCTGACCTCGACGACGCCGGGCGCCCCGACGGTGAACGCCACCCTGGTGGGCCTGTCGAAGAACGCCGCCAACCTGACGCTCTACTACGAGACCCCCAAGTGGAGCGTGCGCGGCTCGCTGGCCTATCGCGACGGCTACCTGACCCAGGTGCCCGGCAGCGACGGCAACACCGTCCAGGGCACCAACGAGACCCTGAACGTCGACATGCAGGCCAGCTGGAACATCCGCGACAACCTCAAGCTCTCGATCGAGGGCGTGAACCTGACCGACGAGTTCAACGACCAGTACGTCGGCGATAGCAACCGGCTGAACGTCTACACCCACAGCGGCCGCCAGTTCCTGGTCGGTCTCCGCTACAACTTCTAGGCGCGATCCTACCTCCCCCCGGCGCCTAGGCAGCCCGCGTCGCTCTCCTTCCAGGGCGGCGCGGGTTTTCTTTTGGGGAGACGACCAGTGCGTGGTCCTCGTCCTTCGACAAGCTCAGGATGAAGACCAAGGCAGGCGCCGGCGCCAATGCAACCTCACCCTGAGCCTGTCGAAGGGCGACGTTGCCGCCCCCTTATCTCGGCATCGTCGTCGCCTGGCGGCGCACCACCCGGCAGCGGGTCTGGCCGAACTTCGTGGCGCAGAAGCCCGTCTCGTCCGATCCCTGGCGGATCACCACCCAGCGGTCGCGGTCGCACAGACGCCAGGTCTCGCGGAAGCGGCCCTTGTCGTCATAGGGAAACACGGGCGCATCGCCCTGGGTGTAGAACTGGGTCATGCCAGTGAAGCCGCCGAAGCTGGTCTTGCCGTTGACCACGCCGCAGACCCGGCCCGTGCGCATCATCCACACCCCGCCCAGCTCCAGTTCGCGCGACTGCTTCAGGCGGGCGACGAGGGCCGGCTGCACCACGGCCCAGCGCTGGGCGGCCTGGCGGCGGGCCGGCTCCAGCGCCGCGCCTTCCGCCGGCGGCATAGGTCCCATGGCCCGCTCGAACCGGATGAAGTCGAAGATCCCATAGGCCAGGGCCGCCAGCATCGAGGCGACCATCACGAGACCAAGGATGCGCCAGGCGATGGCGACCCCGCGCTTGCGGCCGACATGGGCGTCGGGAACGGGCAGGACGAACGACACGGTGATCTCCCCCTCTGATCGAAGGAAAGATTACATACGTAATTTTACAATTCAACCGTCCCTTCAGTCGTCATCCCGGCGCAGCGCAGCGGAAAGCCGGGACCCAGGGGCCGACGCACTGCGCCGACCACCATCGGGCAGACCACCCAACCGCCGAGCCCAGCCCCCTGGGTCCCGGATAAGCCCTGCGGGCCTTCCGGGATGACGAAGGAGGTGCGAGGGCTGATCCCTACCGCGCCTCGGCCGCGGCGCGGTTCAGCGGCGGCGGGGTGACGCCGTCGACGAACAGCCGGGCGCTGGCGCCGGGGATGCGGGTCGAGGGCGGGGCCGGGCCGCGCGGGGCCAGGGACCAGACGCCCATGACGATCATCACGGTCAGCGCGCCCAGGGTGACGGCGGCGGTCAGGCCCTCGCTGGAGACCGGGGCCGGGCCGGCGATGACCCGCACGCGCGACACCAGCGGATGGCGGCCGAAGGCGCAGGCCAGCGGCGAGGCGGCGGTGAAGGCGTGGGCCTTCATCAGGGTCTCGGCGTAGCGCTTGCGGGCCTTGGGATGCAGCGCGACGACATCGCCGTCGCAGGCGATCTCCTGGTCCAGGCGGGCGACGAACGCCCCCAGGTGGACGATCGGGTTCAGCCAGCCCAGGGCCTGGCAGGCGGTGATGATCAGGTTGCCGCGCGGGTCGCCGCGCCGCATGTGGGCGCGTTCGTGGGCCAGGACCAGCTCACGCTCGTCGGCGGTGAAGCGCAGGGCGAAGTCGCGGGGGATAACCAGGCGCGGGCAGAACACCCCCATGACCGCCGGCCCTTCCAGGCCCGCGCGGGCGCGCTGGCGGAAGGCCCGCTCCGACAGGGCGATGAACCCGGCCAGGCCGACGACGCCGGCCAGCCAGACGACCAGGAAGCCCACCGCCAGCAGGCGCTCGGGCGGCTGCTGCGCCGCGCCGGCGCCCAGGGCGTCCGACAGGCTGGGGAAGACGCTGGCCAGGGCGGCGGCCGGCGCCAGGCGCCACAGCTTGTAGGCCGCCTCCGAGCCGACCAGGCGGCGCACCGGGACACGCAGCGCCAGCACGACCAGCACGCCGACGGCGGCGGCCAGTTGCGCCCGCAGCAGGGTTATGGCCAGCAGTTCAATCAGCATCGTCCAGCTCCGCGATCAGCTGCTTCAGCTGCTTGACCTCGTCGGGCGACAGCGAGCGGTGCTTGGCGAAATGGGCGACCAGCGGCGTCAGGCGGCCTTCGAACAGGCGGTCCAGCAGGCCCTGGCTCTCGGTCTGCAGGTACTCGGCGCGGCTGACGATCGGCACGTAGCGGACGCGGCCGTCGATGCGGCGCGACTCGATGGCCTTGCGCTTGAGCAGGCGGTTGATCAGCGTCTTGACCGTGGCCTCGCCCCACCTTTGAGGGCCTGCGACGGCCTCCAGGATCTCCTCGACGGTCAGGGGGCTCTGGGTCCAGAGCGCTTCCATGACGTGGCTTTCGGCGTGGGTGATGCTCATGGCTGTCCGCTGCTCTACTGGCCTGGATGATTACGCCCGTAAATGAAGCCGTCAAGCGATGCTTGGCGGACGCGGGCAGTCGGTTAAGAGTGCGCGCCATGACTCTTCTGCTCGCCCCTCGCCTCGCCCCCTGCGGTCCGATCGTCGATCCCAAGGCCGCCGAGCGCGCCCACGAGATGATCGCCAAGCGGGCCGGCGAGCGGATGGGCCTCGTCGACGCCGCCTGGCCGGCCCTGGCCCCGGTGTTCGCCGCCAGCCCCTACCTGGCGGGCCTGGCGCGTCGCGACGGCGTGCGCCTGGCCAGCATCCTGGACAGCGAGCCGCAGGCGCGCCTGGACCAGATCCTGGCGGCCGCCCAGGCCGTCGCCGCCGAGCCCGACTTCGAGACCGCCCGCAGGACGCTGCGTGAACTGAAGGCCGACCTGCACCTGCTGACCGCCCTGTGCGACCTGGGCGGCGTCTGGGACCTCGACGCGGTGACGCTTGCCCTGACCCGCTTCGCCGACGCCAGCCTGCACGCGGCCCTGGCCCAGGCCGCCCGGGTGGAAGTGGCGCGCGGGGCGCTGACCGGCGTGGGCCCAATGGGGGAAGGTGGCGAGGACGGCCCGATCCCGGGCCTGTTCTGCATCGCCATGGGCAAGCACGGCGCCTACGAGCTGAACTATTCCAGCGACATCGACTTTTCGATCTTCTACGCGCCCGAGGCGCTGCCGGTGTCGGAAGGAACCGAGCCGCAGGGCGTGGCCGTGCGCCTGACCCAGCACCTGGGCCGGATGCTGGCCGAGCGCACAGCCGATGGCTACGTCTTCCGCATCGACCTGCGCCTGCGGCCCGACCCGTCCTCGACCCCGCCGGCCATGCCGATCGACGCGGCCTTGGACTACTACGAGAGCGTCGGCCAGAACTGGGAGCGGGCGGCCCATATCAAGGCCCGGATCGCGGCCGGCGACATCGCGCGGGGCGAGGCGTTCCTGGCCGAGCTGCAACCCTTCATCTGGCGACGCAATCTCGACTTCGCCGCCATCGCCGACATCCATTCGATCAAGCGCCAGATCCACGCCTACAAGGTGGACGAACGGCTGGAGGCCAAGGGCGCCGACCTGAAGCTTGGTCGCGGCGGCATCCGCGAGATCGAGTTCTTCGTCCAGACACAGCAGCTGATCCTGGGCGGCCGCCATCCGGACCTGCGCAGCCCGCGCACGCTCGACGCGCTCGCCGCCCTGCGCGACGCCGGCCACGTGACGCCGGAGGACTGCGAGTACCTGACCGCCGCCTATCACGACCTGCGGGCCCTGGAACACCGGGCCCAGATGATCGCCGACGACCAGACCCACAAGCTGCCGGAGTCCGACGCCGACCGGAAGAAGGTCGCCGCCCTGTGGGGCCAGAGCAACCTGCGCAGCTTCGACGCCGCCGTCGGCAAGATGCTGAAGGGCGTCAACCAGCGCTACGGCGCCCTCTTCAAGGGCGAGGAGGAGCTGTCGTCGCGGTTCGGCAGCCTGGTCTTTACCGGCGTCGAGGACGATCCGGAGACCCTGGCCACGCTCAAGCGCATGGGCTTCTCGTCGCCGGAGCGAGTGGCCGCCACCATCCGCGGCTGGCACCACGGCCACATCGCCGCCACCCGCACCGAGCGCGGACGCGAGCTCTTCACGCGCCTGGCCCCCCGCCTGCTGGACGCGGCCAACGCCACGGGCGCGCCCGACCCGGCCTTCAACCGCTTCGCCGACTTCTTCGCCTCGCTGAGCTCGGGCGTGCAGATCCAGTCGCTGTTCCTGGCCCAGCCGCGCCTGTTCGAGCTGGTGGTGCAGGTCATGGCCTTCGCCCCGCGCCTGGCCGCCACCCTCGCCCGCCGGCCGACGGCGCTGGACGCCCTGCTGGATCCGGCCTTCTTCGGCCCCATGGAGATGCCGTCGGAGGTTCCGTGGGACCCGGCCGAATTCGAGCCGTCGATGGACGCGGCCCGGCGCCTGTTCCGCGACCAGGCCTTCCGTATCGGCGTGCGGGTGATGAGCGGCACGGCCGACGCCAGCGACGTGGGCCGGGCCTTCGCCGACCTGGGCGACCTGATCGTCGGGGGCCTCGCGCCCGCCGCCCTGGCCGAGGTCGAACGGCTTGGCGGCGCCTTCCCCGGCCAGGTGGCCGTGGTCGCCCTGGGCAAGGCCGGCTCGCGCGAGATGACCGCCAAGTCCGATCTCGACCTGATGACGCTGTACGCGGCCGACGCGCCGGCGGCCCAAGAGGATGTCGTTTCGGAGGTGAAGGGCTGGAGCGCCGACGTCTTCTACGCCCGCTTCACCCAGCGCCTGACCTCGGCCCTGTCGGCCCCGACCGCCGAGGGCACGCTCTATGAAGTGGACCTCAAGCTGCGCCCCTCGGGCAGCAAGGGACCGGTGGCCGTCAGCTTCACCGCCTTCGAGGACTATTACGAGCGCGAGTCCGAGACCTGGGAGCTCTTGGCCCTAACCCGCGCCCGGGTGATCTGGGCCAGCTCGCCGGAATTCAAGGCGCGAGCCGAGGGCGCGATCGAGGCGGCCCTGCGCCGCCCGCGCGACGTGGCCAGGACCGCCGCCGACGTGCTGGACATGCGCGAACTGATGGAGCGCGAACGGCCCGGCAAGGGCCCCTGGGACCTGAAGCTGGACCCCGGCGGTCTCGTCGACATCGAGTTCATCGCGCAGTACCTGCAGCTGGCCCATGGGCCTGACGGCGGCCCGCTGGCTCAGAACACCGGCGAGGCCCTGTCGGCCCTGATCGACGCGGGCCTCGCCGACAAGGCGGCCCTGACCGCGGCCCTGTCGGCCTGGCGGCTGGAGCAGGACCTGTCGCAGCTGATCAAGGTGGCGCTGGAAAACGGCGACGACCCGGAAAGCGAACCCAAGGCCTTCCGCGCCCTCCTGGCCCGCGCGGGCCACGTGACCCAGTTCCGCTCGCTGAAGGCCAAGCTGGTCAAGGCCAAGGCCGAAGCCCGCAAGGCGTTCGAGCAGGTGGTGAAGTAGGAGGGAAAAAGAGATCCTCCCCCTCTGGGGGAGATGGCCCGAAGGGCCGGAGGGGGGCCGTTTTCAGCTTTCGCTACGCCGACAGTCCGCCCACTTCCCCCTCCGTCGGCTTCGCCGACACCTCCCCCTTCAGGGGGAGGATCTCGTACCCGCGACGGAAACCCCGCCCTCCTCCGTTGAAGCTCCTGAAGGACGGGCCATCCCCCCTACCCGGAGCATTCGATGAAGACGTTCACCACCCTGGTCGCCGCGACCGCGATCGCCGCCTGCGCCGCCTCGGCCCAGGCCCAGACCAAGCCGGCCGGCGAGACCCAGGCCGCCTTCCAGGGCCAGCGCGCGGCCCAGATGCTGGCCAAGCTGGACGCCGACAAGGACGGCAAGCTGTCGAAGACCGAGTTCGCGGCCATGCGCCAGAAGAAGCCTGACGCCGCCAAGGCCCAGGGCGCCAAGGCCGGCCGGGGCGATCGCCTCTGGGGCCGCCTCGACGCCGACAAGGACGGCTTCCTGTCGCGCGCCGAGCTGGAGGCCATGGCGGCCAAGCGCTTCAAGCGGATGGACGCCGACGGCGACGGCGTGCTCACCTCGGCCGAACGACAGGCCGCGGCCGGCAAGGCCAAGGCGGCGATGTGACGGCCGGCATGGGCTTGGCGTGACGAGGTGAGGCTTGGCGAGCGAGGGGGAAGACCCCGACCTGGCGTTGCTGGAAGGCGTGGGACGGGGCGAGCAGGCCGCCGTGCGACGGCTGCTGGACGCCCGCCTGCCGCGCATTCTCGCCTTGGCCCGGCGGCTGCTCGCCGATCCGGACGAGGCCCAGGACGTGGCCCAGGAGACCTTCCTGCGGGCCTGGAAGCAGGCGCCCTCGTGGCGTCCGGGCCAGGCCCGCTTCGACACCTGGCTGCACCGCGTGGCCCTGAACCTGTGCCGCGACCGGCTGCGGCGACGGCGGGAGACGGCGATGGTGCAGCCCCCGGAAGTGGCCGACCTTGCCCCTACCGGCGAGGGCGCGTTGCTGGGCGTCCAGATCGGCGGGCGCATCGAGACGGCCCTGGCCGCCCTGCCCGAGCGCCAGCGCGAGGCGATCGTGCTCTGCCACCACCAGGGCCTGGGCAACAAGGAGGCCGCCGCCCTGCTGGGGGTGTCGGTCGAGACGCTGGAAAGCCTGCTGGGCCGAGGACGGCGCGCCCTGCGCGCGGCCCTGGCCGACCTGATGGAGGCGGTCAGATGACCATCTGGGCGATGAGCTTGAAGGAGGGCGCGCGACCATGACCCCCGACCGCTTCGCCGACCTGGCGGCCGCCCATGGCGGCGACATCGGCCGCTGGCCGCAGGACCTGCGCGAGGCCGCCCGCGCGGCCCTGGCCGCCGATCCCTCGCGGCTGGGCGCGGTGCTGGCCGCCGAGGCCGACCTGGACCGCCTGCTCGACCTGGCCCCGGCGCAGAGCGCTGACGCCGCCCTGCTGGGCCTGCTGCTGGAGGCCGCGCCAAAGCCGCGGCGTTCGGCCAGCGCCTGGTGGGCGGGCCTGGCCGCCGGTATCGGCCTGGCCGTCGCCACCGTGGCCGGCGTCGCCGTCGGCGTCGCCTCGGGCGCGGGCGAGCGGCTGGACCGCCGGGCCGACGCCCTCCTGGCCGCCGCCTACGACCAGCCCGAGCCCGACACGGCGGCCGAGGCCCTGCCCGAACTCCTGGACGAGGCGACCGACCTATGAGCGCCAACCGTTCCCTGATCGTCGCCCTGGTGGTCTC
>Ga0247823_10000812_pt1 | contig 26377 bp, 26 predicted proteins | sample 13C_PalmiticAcid_2_FD_192426 | JGI IMG/M metagenome (GOLD analysis project Ga0247823, IMG submission 192426) | Soil microbial communities from agricultural site in Penn Yan, New York, United States - 13C_PalmiticAcid_Day30 | ecosystem: Environmental > Terrestrial > Soil > Agricultural land... | reverse complement strand
CAGCCGGGCCAGCCGGGCCCGGCTGTGCGGCTACCTGCCGCTGGCGCTGCGCATCGCGGGCGCCCGGCTCGCCGTCAGTCCACAGTGGTCGGTCGGGGACCTGGTCGCGGAGATGTCCGACGAGCGGACCCGGCTCGGCGCGCTGGACCTGGAGGACGCCGACACCAGCGTCCGCGCGGCCTTCGACGTCACGCACCGGGCGCTGGACCCGGCGCACGCGGACACCTTGCGCGCACTGGGTTCCTTCCCCGGACAGTGGGTGAGCCCTTACGCGGTGGCCGCGCTGTGCGGGACCGGGGTGATGGCGGCGCGGGCGCGATTGCGGGTGCTGGCGGGGACGTTCCTGGTCACCGTGCTGGACCGGGACATGTACGGCATGCACGACCTGGTCCGGCTCTACGCCAGGGAACTGGCGGGCGACGGTAGCGACCCGCTGCGGGCGGTGCTGCGGCACTATCTGCTCGTCGCCGACCTGTGCCGCAGACAGCTGCGGTCGGTCGACGACGACATCGACCCGCCGCGGGACCTGCCCGCGCCGGACATCGCCGACCGCGACAGCGCGCTGGACTGGTTCGAGCGGGAGTGGCCGAACCTGCTCGCCGTCCTCGCCGCGGGCGCCGACGCCGGGCTGCACGCCGAGGTGTGGCGGCTGGCCAGGGTGGCGGGCGACTTCCGCCGCGTCCGCTCCCGCCGCGACGACTGGGAGTGGCTGCTGGACCTGGGCCTCACCTCGGCCCGCGCCGCCGGGGAACCGCGCGGAGAGGTGCTGCTGCGGTTGACCCGCTGCGTGCTGCTGACCCGGTTCGGCGCGGAGAACGAGACGGTCGCCGACGCGACGACCGCGGTCGAACTGGCCGGGAAGGTCGGCGACCCGAAGCTGTCGGCGATGGCGCTGAACACCTTGGCGAGCGCCTGGTACGGGCAGAAGCGGTACCTGGCGGCGCTGGACGGCTACCAGCGGGCTCTGGTCGCTACCCGGTCGGCCGGTTACCGGCTGGGCGAGGCGAACCTGCGCAACAACATCGCGCAGGTCTACCTGAACCTGGGCAGGCCAGGCGAGGCGGTCGAGCCGCAGACGCTCGCGGTCAAGCTGTACCGGGAGATCGGTGATCTCGGTTTCGTCGGTCTCGCGCTGGCGAACCTCGCGGAGATCGAACACGAACTCGGCGAGTTCACCGAGGCCGCCGTCCACGCGCGGGAGGCGGTGTCGCTGGCCGAGGTGAACGGCCTGGCTCTGACTGAGGCTTTTGGCCGCGAGGTGCTGGCCCGTGTTCTGCGGGACACGGGCGACATCGCGGGTGCGCGGGCGGAGCTGACTGTCGCTGTCACTCGGTATCGGATGGCCCAGTCGCCCGCGGTCGACGCGGCACTGGCCGCACTGGCGTCGCTACCGCCAGTCGTTTAGCGGCGGTTTAGCTGACCCGTGTGGGTGAGTGGCAGGGTTCCCGTAGCGCGTTCGCGCGCTCAGTCGGGCGGCGATGGGGGTGCCGCCCGCGGTTCGGCCGGCCACCTTGGGGAGAGGGTGCCGGCCGGACGCATGTCAAGGGGGCTACACGTTCGCGGCGCGGTCGTCGCCTCGGTAGGGCTGGAGTGCCTGGTGTTTGGGGTGGAGGCCGTCGCCCATGGACTCGCCCATGATCTGGCGGCGGACCCAGGGGAGCAGGTGCGTCGTGGTCCAGGCCAGGTCGGCCTGCCGGGAGCGCAGCCACGGCTGCGGCTGCTCCGGCGGGAACGACTCCCGCCAGTCGCCCTTGGTCGGGACGTTGAGGGCTTCGGCGGCGCGCAGGGCGATCCGGCGGTGGCCCTCGCTGGAGAAGTGCAGGCGGTCGTCACACCAGGAGCGGCGGTCGTGCAGCGGGCTCATGGACCACAGGTCGACCAGGATCGCGCCGTGCCGCTCGGCGATGGCGTGCAGGTGGCCGTTGTAGATGGCGACCTTGCCGCGCACCCGGCGCAGCAGGGGCTGGACCTGCGGGTCGGGGCCGGTGAACATCAGCACCGTCGAACCCGCCTCGCGCAGCGCGGCGACCGCGTTCTCGAACAGGTTGGCCACGTCGTCGACGTCGCGGCCGGGGGTGATGAGGTCGTTGCCGCCGCCGCACAGGGTGACCAGGTCCGGGGCCGTCTCGACGGCGATGGGGACCTGTTCGTCGACTATCTCCTGCAGCATCTTCCCGCGCAGCGCCAGGTTCGCGTACTGGAAGCCCGGATTCAGCTCGGCCATCGTCGCGGCCAGGCGGTCCGCCCAGCCGACGTAGGAGCCGTCCGTTCCCTCGTCGCTCATCCCCTCGGTGAAGCTGTCTCCGATCGCGACCCAGCTCGCCCACCCGTGCACAGTCGCCTCCCTCCCCATGGCCGACCCGTTGCCCACCCCAACTAACCGCTCAGAATGCCGTGTCATTCCCGACTTACGCCACCGTCGGTTACCGGAGCGTAAGTTCTGTCACGCGTCGTGACCACTCATTTCCTGTGCGATATGGCTGGTTAGGGCTACCTAACCGAATCGGGGTACGGCAGGCTGTCAGCGTGGCCGCTTCCCCCGACACCCTCGCCGACCTTCTTGGCGGTCGCCGAGGTGCGGTCGACGCTACGGTGCCGCCGCTGGCGTTCCTAGTCGGCTGGCTCGTGTCGGGGCGTGAGATTGGCTGGGGCGCCGCCGCGGCCGTCGTCGCGGCCGCCGCGGTGAGCGGTTACCGGCTCGCGACAGGGGCAAAGGTGACCGCGGCGCTCGGCGGCCTGGCCGCCGTGATCGCCGCCGCGCTCGTAGTGGTCTACACCGGTCGCGCGGAGGACTTCTTCCTCGTGCGGCTGCTCGTCAACATCGCCAGCGGCCTGGCCTGGGCGCTGAGCATTCTGATCCGCTGGCCGCTGCTCGGCGTCGTCGTCGGCACCCTGCTCGGCCAGAAGACCCGCTGGCGCCGCGATCCCGACCTGCTGCGTGCCTACGGGCGGGCCAGCTGGGTGTGGGTCTTCGGTCAGTACACCGTGCGCGCCTTCGTGTTCGGCGCGCTCTGGCTCTCCGGCAACGTGGTCGCGCTGGGGGTGGCGCAGGTCGCCCTGTCCTGGCCTCTGGTGGCGTTCGTCGTCGCCGCCAGCGCCGTCGTCCTGCGCCGCTCCCTGCCCGCCGACCACCCTGGCCTACGGCACCCGCGCGCTTGACGGGTGCGGCGCCATCGGGCCGAACGCCTCGCGCGCGGCCAGCCAGGCCGCGCCCGCGACACCGTCCTTGGCCACCCGGACCTCGTGGTCGGACAGGAACTCCCGCAGCCTGCTGCCGACCGGGGTGTCCCCGCTGGCCACCGTCCCGACCAGCACGATCGGCCCGCCCGACCAGGCCGCCAGCGCCTGGTCGGCCAGGATCCGCGCGGCGTGGTCGATGATCTCGGCCGCGGCCGGGTCGTCGACGTGCGCGCTCACCAGCGGCGCGAACCGGGCGAGGTGGATCGGCGGGTCGGCGTTGACCGAGCGGATCAGGTGGTTGAACGGCGTGTTCGTCGGACCGACCGCCAGGTCGAGCACGGCGGCGGCCAGCGGGCCGAGTTCGCCGCCCGCCTGGATCTCGCGGACCGTGATCCGCACGGCCTCGCGGCCCAGCCAGAATGCCGAGCCCTCGTCGCCGAGCAGCCAGCCGAAACCGCCGACGGTCGCGGCGTGCCGGTGGTCCTCGATGCGCATGGCGATCGAGCCGGTGCCCGCGATCAGTACCGTGCCCGTCGGCTCGGGGGTCCCCGCGGCGAAGGCGACCTCGGCGTCGGTCATGACGTCGACCCGGTCGATCCCGGCCTCGGCCAGGGCCACCCGGAACACCTCGGCGACGGCGGGGTCGCTCAGCGCCGACGCGCCCGCCATACCCAGCACGCAGGTGAGTGCCGTGTTGGTGCCCAGCGCCGCGGCGACCGCCGTGCTGATGTTGGCCGCGGCGACCGCGGGCGGGTGCGAGTTGGGATTGCCCCCGCCCGCCTCACCCCGGCCGACGACTTCACCCGAGGCGGTGACAGCGATCGCGCGGGTAGCCGTCCCACCTGCGTCGATGCCCACGGCTACCTCGCCCAAGGGATCCTCCTTCATCATCACTACTCCGTTCGGAGTAGCATGGTCCATGCCCGCTCCGTTCAACCCCCTCGACGGAGCGGGCATCCCCTTGTCCGGCACCGCGCGGTCAGCGCGTGCGCGTGAGCTTGGACAGGCCGCGCGGCTGGTCGGGGTTGCGGCCCCTGGCCAGCGACAGCTCCAGCGCCAGCCGCTGCAGCGGCAGGATCTCCAGCACCGGCGCGATCTCCTCGGCGGTGGTCGGCAGCACGATCCGCGGCAGGTCCGCGGCGGCGGCCGATCCGACCGCGACGATATCCGCACCGCTCGCCCTGACCACGTCGAGCACCTCGGCCATCGCCGCTCCGCCCGCTCCCGCGCTGGTCACGGCCAGGACGGACGTGGTCGCGTCGAGCGCGGCGATCGGCCCGTGCAGCAGGTCGGCGCCGCTGTAGGCGCGCGCGGACAGGTAGCTGGTCTCGGCGAGTTTGAGCGCGGTCTCCATGGCGGTGGCCGAGGAGTAGCCGCGACCGGTGCACACGACCCGCTCGGCGAAGCGCAGCCGGGCCACGGCCGCCTCGACGCCCTCGGCGGCCAGAGCGGCCTCGGCGACCTCACCGATGCCCGCCGCGGCGGCCGCGTCGCCCCCGCGCACGGCGTCGACCAGCAAGTACAGGGTCAGCAGGGTGGCGGTGTAGGTCTTGGTGGCCGCGACGGCCAGCTCCGGGCCCGCGCCGATGTCGACGTTGAGCTCGGCGACCTCGGTCAGCGGGGAACCGGGGGTGTTGGTGACCGCGACGGTGAGCGCGCCGCGCGCGCGGGCGGCGGCGGTGGCCTCGACCAGGTCGGGCGAGCCGCCGCTCTGGCTGACGGCGATGTAGAGGACGTCGGTCAGGTCGGGCTCGGCCTTGTAGAGCGTGGTGGTCGACGCGGAGATCAGGCCCGCGGGCAGGCCGAGCAGCACCTCGGTGAGGTATTTGGCGTAGACCGCGGCGTGGTCGCTCGACCCGCGCGCGGCGAAAAGGACGAACCGCGGGCGGCGGGCCGCGATCGTCGCGGCCACCCCGACCAGGTCCGACCGCCGGTCGAACACCCCGGCGAGCACCCCGGGCTGCTGGTGGATCTCGGCGCGCATGGACTCGCCCGGCTGGGTGTGCGGCATCAGGTCCCTCTCTCCGTTAAGGTCTAGACCAATCGTAGAGATCGGACTTCATCGGGGCAATCCCACGGGTAGTGACGCGGGGAACCCCATGGACAGGGCATTCTGTATCCCGGGTGGACGAGCAGGGAGGACACCATGTTGGAGATGTCCGACGCCGATAGGCCGGACACAGTCGTTCGGGTGCAGCGCGAACCGAAGTACTGGGGGCTCAAGCGGCACCTGCTCGACCTGCTCGGCTCGCTGCCGCCGGGCTCGCCCATCCCGACGGAGCGGTCGCTGGCGACCGACTTCGACGTCTCGCGCACCACCGTGCGCCAAGCGCTCGCCGAGCTGACCGTCGAGGGCAGGCTGCTGCGGGTGCAGGGCAAGGGCACCTTCGCCGCCGAGCCCAAGGTCGCCCAGCGGCTGCAGCTGTCCTCCTACACCGAGGACATGCGCGCCCAGGGCCGCGAGCCGTCGTCGAAGCTGCTCGAGGTCGCCGAGATCCCGGCCGAGGTCGAGCTGGCCAGGCTGCTCGGGGTGCGGCCGGGCGCCAAGGTCCTGCGGCTGCACCGGCTGCGGCTGGCCGACGGCGAGCCGATGGCGCTGGAGTCCACCCACCTGCCGCTCGGCCGCTTCCGCGGCCTGCGCCGCTTCGTCGTCGACGGCGGCTCGCTCTACCAGGTGTTGCGCGACCGCTTCGGCGTCGAGATGGGCCACGCGGAGGAGACCATCGAGACCGCCCTGGCCGCGCCGCACGAGGCCGACCTGCTCGGCGCCGACGTCGGGATGCCGATGCTGCTGCTCTCGCGGCACTCGTTCGACGCCGACGAGAAGCCGGTGGAGTGGGTGCGCTCCCTCTACCGCGGCGACCGCTACAAGTTCGTGACGACGCTGAACCGGCCGTGATCACCGACGTGCGGTGGGGCACACCCGCGGCACACGGGGTGCTGGCCACGACGATCCTCGGCTCGGGCATGGCCATGCTCGACGGATCCGTGGTCAACGTGGCCCTGCCGCGCATCGGCGCCGAACTCGGCGCCTCGGTCGCCGGGCTGCAGTGGATCCTCGACGGCTATCTGCTGGCCCTGGCCTCGCTGATCCTGGTCGCGGGCGCGTTGGGCGACCGCTACGGCAGGCGTCGGGTGTTCCTGATCGGCGTCGTGTGGTTCGGCGCCGCGTCCGTCCTGTGCGGGCTGGCCGGGAGCACGGAGGTGCTGGTCGCGGCCAGGGTGCTGCAGGGCGTCGGCGGCGCGCTGCTGACGCCGGGGTCGCTGGCGATCCTGCAGTCGGTGTTCCACAAGGAGGACCGGGCCCGCGCGATCGGGTCGTGGTCGGGCCTTGGCGGCATCGCGGCGGCGGCCGGTCCGCTGGTCGGCGGCGTGCTCGTGCAGGTGTGGTCGTGGCGGCTGGCGTTCCTGATCAACGTGCCGGTCGCGGTGGTCTGCGTGTGGCTCGCGCTGAAGTACGTCCCGGAGACCCGCGACGAGGACGGCCACGGCCGCGTCGACCTGCTCGGCTCCGCCATGGGCGCGCTCGGCCTTGCCTGCGTGACGACCGCGCTGGTCGAGGCGCCGGTCCGCGGCGGCGACTGGCTGGTGCTGGGCGCCGCGACGGTGGGCGCGGTCATGCTCGCCGCGTTCGTGGTGCGGCAGCGCCGCGAGGCCGACCCGCTGGTGCCGCCCGCGCTGTTCAAGGACCGGACGTTCGTCATCTCCAACGCGCTGACGTTCGTGGTCTACGCCGCGCTGGGCGGCGTGCTGATGCTGATGGGCATGCAGCTGCAGATCTCGCTGGGGTACGCGCCGACGGCGGCGGGCATCGCCGGGGTCCCGATCACCATCGTGATGCTGCTGCTGTCGAGCCGGTTCGGCGCGCTGGCCTCCAAGTACGGGCCGCGCTGGTTCCTGGTCAGCGGTCCGCTGCTGGTCGCCGCGGCCATGTTGATGCTGATGCGGGTCGGCCCCGGCTCGACCTACGTCGGCTCGGTGCTGCCCGCCGTCACCGTGTTCGGGTTCGGGCTCGCCGTGGTGGTCGCGCCGGTCACCGCGACCGTGCTCGCCGCCGCGCCGGACCGCTACGCGGGCGTCGCCTCCGGGGTCAACAACGCCATCGCGCGGACCGGCGGCCTGCTAGCAGTCGCTGTTCTGCCCGCCGCGGCGGGCCTGACCGGCGCCGCGTACACCGATCCGACCGCGCTCACGTCGAGCTGGCGCACGGCCCTGGTGATCTGCGCGGCGCTGTGCGTCGTCGGCGGCCTGCTCGCGCTCGGGGTGCGGGGCAACGTCCTCGCCATCGAGGAACACGTCCCGGACAGCCCGCACCCCGGCGACTGCCTGCACTGCTCGGTGGACGCCCCACCCACACACGTCAAGCCTTAGAGCGCCAGTTCCCACATACGCTCTAAAGCAGCTCCGCCAGCAGGGTCTGGTCGACGTTGCCGCCGGACACCACAGCGACCGTCCGTCCGCGCGGCAGCTCGTCGGCGCGGTAGAGGTAGCCCGCGGTCGCCACCGCGCCGCTGGGCTCGGCCACCAGGTTCGACTTGTGCGCCAGGTCGGCGACGGTCGCCCGGATCTCGTCCTCGGACACCGTGACGATCCCGTCCACGAACGCCTTCTGGTGGGCGAAGGTCAGCGGTGACGGCTGCGAGCGCAGGCCGTCGGCGATAGTCCGGTTGCGGTCCTCGACCGACCACGACACCAGCTCACCGGCCGCCAGGCTGGCCGCCGTGTCCGCCGCCAGCTCGGGTTCGACCGCCCAGACCTGGGTCGCCGGGCGCAGCGCCTTGATCGCGGCCGCGACCCCGGAGATCAGTCCGCCGCCGCTGACCGGGACCAGCACCAGGTCGACGTCGGGCAGGTCCTCGATGATCTCCAGCCCGATGGTGCCCTGGCCCGCGATGACGTCCGGGTGGTCGAACGGCGGGATCAGCGCCGCGCCCTTGTCCTGGACGATCTCGTTCGCGACGACCTCGCGCTGACCCACGCCGCTGAGGATCACCTCGGCGCCGTGGGAGCGGGTCGCGTCGATCTTGACCTGCGGGGTGTCCTCCGGCACGACGATCCACGCCGGGGCGCCGAACAGCTTCGCCACGTAGGCCACGGCCTGGGCGTGGTTGCCGCTGGAGTAGGCCACGACACCGCGGGCGCGCTGCTCGTCGGTCAGCCGGGCGATCGCGTTGTACGCGCCGCGGATCTTGAACGCGCCGATCGGCTGGAGGTTCTCCGGCTTGAGCCAGAGTGGGCGGTCGGGGTCGGACCACAGGCAGGTCAGCAGGGGTGTGCGGGTGGCACCGCGCGCGATGCGGCCCGCGGCCGCGCGGATGTCGTCCAGAGTCACGAGGTTCACGGCACCAGTCTGCCGATCCGCCAGGCGAACGGGAATGTGAATAACTTGGACGGCCGTGCGTCCGGATGGGCCTATCACGGTGCGGAGTCGAGCCATACCGTCGGGTTATCGCCCGGAGTGCGACACGTGAGGGCACCGTGGGCGAGCCGCAACCCTGCGCGGCTCGCCCACACCAGGTCAGCCCCCGAGCGCGTCGACCAGCGCCTTCGCCGCGGCCTCCGGGTCATCGGCCTCGGTGATCGCCCGCACGACGACGATCCGCGTCGCGCCCGCCGCCAGCACCTCCGGCACTCGTGCGAGATCGATCCCGCCGATGGCGAACCACGGCCGTTCTGAGCTGGTCGCGCGGACCAGGTCGAGGCCGGGGGCCGGGCGGCCGGGCTTGGTGGGGGTCGGCCAGCACGGGCCGGTGCAGAAGTAGTCGACGCCGGGTTCGTTCGCGGCGGCTTCGGCCTGCTCGATGTCGTGGGTGGAGCGGCCGATCACGACGTCGTCGCCGAGGATCCGTCGGGCCTGGGCCACGGGGAGATCGTCCTGGCCGAGGTGCAGCACATCGGCGCCAGCGGCCAGTGCGATGTCGGCGCGGTCGTTGACCGAGAGCAGCGCGCCCCGTGCGGCGCAGACCTCGGACATGGCCGAAAGCGCTTTCAGCTCGGGTCCGGCTTCGAGGTTCTTGGCCCGCAGCTGCACGATGTCGACCCCGCCTGCCAGCGCCGCGTCGACGAACTCGGCGAGGTCGGGCCGGATGTCCGTGCACAGGTAGAGGCGCGCGTCGGAGAGCTTGGCGCGGATCTGGTCACCGTTGAGTCCTGGCATGAGACCCGACGTTAGCTCGCTCGGCCGCGGTGACGGTTTCGGGTGCCACGGGCACGCGACGCAGTCGTCGTGTTCGTGGTGCCTGAAACCGTCACCTGAAGGCGGCCGAGCCGCACGGCCGAAGGCCGTGCCATGATAGAGCCTGGTCGCACGGGAGTCCGTCGAAGCGGGCTGAGAGGGAGCTGTTTCGCTCCGACCGTCGAACCTGATCCGGGTCATGCCGGCGCAGGGAGCGTGGTGCGTGTGGTGAAAGACGTCAGTCGCGTCGCCGTCGTCGGCGGTGGCGTGATCGGGCTGTCCGTGGCGTGGGAACTGGGTGAAGCCGGGTACCGCGTCGTCTTGGTCGATCCCGAACCCGGTCGCGGTGCGTCGTGGGTGGCGGGTGGGATGCTCGCCCCGGTGACTGAGTCGTGGCCCGGTGAGGACGATGTCCTCGCGCTGGGCGCGGCGTCGCTGGACCTGTGGCCCGCGTTCGCCGAGCGCCTGCGTGCGGTGGGTGGCGATCCCGGGCTGCGTACGCACGGAACCCTCGCGCTGGCACTGGACTCCGCCGACGTCGGCACCTTGGCTGTCCTGGCCGAGTATCTATCCGCCCAGGGGCGAGACGTCGAGCGGCTGACTGGGCGGGAACTTCGTGCGCTGGAGCCCGGGTTGGGCCCGAGAGTCCGAAGTGGACTGAACGTTCCCGGGGATCTGGCCGTGGACAACCGGAGTCTCCTGATCGCGCTCCGTGATGCCTGTGACCGGGCCGGTGTGGGATTCCTTCCGGCCTCGGCGATCGCGGTTCGGCCGGGTGGGGTCGATCTTGGTGAATCCATTGTGGACTGTGACGTCGCCGTCATCGCCGCGGGAGCGTGGAGCCGGACGCTGCACCCGGCGCTGGAGGCGGTGACCAGGCCGGTCAAGGGGGAGATCCTGCGGCTGCGGGCCCGGCCGGGCGCGCTGCCGATCCCGACCAGGACGATCCGCGCGCAGGTCGAGTCGCGGCCGGTCTACCTGGTGCCCCGCGCGGACGGCGAACTCGTCATCGGGGCCACGCAGTACGAGGCCGGGTACGACACCGAGGTGACCGTCGGCGGTGTGCGCGACCTGCTGTCCGACGCCGAGCAGGTGCTGCCGGGCATCGCCGAGTACGCGCTGGCCGAGTGCGCCGCCGGGCTGCGCGCGGGCAGCCGGGACAACCTGCCGCTCGTCGGCTGGCTCGAACCGGGTGTGCTCGCCGCCACCGGCCACCACCGCAACGGTCTGCTGCTCGCCCCCGGGACCGCTGCCTCCGTCGTGGCCATGCTGCGTGACGGCGCCGAGCCCGACCCCGCCGCGGACCCCGCGCGGTTCCTGTCGATCCGTGGAAGGACGCGATGACGATCGAGGTCAACGGCTCACCGCGCGAGGTGGCCGACGGAACGACGGTCGCCGACCTGCTGGCCGCGATGGGCCTGCCCGCGAGCGGCATCGCGGTCGCGGTCGACGGCGAGGTCGTGCCCCGCGCCGACCACGTGCGGACCTCGGTGTCCGAGGGCGCTGTCGTGGAGATCCTGACCGCTGTGCAGGGAGGCTGACATGGACGACCCCTTCGTCATCGCCGACCGGGAGTACACCTCCCGCCTCATCACCGGCACCGGCGGCGCGGCCAACCTGGCCGTGCTCGAACGCGCGCTCGTCGCGTCCGGCACCGAACTGACCACGGTTTCGCTCCGCCGCGTCGACGCCGCGGGCGGCTCCGGGGTGCTGGAAGCGCTGCGGCGGCTGAAGATCGACCCGCTGCCCAACACCGCGGGCTGCCGCACCGCCGCCGAGGCCGTGCTGACCGCCCGCCTCGCCAGGGAGGCGCTGGGCACGAACTGGATCAAGCTGGAGGTCGTCGCCGACGACAAGACCCTGCTTCCCGACCCGATGGAACTGCTGGACGCCGCCACGACCCTGGTCGACGACGGGTTTGTCGTGCTTCCGTACACCAACGACGACCCCGTCCTGGCCCTGCGGCTGGAGGAGGCGGGCTGCGCCGCCGTCATGCCGCTGGGCTCGCCGATCGGCACCGGTCTCGGCATCCGAAACCCGCACAACATCGAGCTGATCGTGGCCCGAGCGGGCGTCCCGGTGATCCTCGACGCGGGCATCGGCACCGCGTCGGACGCGGCCCTGGCCATGGAACTCGGCTGCTCAGCGGTACTGCTCGCCACCGCGGTGACCCGCGCGGCCGACCCGGAGAAAATGGCGACGGCGATGCGGTCGGCGGTCGTGGCGGGCAGGCTCGCCAGGCAGGCGGGCCGCATACCGCAGCGCTTCTGGGCCCAGGCATCCAGCCCTCCGCGATGAAGCCTTGGTGGCGCGCGGCACAATGAGGTATGACGACTTCGGACGGCGACCCCGCCACCGGTGACATCCCCGCGCGCCTCTACCTGGCGATCGGGCGGCTGTCCCGGTCGCTGCGCCGCTCCGGCAGCCCAGGCCTTGGCCACGGTTCGATCTCCGCACTGTCTACTTTGGTCAACTGCGGTGAGCTGCGGCTGGGCGACCTGGCGGGCAAGGAAGGCGTCGCCGCCCCCACGATGTCGCGCATCGTGGCGAGCCTGGTCGAGACCGGCCTCGCCCTGCGCGACCCCGACCCGGCCGACCGCCGCGCGTGGCTCGTCCGGGCCACCGAAGAAGGCGAACGGGTCGTGTCGGGCGTGCGGTCGACCCGCGTGCACGAACTCGGCCGCAGGCTGGAGCGGCTGTCGGCGGAGGACCAGGAGCGTCTGATCAACGCCATCCCAGTACTCGAAGCGTTGTTGGCCGAGGAGCATCGGCAGACCGGCGCCTAAGGGGCACCGGGACGGCGGTTGACCACGGTTGCCGACCAAACGTGCCGTTTGGTCGCTCGGTGACCAGGCTTAGAAATCCGGGGAGGCGGACAGTGGGGCTAGCACTAGTTCGCGGCTCGCTCGACCTTTAGCTCGGCGACTTCGGCCCGCAGCGCCCGGATCTCGTCCAGCAGCAGCTGGTCCGAGGCGGCCTGGGCGGCGGCGTTCTTCTCCTCGGCTTCCAGTACGTCCGAGGTCATCTCCTTCTCCATCCCGCTGACGACCACCGCGATGAACAGGTTCAACACCGCGAAGCTCGACACCAGGATGTAGACCACAAAGAAGATCCAGGCCATCGGCGCTTGCACCATCAGGTCCCGTGCGACATCAGGCCAAGCCTCGCCGGTCATGACCTGGAACAGGGTGAACAGGGTCGTGCCGAGGTCGCCGAAGTTGTCCGGCTGGAGGTCCCCGAACAGCTTGGTCGCCATCACGCCCGCGACGTAGAGCACCAGCCCGAGCAGCGCCACAACCGAGGCCATGCCGGGGATCGACGTCAGCAGACCACCGACCACGCGGCGCATCGCCGGGACCATGGAGACCAGCCGTAGGACGCGGAGCACGCGCAGGGCCCGCAGCACGGAGAACGGGCCGGTCGCCGGGATCACCGCGATACCGATGATCACCAGGTCGAACACGTTCCACGGGTCCTTGAAGAACCGCAGCCGGAACGCGAACAGCCGCAGCGCCAGCTCGATGACGAAGACGGCCAGCATCGTGCGATCGGCGAAGGCGAGCACCGAGCCGTAGTCCGCCATGATCGACGACGACGTCTCCAAACCGAGGGTCACCGCGTTGAGCAGGATCATCGCGATGATGAAGTGCTGGAACCTGCGGTGGGTGACGAGCTGTTCTACGCCGCTGCGAGTGATCACTGCGCTACTTTAGGGCGTCAGGAAACTTGCCGCGTCCGGAAGCCGCCACAGCGGCGACACCGGGCCGACGCCGCCGCCCAATGGGTAGGCCGCCTGGACGCTGCGGGTGATGAAGTCCTTGCCGAGGCGGACCGCGCTGACCACGTCATTTCCCTTGGCCAGGGCGGCGGTGATGCTCGACGCGAGCGTGTCGCCGCTGCCGTGGGTATCGGTGACGTCGTAGCGGGGGCCGACCAGTTCGATGAACTCCGCGCCGTCGTAGAGCAGGTCGAGGCATTCGGTGTCGTCGCGCATGTGGCCGCCCTTGACCAGTACCCACTTCGGGCCGAGGTCGAACAGCGCCTTCGCGGCGTCGCGCTGCTGGGCCCTGGTGTGGACGTCGATGCCGGTGATCAGCCGGACCTCGTCGAGGTTCGGCGTCACCAGGGTGGCCCGGGGGAACAGCAGCGACTTGATCGCGTCGAGCGCTTCGTCTGCCAGCAAAGGGTTTCCGTGCATCGACGCGGCCACCGGGTCGACCACCAGCGGGATCGACTGTCCGATATGGACTTTGTCGCAGGCCGCGGCCACCGCGGCGATGATCGCCGCGGTGGCCAGCATGCCGGTCTTCGCCGCCTGCACGCCGATGTCGGTGGCGACCGCCTCGATCTGGGCGGCCACCACCTCCGGCGGGACGGTGTGCACACCGGTGACACCCATCGAGTTCTGCACCGTCACCGCGGTCAGCGCGGTCATCCCGTGCACGCCGCAGGCGAAGAACGTCCGCAGGTCGGCCTGGATGCCCGCGCCGCCGCCGGAGTCGGAACCGGCGATAGTCAGGGTCCTCGGGGGTGTCGTCACTGTTCCCTACTTGTCCACGACGGGCAGGTAGACCTGCTTGCCCTGCTCGACGAACTCGTTGGACATGTCCGCCATGCCCGCCTCGATCGCCTCCACAGAGGACAGACCGTGTTCCTCGGCGTACTTGCGCACGTCCTGGGTGATCTTCATCGAGCAGAACTTCGGCCCGCACATCGAGCAGAAGTGCGCTGTCTTGGCGGGCTCGGCGGGCAGCGTCTCGTCGTGGTACGAGCGCGCGGTGTCCGGGTCGAGCGCCAGGTTGAACTGGTCCTGCCAGCGGAACTCGAAGCGCGCCTGGGAAAGCGCGTCGTCACGTTCCTGCGCGCGTGGGTGCCCCTTGGCCAGGTCGGCCGAGTGCGCGGCGATCTTGTAGGTGATCACGCCGACCTTGACGTCGTCGCGGTTGGGCAGGCCCAGGTGCTCCTTCGGCGTGACGTAGCAGAGCATCGCGGTGCCCAGCCAGCCGATCTGCGCGGCGCCGATGGCCGAGGTGATGTGGTCGTAGCCCGGCGCGATGTCCGTCGCGAGTGGACCGAGGGTGTAGAACGGCGCCTCGCCGCACAGTTCCTCTTCGAGGCGGACGTTCTCGGCGATCTTGTGCATCGGCACGTGGCCGGGGCCCTCGATCATCACCTGCACGTCCTTCGCGCGGGCGATGTGGGTCAGCTCGCCGAGCGTGCGCAGCTCGGCGAACTGGGCCTCGTCGTTGGCGTCGGCGATCGAGCCGGGACGCAGGCCGTCACCGAGGGAGAACGTGACGTCGTAGGTGCGCAGGATGTCGCAGAGTTCCTCGAAGTGCGTGTAGAGGAACGACTCCTTGTGGTGCGCCAGACACCACGCCGCCATGATCGACCCGCCGCGCGAGACGATGCCGGTGACGCGCTTGGCGGTGAGCGGCACGTAGCGCAGCAGCACGCCCGCGTGCACGGTCATGTAGTCCACGCCCTGCTCGCACTGTTCGAGCACGGTGTCGCGGTAGACCTCCCACGACAGCTTCGTCGGGTCGCCGTCGACCTTCTCCAGCGCCTGGTAGATCGGCACGGTGCCGATCGGCACCGGCGAGTTGCGCATGATCCACTCGCGGGTCTCGTGGATCCGCTTGCCGGTGGACAGGTCCATGATCGTGTCGGCGCCCCAGCGGGAGGCCCACACCATCTTGTCGACCTCGTCCTCGATCGACGACGACACGGCCGAGTTGCCGATGTTCGCGTTGATCTTGACAAGGAACTTCTTGCCGATGATCGCGGGCTCGGACTCCGGGTGGCACCGGTTGACCGGGATGACCGCGCGGCCGATGGCGACCTCGTCGCGCACGAACTCCGCGCTCAGGCCCTCACGCTCCGCGCAGTACCGCATCTCCTTGGTGATGATCCCGGCCTTGGCGTACGCCAGCTGGGTCACCGCGCCGTTGACCGGCTCGCGCTCGGCGACCCAGCTCTCCCGCAGCTTCGGCAGTCCACTGTGGACATCGATGACGGCGTTGTCGTCGGTGTACGGGCCAGAGGTGTCGTACAGGTCGACGTGCTCACCGTTGGTGAGGTCGACCCGCCGGATGGGGATCCGCAGGCCGTCGGCGGTCTCTCGGTAGACCTTGTGCGACCCGGAGATGGGACCGGTGGTCACGGTGGGCCGCACGGAGCGGTCGTCAAGAGCGGTCACGAAAATCCTCCCTACGCCGGCATTACCCGGTCAGGTTCATCGGTCGGCGGCGCCGGGTCCCAGGGAATGGACACCAGCCGCCCTCTCAGCCCGCCATAGCGCGAGCTCCCGCGGTGCGGTTTGCAGTTGTCTTTCGCACCCTAGCTAGCTCACGCGAAGAAGCCAACCGAGCCACTAGCCTGTTGACCATGGTGCAGCCGTACCCGCCGGGCGCCCGCCGCCTGGGCCGCCCCCACGCGGCCGTCCCCTGCCCGGCCTGCGGCGAGCTGGTGGGCCGGGGCTACCCGGCGTGCAAGTCGTGCACCGACCGGATCGACGCCTACTGGCTGGCCGACTGGGCCGCCCTGCTCGACACCGAGGGCGTGGTCGCCGGCGAGCCGGAGGAACGCGACCTCGTCGCCAGGGTGTTCGCCGCCGAGCCGGGGACCCACCCGTGGACCTGCACGGACTGGGCGATGCGGCTGACCGTGTGCCCGACCTGCCGGGCCGAACTCGGCACCGGCGACAGCGGCTGCCTGCGCTGCGCGGGCGCCGACCAGTCGCGCTGGGCGTGGGACTACGCGGCCATGCCGAACTCGATGACGCACAACGAGCACGTCCTGCGGGTCACCGTCGCGGGCCTGCGGGCGGCACACCGGCGCCGGGACAACCAGGTGGCCTACTGGCGGCTGTCGCTGCCGTTCCTGATCACCGGGGAGGCCGTCACGGCCGCCCAGGCGCAGCGGGTGCGGACGTACCTGCTGGCCGGTCGGACGGAGGAGCTGTCAGCGGGCGGCAGCTTCGCCGACATGGCCGCGCTCCCCGACTTACCCTGGCGAGCCCCCGCCTAGGCACTGTCCTGCGAGGACAGCGCCTAGGACTCCAACGCCAGCCGAATCCCGAGCGCGATCAGCACGGCCCCGGAGAACCGCTCCAGCCGCGTGCGGACCGTCGAGCGTCGCAGCCACCCCATGACCTTCCCGAGCAGCGCGATCACCATCAGGTACCAGACGGTGTCGATCACCACCCACAGCCCGGCCAGCGCCAGCAACACCCACCGGGGCGCGTCCGGGGTGACGAACTGGGGCAGGAACGAGATGGCGAACACGGCGAGCTTCGGGTTGGCCAGGTTGACGAGTAGACCCGCGCGGAAGCCGGAACCGCTGGTCGGGACGTCGTCAGCGGTGTGGTCGTGCCTGCCGAACAGCGCCTTGAGCCCGAACCAGACCAGCACGGCGACGCCGATGACGCGGAGGGCTTGGTAGGCGTATTCGGAGGCCACGAGCAGCACGGAGAGCCCGAGCCCGGCCGCCACCGCCCAGACGGCGACGCCGACCTCCATGCCCGCCATGGTCGCCAGCGCGCCCCGACGGCCACCGCGGATGGACTGCTTGAGCAGCATCGCGGTACCCACGCCCGGCACCATGGCCAGGACGAACGAGGCGAGCAGGAAGGCGAGGAAGCCGGACCAGGTCATGCGCCGAATGGTGCGACACCGGCCCGGCTGATCGCCATGTGTTTTCAGCGGGGTGTTGTTCGGAGGCGGTCAATCTCGTGCTGGACTTCGTCGGTCACCTGGGCACGCCCTTGCCGTGCGGCGCGCCGAGGAACTCGACACGGAATCCGCTGAGGTATTGCTCGCGATCGGCAAGGAAACGCTTCGTGTGCTCGCACTGTTCGTGCTGGTCGAACGCGTCCTTGTCGGCGTAGACCTCATAGAACAGCCGAGACAACGGCGCGTCCTCGATGGTGTGCACCGCGTAGACCAACGTGCCTGGTTCCTCGGCCGCGATTCGTGGTGTGAGGTCGGCGACCAACGCGTCGAAACCCACGCAAGCGGACTCGTCGCGGAGATCGAATCGGACGACGAGCGCCCACATGGCCTGCTCCGTTCGGTTCAGTCCTCGTCGTCGGCGAACGGGTCCTCGCTGGTGCTCGGGTCCCACGACAGGCCAGGCTTGCCCCACTGGTTGGCCTTCAGCATCCGCTTGGACTCGCGCAGGTTCCGGCCGACGAGCCGGTTGAGGTACAGCAGGCCGTCGAGGTGGTCGGTCTCGTGCTGCAGGCAGCGGGCGAAGAAGCCGGTGCCCTCGACCTCGATCGGCGCGCCGTCGACGTCCTGGCCGGTGACCTTCGCCCAGTCGGCGCGGCCCGTCGGGAAGGACTCGCCGGGGACCGAGAGGCAGCCCTCGAAGTCGTCGTCCGGGTCGGGCATGCCCTCGGGGACCGCCGAGGTCTCCAGTACCGGGTTGACGACCAAGCCGCGGTGGCGCACACCTTCGTCATCGGGGCAGTCGTAGACGAAGACCCGCAGAGCGACGCCGATCTGGTTGGCGGCGAGGCCGACGCCGTTGGCCGCCGCCATGGTCTCGAACATGTCTTCGACCAGGGTCTTGAGTTCGCCGTCGAAGCGGTCGACCGGCGTGGTCGGATTGTGCAGTACCGGGTCGCCGACGATCCGGATCGGGTGAACTGTCATATGGGCAGGGTAGTTATATGCCGGGTTGTCGGACGCGCCGTGTACATGACGATCACATCAGGTCGTGACGTGGTGTAATGGCGCCCGAGGATCACACCTGTGTGATTCCGGTGCGGGAGCACGGATTCGCCAGCGTGGACCCCCGAGGATCGCAAGAGGCGAAGGAGTCGGATGAACGCCGCTGAGGTGCCCGAGCTGCCCGAACCGCAGCCGAGCAGACCGAAGCACTCGGGTGGACTCAGTGACCGGGATCACGCCATGCTCGCCTTCGAGAAGCAGTGGTGGAAGGCGGCTGGCTCCAAGGAGCAGGCGATCCGGGAGATCTTCGACCTGTCGAGCACCCGCTACTACCAGATCCTCAACGAGCTGATCGAGAAGCCGGAAGCGCTGGCCGTGGAACCGATGCTGGTGAAGCGACTGCGCCGGATGCGGGGCACGCGGCTGACTGCCCGCTCCAGGAGCAGGTTGGGAATGGAACAGCGATGACCACAGATCCCTCGTCCGTCCGCACGGGCCGGGTCGCCGGTATCGCGCTCATCGGCGTGGCGGCGGTCGCCACGGTGATCGGCGTCATCACGTTGCTCGGCGGCAACGGCGACAGCGCGGCGAACCAGAACCCGTCGTCCGCGGCACCCGCGACGACCACCTCCGCCGAGGCGCCGAGCACAAGCACGTCGCAGGACCCCACGTCCGCCCCCGTCACCTCGAGCGCGGCGCCGACGACCACGACAGCGGCCCCCGCGCCGACGACGACCGCCGCGCCGACACCGGCACCCGCACCGTCCAATAAGGACCAGCCGGTGCGCGTCTACAACAACAGCCTGGAGACCGGGCTCGCGAAGAAGGCCGCTGAGGACCTGGCCGAACACGGCTGGCAGGTCGCCGAGACGTCGAACTACCCGCAGGGCATCATCCCGACGACGACGGTCTACTACCGGCCGGCTACCGCCGAGGAGACCGCGGCGCGGGAGCTGGCGCAGGCGTTCGGGATCCGCGTCGAGGAGCGGTTCGAGGGCCTCAAGCAGGCCAGCCCCGGACTGATCCTCATCGTGACCAAGGACTACCACTCGCCGTCGATCGACAAGTAGTCCGAAGCCGGGTGGTCTCGACCACCCGGCTTCGCCTTCTTACGCGCCGGAGCGGGTCTCGGCGTACGCCTCCAGGGCCGCGAGCTGGGCCGGGTCCAGCGACGGGCGGACCTTCTCCCGCGCCTTCGCGAGGTGGGCAGCGCTCACCTCGCTCGCGTCGAGGTTTTCCCGCATCGCGGTCAGCGCGGCCTCGCGGATGAGCGCGGCGCAGTCGGCCGCCGAATAGCCCTCAAGGTCCTTGGCGTACTCGTCCAGGTCGACGTCGGCGGACAGCGGGGTGTTGCGGGCCGTCGCCTTGAGGATGGCCGCGCGGGCATCAACGTCCGGCGGCGGCACATAGATGAGTCGTTCGAGCCTGCCAGGGCGGAGTAGCGCCGGATCGACCAGTTCAGGGCGGTTGGTCGCGCCGATCACCACGACATCGCGCAGCGGCTCGACGCCGTCGAGTTCCGTCAGCAGGGCGGCGACCACGCGGTCGGAGACCCCAGAGTCCGACGACTGGCCGCGCCGGGGTGCCAGGGCGTCGATCTCGTCGAGGAAGATCAGCGCGGGCGCGGCCTCGGCGGCGCGGCGGAACAGGTCGCGCACCGCGCGCTCGGACTCGCCGACCCATTTGTCCATGAGTTCGGCGCCCTTGACCGACAGGACGTTGAGTTGGCCCGTCCCGGCCATCGCGCGGACGAGGAACGTCTTGCCGCCGCCGGGCGGACCGTAGAGCAGCACACCGCGCGGCGGGGCGACGCCGAGGCGGGCGAAGGAATCCGGGTAGCGCAGCGGCCACAGGACGGCCTCGGTGAGCGCCTGCTTGGTCTCGATCATGTCGCCGACGTCGTCGAGGCTGATGCCGCCGGTGCGCAGGGTGTCCGACGCCGACATCGATGTCGGCCGCACGGTGTCGAGCGCGCCGAACAGGTCATCGGACTCGATGCGCGGCTCGCCGTCCTTGTGTCGCAGCGCGGCCCGGATCGCCGACTCGCGGCGCAGTGCGATCAGGTCGGCGGCGACGAAGCCCGGGGTGCGCTCCGCGACCGCGCCGAAGTCCACATCGGACACAACGGGGACGTCGCGGAACAGCACGCGAAGCAGCTCGGTGCGGGTCTTGCCGTCGGGCAGAGGCAGGCTGAGTTCTCGGTCGATCAGCTCGACGCCGCGCACTCGCGGGTCGATGGCCTCGGGGTGCGCGGTCGTGGCGACCAGGGCGACGCGGGGGATCTTGACCGCCGTGCGCAGCGAGTCCAGCACGACGGTGGCGACCGGCGGCGGCGTCGTCGCGGGGAGCAGGGCGTCGATGTCGGTGATCAGCAGGACCGCGGGCGTGCCCGCGTCGGCCTGCGCGCGGACCGCGGCGATGGCCTCGTCGACCCGGGCGGCTGTCGCGTTGGCCTCCAGGACCGCGGCCGTCGGGCCGGTCAGCTCGACCACGACGGCCTTCGCCGCGTGCGCGACCGCGCGGACCAGCGTCGACTTGCCGACGCCCTCCGGCCCGGTGACCAGCGCGCCGAGCTGACGGGCGGCGCCGAGCTTGGCCAGCAGCTCGGGACGGGTGAAGGCCAGCTCGAACCACTCACCCAGGGTGCGGGCGGCCTCGCCCGCGCCGACCAGGTCGGTGATCGGAACCGGTGGCTGCTCGGGCTCGGTGACGACCGCCGCGTCGGACACCACACCTGACTGGGTCGAGCGCGCGGCTTGGGTCGTCTGCGTGGATCCACCCGACGACTGGGTGGCGGGCTGCCGTTCGCCAGTGCGCGGACCGTCCCGCCAACCGACCACAGTGGACGGATGGACGGTGACCGCGCCGGGCGGGTCGGTCGCGGTGACGGTGAGCAGCTCGTTCGTCCAGGTTGTGCCGATCGCGCGGGACAGCTTGCCGCGCACGCCAGGGACATCGGCACCGGGCGGCGGGGACAGGTCCTGCGGCAGCAGCGACACGGCGTCGCCCACGGTCAGGACCTTGCCGATCAGGGCGAGCCGGACGGTCTGCGGGGTCAGCGAGGTCGCGGCCAGGCGGGAACCGGCGACGGTCACCGATCGGGCTGGGGCGACTTCGACGGGGGACACCACGACCTCGGCGCCCTCGGTGACACCGATGTTGGACATGGTGACGTCGTCGAGCAGGATCACCCCGGTCGGGCCAGTGGCCTCGGCGGCCAGTGCGGCGCTGACCCTGGCGCCGGTGAGCTGGACGGAGTCCCACTGGCGCAGCCCGAGGGCGTCGAGCACCTCACGGTGCAGTCGCACCACCCCCCGTCGGGTATCCAGCGCGGACGGGGTGAGCCGGGCGGTCAACGTGATCTGTGATCCCACATCGCCACCCTATTGGCTGGGGCGGGTTCGCGGCGGTCGACCAGCCCTGACGCGGCGGCGGCCAGTTTCGGCGGCGGGTGCCTGTTTGAGTGGTCCGCCTTGATTTGGGGACCCCTGAAAACTCAAACAGGCCGTTGGGCTTGGCCCGTCGCGTTTTGCTGTGGCTGGGTCAGGGCCGGTTCTCGCGGCGAAGTCCGGTCTTGCGCCACGAGCGGCGCCGGACTGGGCCTGCCAGCCTGGGCTCGGGGGTGATCGAGTGGTCGCGGTCGCCGTTGCGGCTGGGCAGGCGAACCGCGCGCCTGGCCGCACCCGCCACCTTGTGCAGCGGCACCGGCCGCAACCCAAGCCGTCGGGTCCCGTGCTCACGCTTGATCGCCCGACGCTCGCTCGGCGGGATGTCCCACGCCTCCGGATGCCTGGCCAGCCACTGCTTGCGCTGTGCCGCGTACGGGATGTGGATCAGGTAGATCACCAGGGCGATGGCCAGCGCGATCATCGGGTAGCTGATCACGGCGGCGGCCAGCAGGCCGACGCCGACCAGCAGTGGGGCGATGGCTCGAGGCGGCACCCTGACCGACTTCACCGACAGCGTCGGGATTCGGCTGATCAGCAGCGCCGCGACCGCGACGGTCCAGATCGCCACGACCCAGCGGGACTGCCACCAGGCGCCCTGGTCGCCGTACTCGATGGTGAGGATCAGCGGCAGCAGCGCCAGCAGCCCGCCCGCGGGGGCGGGCACGCCGACGAAGAACTCCTTGGCGTACGGCGGCTGTTCGGTGTCCTCGAGCAGCGTGTTGAACCGGGCCAGCCGCAGGATCATGCAGACCGCGAAGATCAGCGCGATCATCCAGCCGAACCGGTTGTTCGGGAACTTCCAGACGTAGATCACCAGTGCGGGCGCGACGCCGAAGGAGATCGCGTCGGCGAGCGAGTCCAGCTCGGCACCCATCTTGGAGGTGGCGTCGAGCAGGCGGGCGATTCGGCCGTCGAGGCTGTCGAGGATCGCCGCGACGCCGATCGCCGCGATCGTCGCCTCCAGCTGGCCGCGCAGGGCGAACTGGACCGCCGAGAGTCCCGCGCACATGGCCAGGACGGTGATCGCGTTGGGGAGCAGGCGCACTCCCGGTGAAGCCGGTGCCATCAGTGCCCCGCTGGCAGTTCGGCCAGCACGGTCTCGCCGCCGATCGTCCGCTGTCCGGCCTCGACCAGCACGCGGCTGCCCGCCGGGACGTAGAGGTCGACCCGGGAGCCGAAGCGGATCAGGCCGTAGGTCGCCCCCGCGGTGACCTTGTCGCCGTCGGCCACCTGGCAGATGATCCGGCGCGCCACCAGGCCCGCGATCTGCACGACGGCCAGGTCGTAGCCGTCCGCGGTGTGGATGTGCAGGCTGTTGCGCTCGTTGACCTCGCTGGCCTTGTCCAGGTCGGCGGAGAGGAACTCGCCAGCCTTGTGCACCGCGCGCATGACCTGGCCGGTCGCGGGGGAGCGCTGGACGTGCACGTCGAAGACCGACAGGAAGGTGCTGACCCGCAGCATCGGGGTGTCGCCCAGGCCGAGCTCGGCGGGCGGGACAGCCTCGATGACGTGCGAGACGGTGCCGTCGGCAGGCGCGACGGCGATCCCCGGGCGCTGCGGGGTGACCCGCTTCGGCTCGCGGAAGAACCACGCCAGCCAGGCGGTGAACACGCCCGCCAGGACACCGACGCGCCGGGAGAGCAGGCGGACCACCAGGGTCGCGCCGATGGCGCCGAATACGAACGGGCGGCCGCCGGGGTGGATCGGCGGGATGATGCTCTTCGTCAGCTCGATCGCGTGCTGCACGGGAGAAGAGGAAGGCTGCGACGGGTCGCTCATCAGGTGGCTGGTCCTCGCGAGTCGGCCGGATTTGCCCACACGCTACGCCTGCGGCGTTTCGGGCTGACTTTCAGCGTGAATCCCGGGGCATCCGACCAGTGCCTGCGCCCCCCGACGGCGCAGGACGCCGGTCGGATGCCCCGTTGTGGAGCCCGTCCATCCTACGCGGGGGCTCGCTGGGATCCAAGTGGCCCGTGAGTGATCGATTACTCAGTGTTGACGTTTTGAGCGGGATCCGCGCGCCGACGATCGTCCACTTGTCGGATCGTTGAAATGTAGGATCGTTCTACAATTCGACGATTCAGTCCAGGAGGATCAGGTCGACCTCGGCGCCCTCGGCCACCTCCGCCACCCCGACCGGCAGCTCGATCAGGCAGTTCGACGCGGCGAACGACGACAGCAGGTGCGACCCAGGCCCGCCGACCGGCACGACCTCCACCATCCCGTCGTCGTGGCGCCCCCTGCGGTACTGCGTCCGTCCCTCGGGCGACGACATCGCCGCTGTCGTGCGCGCCTTCGCCCGCGGTCGCAGCGTCGTGGCGTGGCCGAGCGCGCCGAGGATGGCCGGGCGGATGAACAGCTCGAAGGACAGCGCCGCGCTCACCGGGTTGCCCGGCAGGGTCAGCACGGGCAGGCCGTCGACCGCGCCGAAGCCCTGCGGCCCGCCCGGCTGGATCGACACCCGGACGAACTCCACGCCGTGCCCGGTCAGCGCGTCCTTGACCACCTCGTACGCCCCGGCGCTCACGCCGCCGGACGTGATCAGCAGGTCCGCCCCAGGCGCGTGCTCGGCGATCACCGCGCGGAACTTGTCCACGTCGTCGGGGACGAAGCGCAGGACGGTGGCGGTCCCGCCGATCTCCTGCACCGCCGCCGCGATCAGCACGCTGTTGGACTCGTAGATGTGCCCCGGCGGCAGCGGCTCGCCCGCCGCCACGAGTTCCGAGCCGGTGGACAGCACCAGGACCCGCGGCGGACGTCGCACCGGGAGGGTGCCCAGGCCCACAGCGGCGGCCAGCCCCAGCTGCGGTGGACCGAGCACGGTGCCCGCACGCAGGACGGTGTCGCCCGCGACCACGTCCTCACCGGTCCGTCGCACGTGCTTGCCCGTCGGGACAGTGGCGTTGACCAGCACGTTCTCCGTGCCCGCGTCGGTCAGCTCGACCTGGACGACCGCGTCGGCGCCGGGCGGCATCGGGGCGCCGGTCATGATCCGGTGGGCCGTGCCCGGGACAAGCGGTTGGACGTCGACCCGGCCCGCCGGGATGTCGTCGGCCACCGGGAGGGTGACCGGAGCGCTCGCCACATCGGCCGCGCGGACCGCGTAGCCGTCCATCGCCGAGTTGTCGAACGGCGGCAGCGACACCCCGGCGACCACGTCCTGAGCCAGTACGAGGCCGAGGCAGTCGGCGAGGGGCAGTGCGGTCACAGGCAGCGGGGGCAGGAGCGCGGCGACCTCGTCGCGGTACTCCTCAGCCGTATAAGCGCGTTTTGGCACTAGGCCATAGTGCCGTGTCCGCTACCCGTGCATGCCAAACTGCGGGGACAGGGCGGCCGCGGCGGGGCGGGCCGTCGTGGGTGGAAGAGGGGCTCCATGCAGGTCCGTACCAGGCATACGCCCGCGTTCGGCGTGGCCAGGCTGCTGCTGGCCCCGGGCGAGGCCGTCCAAGCCGACTACACCGCGCTGCTCGCGACCAGCTACGGCGTGCACGTCGACGAGCGGCGTGGCGGGCGGTCCAAGGTCCGGCCGACCGTGTTCACCGCGCCCGCCGAGGGCGGCTGGGTCGACGTCGCGCCCGGGCTGCCTGGCGAGGTCTACTCGCTCGACCTCGACGGCACCGCGGGCTGGTGTGTGACCCGCGGCGGCGGCCTGGCGGTCGCCAGCACCCTGCGCGTCGATCCGGGCTGGCCGGGCTTCCACGCCCTCTTCGGCGCCGAGCACGGGTTCCTCGAGCACGTCAGCGGAGCCGGGACGATCGTCCTGGCCTGCTACGGCGCGCTCGACATCGTGGCGCTGGAACCAGGTGAGGCGATCACGGTCGACCCGGCGAGCCTGCTGGCCTACACCGACGGCACCCAGTGCAGGCTGCGCGCGGTGAGCCAGTCCGCGCCGCAGTCGGTGCGCACGGGCGAGGGTCTGCTGCTCGACTTCGCCGGCCCCGGACGCCTGCTCACCCAGACCCGCACCGCCCGCGCCATGGCCGCCTGGCTCGCCCGCTGAGTGATCTCGCGGAACCGGACGCGAGCGCCATATGCAGGGCGTTAAGCTCCCTGCGTGTCGGAGGACCTCACTGGGCGTCGCCTAGGGCATTACCGCATCGACGGAGTGCTCGGTAAAGGCGGAATGAGTGTGATGTACCGGGCGACCGACATCAGACTCGGCCGCAAGGTGGCGCTGAAGGTCATCGCCGAGCATCTCACCGAGGACCCCGAGTTCCGTGAGCGCTTCGTCGACGAGGCTCGCAACACCTCCGCGATCGACCACGCCAACGTCGTGCCGCTCTACGACTTCGGCGAGGTCGACGGCCTGCTGTTCATCGCGATGCGGCTGGTCGAGGGCTCCGACCTGGCCTCGCTGATCAAGGGTGAGCCGCTGGCCCCGCAGCGGGCGATCAGCCTGCTCAGCCAGGTCGCCGAGGCACTGGACAACCTGCACGAGCGCGGGCTGGTCCACCTCGACGTCAAGCCCGCCAACGTGCTGGTCACCTCCCGCGAGTCCGCGACTGAGCACATCTACGTCGCCGACTTCGGCCTGACCAGGCGCGGGGCCACCGGCCACCGCACCCGCGGCGGCGACTTCCTCGGCTCGCCCACCTACGCCGCCCCCGAGCACCTGCGCGGCGAGCCGGTCGACGGCCGCACCGACGCGTACTCGCTGGCCTGTGTTCTGTTCGCCTGCCTTTCCGGCCGCCCGCCGTTCCAGGGGCAGGTGCCCGAGGTCATCCAGGGCCACCTGAACCGGGAGCCACCGGCGCTCACCGACTTCGTGTCCCTGCCGCCCGCGATCGACGACGTCATCCGGCGCGGCATGTCCAAGCAGCCCGGCCAGCGCTACCCGACCTGTCGGGAGCTGATCGCCGCCGCGCGCCAGGCGCTGACCGCGCCGGATGACGTCGTCG
>Ga0247823_10000811_pt1 | contig 26378 bp, 26 predicted proteins | sample 13C_PalmiticAcid_2_FD_192426 | JGI IMG/M metagenome (GOLD analysis project Ga0247823, IMG submission 192426) | Soil microbial communities from agricultural site in Penn Yan, New York, United States - 13C_PalmiticAcid_Day30 | ecosystem: Environmental > Terrestrial > Soil > Agricultural land... | reverse complement strand
GATCGCTCAACGTGCCCGCGGTGCGGACGCTGCTGCTGACCGGGGTCGAGCCGTTCCGCGACCGGCTGTGGGACACCGGCTATCGCGGGCTGACCGAAAGCGGCGACTATTATGGCTACAGCCTCGCGCTCGGGTCGGCCGAGGTGACGTTGGTCGAGCAGGCGGCGGCGTTCCGCAGCCTTGCGCGCGGCGGGCGCTGGTCGGCGCTGCATGTGCGCAAGGACGCCAAGGTCGAGCCGGATCGCGCCACCACCACCCCGCAGGCGGCATGGCTGGTCGCCGACATGCTTGCCGACCCCAATGCCCGTGCCAGCACCTTCGGCATGGATTCGGCGCTGCGGCTGCCCTTCTGGGCGGCGGTGAAGACGGGCACGTCCAAGGCGATGCGCGACAATTGGTGCGTCGGCTTCACCGACCGCTATACCGTGGCGGTGTGGGTCGGAAACCTCGAGGGCGATCCGATGCGCGCGGTGTCCGGCACCAGCGGCGCGGCGCCGGTGTGGCGCGACGTGATGATGGCGCTGCACGCCCAGGCGCCGGGCCGTGCGCCCGCGCGTCCGGACGGGATCGAGGAACGCGCGATCAGCTTTGGCGGCAATATCGAGCAGCCGCGCCGCGAATATTTCCTGACCGGCACCGCGATGACGCGGATTGCGGCGGCGCCACCGGTGTCGCGCCGGCCGCACATCGTCAGTCCGGTTTCGGGCAGCGTTTATGCGCTCGATCCCGATATCCCGGTCGACCGGCAGCGCATGGCGATCACCGTGTCGGGCGAAGTGACGGGGCACCGGCTTCAGCTCGACGGGCGCGATCTGGGCGCGGCGGACGCGCGGCCGATGGTTTTGGCGGGGCCGGGGCAGCATCGCCTGCGGTTGGTCGATCCGGGGGGGCGCGTGGTCGATCAACTGCTGTTCACGGTGCGCTGAACGGGCAGGGTGCGGCTCCGGAGCCGTTGCCGCCGTGTCCGTCTGTTGCCACCGGGACACGGGATCGCGGGAATGGCCCCGGCCCTTGCCGTTTTTGCGACGGGGAATCGAACCAAACGGATTCCCGCGCGTTCCGGCAAATGGTCCTAATCCCTTTCGGGGCCGAAACATGTATAGGCCGCGCCGGCAGCGTATCTCGCCGGCGCGGCCAATTTTTTTGCGGTTACCAGTAGAAGTTGCGGATCACCCGGACGACGGTGCCGCGGCGGGTATCGACCAGCAGCACGTCGTCATAGTGACGCACCCAGCGCTGCCAGCGGCCCGTCGGGGGCAGGCGGTAGCGCCAGGGATCGTTGATGAAATAGCGGCTGCCATAATATTGCGGGGCGATGCGGGCGCCCTCGCGGAAGCCGTAATAGCGGAACGGTGCACGCCACTGGCCGCGCGAATAGGTGCCGCGGTTGCGGTCGCGCCAGCCGCGCCAGTCGTCATTGCCCCAGTGGCGGTTACGGTCGTTGACCGAATCGCGCAGGTCGCGGCGGGCGTCGCGGACATCCTCGCGCTCGCGGCGGACGTCGCGGCGATCGCCATGGCGTTCGGCTTGACGCAGCTCGCGCTGTTCTTCGCGCAGCTGCTCGCGGTCGCGGCGAACCTCGCGCTGGCTCTGGGCGCTTGCGGTCGCCGGGGCCATCGCCGGCATGGCGACAGCGGCGATCAGCGCCGAAATCATGAGCTTCTTCTTCATCACAGCTCCTCCTTTGTTCGAACCGGAAGCGATCCGGCGTGAAGTCAGGATTAGAGCCGCGTGACTGAACGGTGCGGGAATAAGCCAGTCAGCAAAATGAAAGGCTTAGGGCGGGCTGCTTACGGCCCGCCGCTCGGCCCCGGGCCGGTGCCGGGGGCGCCGACGGTGCCGATATTGCCGAACAGATCCTCGAAGAAGCCGCGCTCGCGGCCGAGCGTCGGGGTCTTCTTGTTCGACGGGTTGATCGACGCGACCTGCTCGACGCCGGTGCGGGTCACCTCGGTGACGTTGCCCTGCGCGTCGAAGGTGATGCGCAGCGTGGTCTGCTCACGCGGCTTGGGGTTGTTGAAGGCATAATTGCGGGTGTTGCGCCCGACATAATACCATTCGCCCTGATTGAACTGGCTGGTCAGCGTCGGCTTGCCCAGCGTCGCCAGCACCGATTCGCGATTGTCGACACCCGGCTGGACCGAGTTCACCAGATCGGCGTCGACGACATAGCCCTGATAGCCGCGAAGCGGCGCGCAGGCGCCCGTTCCCAGAAGGGCGGCGCCGCAAGCAGCGGTAAGAAGGGCACGGGCGGAAATCATCAAACTCACTCTCCCAGGGCGGGCAGGCCCATGACGGACGGGCGCTATGCATTGCATCGCGGGCCGTTCGCCTCAATATGCGCCCGCGCTCGCGCAAACAAGTCGCGTGGGCGGGTGGAGCACAGGAACATGGGATTGTGGCAACGGCTGGCCGGACGCAAGGCGGAAAATCCCGCAGCGGCGCTGTATCAGGCCGTCGTGGCGCGCGGACGCGAGCCGCATTGGTATGAAGCGGGCGGCGTGCCCGACACGGTCAACGGCCGGTTCGACACCATCGCCAGCGTATTGGCGGTCGTCTTGCTGCGGCTGGAAGCGGAGCCGACGGCGGCGGAAACGATCGCACGGCTGATCGAGTGTTTCGTCGACGACATGGACGGCCAGCTGCGCCAGATCGGCATCGGCGACGTCGTGGTCGGCAAGCGCATGGGCAAGATGATGGGGCTGCTCGGCGGCCGTCTCGGCGCCTATCGCGACGCATTGGTGACGGGGACCGAGTCCCTCGACGATGCGCTGCTGCGCAACCTGTATCGCGCCGAGGATCCGGGTGCGGCGGCGCTGGCACACAGCGCGGGCGCGTTGCGCGCGCTGCATGCGGCGCTGGCGCTGGTCGAGCATGACGCGCTGATGGCGGGGCGGCTGTGACTCCCGAATTCTCACGACCGCAGCGGCTCGACACGATCGGCGCGGGCGAGAGCCGCGTGAGTGTCGAGGCGGATACGGCCGAACGCGCCGCGCTGGCGCGCCGCTTCGGGCTGATCGCGATCGACCGGCTGGCGGCGGACTATGCGATCCGGCGCGACGCCGCGGGCATCGTCGCGCGCGGGCATCTGTCGGGCGCGGTGGTGCAGCCATGCAGCGTCACCGGCGACCGCGTCCCGGCGAAGATCGAAGAGGATTTCGCGATTCGCTTCGTTCCCGAAGGCGGCGGGAACGACGACGAGGTCGAGCTAAGCGAGGACGATTGCGACACCGTCTTCTACAGCGGCGGGGCGATCGACCTGGGTGAAGCGGCGGCGGAGACGCTGGCGCTGGCGCTCGATCCGTTCCCGCGCAGCCCGGGCGCGGAGGCCGCACTGCGCGAGGCCGGGGTGCTGGGCGAGGAAGAAGCCGGGCCGTTTGCGGCGCTGGCGAAGCTCAGACAGCCCAAGTCGTAGAGTCCCCGCACCGGCCCGCTCCTCCATCCGGACTCTAGCGGATCGGCGTCAGCGGCGGCCGCGCGGCGAGATAGGCGCGCGCGGGGTCGTCGAACGGAAAGCCCTGCGCCGCCAGCCCACCGAGCAGGCGGCGGATATTCTGCACGCTGGCGTCGCTCACCGCCTGCGCCCCGGGGTGGGCCAGCCACGCGCCGTTGAGCCGGAACCCGCCGCGCCCGCGCACGAGCTGCCCGGTTGCGGTCATCGCCGAGAGATGGCGGTTGGCGGTCGCCGGAGCCACCCCGATCGTCCGTGCGACCGCGCGCGCCGGGACCGGGCGGTCGGCGGGGCTGTGGCCGCCGTCGAGCGCATGGCCGCGGCAATTGGCGGCGACGACGGTCGAGAACAGGACGAGGTCGAGCCAGCCGGCATGCTTGTCGCGGTTGGTCTGGAGCACGGCGAGCATGATATCGACCGCGGTGCTCACCCCGGTCGCCATTTCATAGGGAGTGCTGCCGCGCGGCGGGGGCAGTATTTCCCCGGCGACGGCCAGATCCTCGACGAAGCGCACGAAACAGTCATGCGCCCAGCGCATGAGATGCGCGACGCGCGGACGGCGCAGCCCTTCGGGGGTGACATGGATGCGGTTGCCGTGACGCACGCACAGCCCATCCTCGATCAGCGCGTTCACATGCCGCCGGATCGTCTCATAGGGGCGGTCGAGCGACGCGGCGAGCGCATGGGCCGAGGTCGGCACCATCGCCGCCGCCTCCGCGTCCGAAAGCCCGGTCACGCGCGCGGCGAGCGTGTAGATGATGAAGCGGTCGATCCGCCCGCCGAACACGCGCACGCCGGTGGCGAGCAGGCTGGTCTGCAGTTCGGCGAGAAGGCGGGTGGCGGGGCGAACCTGTGCGACCGGGACTTCCGCCCCATGGTCCCCGTGCGGGAATGCGGCATACTCAGGCGTCAGACGCATCGGCCCGGTTTATCGGCGGCAGGGAGCGGTGGTGCCGGGGGCACAAGGTTCGCCGCAGGGGCAGGGCCGGGAAACGCCACGCACATCATACGATGAAACGCAGCCTGAGCGCGATCGGTTGCCAAGTCAAAGCCCCAGCAACCCGAGTTGGTGATGCTCAGCGTGCGGGCATCGAATCGATCCATTGCGACAGCAGCGCGATCCCCTCGTCATGCGCGGTGGCGCGGCCGAGCTCGGGCATGGCGATGCCGGGATCGGTGCTGCGCAGGCGATAGATCAGGATCGAGGCTTCGGCATTTCCGGGCTGGATCGCGAATTCGCGCCCGCCGCTGCCGCGTCCTGCCGCGACCGGGCGCTTGCCGATGCCGATCGCCACCGCCTCCTTGCGGTCGAGCTCCAGGAACAGGCCCGAATTGGACGCCGCCCCCGCCGGATTGTGGCAATGCGCGCAGTTGATCTCGAGATAGGCGCGGGCACGGGCGTCGAGCGGCGCGCGGGCATCGTCCCAGCGCGCGACGCGCGGCGCGTCGGCGGGCGCACGGTCGAGCAGCCCTGCGGCGACGAGCTTTTGCAGCTGGCCGCCATGGTTGAGGTAGCGCGCCTTGGGGCCGATCGGCGCGATCTGTCCCGACAGCGCGTGGCAATCCTTGCACTGGTTCTGGTTGGGGACGGCGTAGCTGATCTGGCGCGCCTTGCCCGAGGGATCGGTGAAGGCGACCGCGAGCCGCGTGCCCGCGCGCCGGAGCAGGGCGTCGGTGCCCTCGGCATTCCACACATAGGGGATCGCGACCCAGCCCGAGGCACGGCGCAGCAGCAGGCGTGTCTCGATCGGCCGGAACGCCGCCCCTTCGCCATAGCCGAAGGTCTTGACGAGGGCCGAGCCGACCGGGAAGTCGAACGCCTTCGCCGGATCATAGGCTGCCTTCGCGCCGGCGGGGACGTAGATGAAACGCTGTTTGACCGTATAGTCGGAGAACAGCGCGGTCTCGAGGTCGTAGCCGATCACGCGCGGCGCAGGCGTGCGCTTCGCCAGGTCCGCGAAGAAGCCATAGTCGGACAGCTTCGCCGGATAGCCGTCGGCGGTAATCGCCGCGTCGACGACCTGCGGCACCGGGCGCGCTGCGGCGGCGGCGAACCCGAGGATCGCCAGCCCCAGCAGCGCCGCGCCAAGCCGCTTCACTTGGCGGCGGCTTCCATTTCAGCGGGCAGGACGACCGCGGCGGGTTGCGCCACATCGGGCGCGTTGAGGTCGACCTTGGACGGCTTGGCGCTCTCGGTCGGCGCGCCGAGCGCGAGGCCGAGGCCGAGGACCGGCACCGCATCGGCGACGCGCAGCCCCAGCTCGGCCACCGTGCCGGTGCCGTCCCACCACACCGGCGGGGCGTTGCCGCCGAACGCCGCGGTCAGGAAACCGCCGCCGGGTACGTCGGGCGCGAAGCCGGCGCGGCCATGGCGGTTGCCCGACACGATGATGCGGCGCGGGTAGGGATTGTACTTCGCGTCCTCGAATTTGGGGCGGTAGGAGAGGATGATCACGTTGGCGGTGGCGTGTTCCGACAGGTCGTTGTCGAAGACATGGACGCCGTCATTGGCCATCACCAGCACGCCGGTGCCCTTGGGCACGGTCGCGACGATATTGCCCTTGGGCGCGAAGTTGGGGGTGTCGTTGGCGAACACCTTGTTGCCGAACACGCGCACCCCGCCGCCGTTCATGCGCGGGAGGTTGGGCAGATCGAACACCAGGATGCCGCCGGTGTTGCCGGTGGCGGTGTTGCCATGGACATCGGCCATGTTGCTGTTCTCGATCTCGATCCCGGCGACATTGTGCGACACGGTCGAGTTGCGCACGACGATGCGTTCGGACTGGCCGACATAGATGCCGGCATCGGACGCGCCCTTCACCGTGACCCCGTCGACCAGGATGGTGTGGCTGGAGACGGGATAGACGCCATAGGCGCCGTTGGTCGCCTTGGGCCCGCCGGTCCATTCGACGCGGATATCCTTGTAGACGATGCGGTTGGCGTCCTTGGACTTGATCCCGTCGCCCTTGGTGTCCTCGACCGCGAAGCCGCGCAGCACGACATCGTCGGAGGTGACGAGCAGGCCTTCGCCCGCGCCGAGCTGGCCCTTGAAGCTCAGCACCGTCTTGTCCGGCCCGGCGCCGCGCACCGTAACCTTGTCGATATCGAGGCTGAGGCCGTCGGTCAGATCGAAGCGGCCTGCGCCGATCTGGACCACGTCGCCCGGTTTGGCGTCGAGCAGCGCTTCCTGCAGCCGTTCCTGCGCATTGGGGCCGGCGGGGACGTCGATGGTCTTGGCGAGCGCGGCGGACGACGCGACGGCAAGCAGCGCAACGGCGGCGGTGCGGATCATGAGCCTCTCCCTGTTTTGAGAGGCAGATTACGCGCTCCGCCGCGTCCGTCCAGTCACTAACATGCCTGTCAGTTATTCGCGCGCGTCGCCCGGCAGTTCGTCCTCGGCGCGCGCCAGTTCCTTCGGCTTGCGCTTCTCGAACACCGTAGCGAGCCGGGCCTTGGTCGCGTCGTCGAGATCCTTCGCCGCGGCGGGGAACATCTCTTCCTCCTCCTCGTCGATATGGTGGAGATAGCGGTCGCGCATCGTCTTGAAGCGGGTCAGCCAGCCGGTGGAGGACATCTCCATCTCGACCAGCTCGCCGAGCATGTCGTCGACTTCCTTGTGCTCGGACACCGAATGGCGCGCGTCGTCGCGCAGATCGGGGTCGGCGAGCATCGTCGCATAGAGCGATTCCTCCTCGGCAGCGGCATGGGCCTGAAGCTCGAGCCGCAGTTCCTCGAACAGGGTACGGCGCTCCGCGCTGTCGCCGCTGGTTTCGGCGATCGCGTCGAGCAGCGTGCGCTGGCGGTCATGGTCGCGTTTCAGCTCAGCGAAAATCCGGTCGTCGGCCATCGGAACCTCTCCTTTGGCGCTTTCAACCGGTCAGACGGAGCGAGGTTTCAGCCGCGAGTCATTCTCAGGCGGATTCAGCGACTTGTCCCTCGCGCCGCCATGCCCGCGCGAGCAGGCCGGCCAGCAGTGCGGCGAGCGCCAGATAGAGGCCGAGCCCGGCAGCGGGCGACCAGCCCCAGAATTCGTTGGGGACGGTGCGGATGTCGCCCGCCAGGAATTTGGGGAGGATGTGCTGGGTCACCGGGGCGTGGTAGAAATGCGGCGCCTGCACCTCGGCCGCGGTGATGGCGAGGTTGAGCGCGACGCTGACGGCGAGGAAGCCGCCGCCCAGCCACTTCTCCGCCCGGTTCGCGCCCGCCCAGAAGGCGGCGAGGCCGATGGCGAGATAGGCGACCGCCGGAAGCGCGTGGCGCGGCCCGGTCGAGTTGCCGCCGTCCCAATAGACATAGGACGCATGGTAGAGGAACGCGGTCACCGCGCCCGCCGCGAGCATGACGCCGATGTCGCGCTTCGCCGGATCGCGCAGCAGCGTCCAGATGCCGAAGGGCGCGAGCACCAGCACCGGCGCCACCCACACCATGCCGCGGCGCTTGCCGCCGAGGATCTCCCACAGGATATCGGGCTTGGGATAGGTCAGGCCGAACAGCCCCTGCTGCATCCCCTCGAACCCGACCACGCCCGAATAGCCGGTCTGGAAGGGGTGGCCGAACACAGCGAGATTATAGGCGAAGAGCGGGATCGACGCGGCGATGCCGCCGGCCAGCGCGAGCGCGAGCGTGCGTCCGATCAGGCGCGGCTGCCATGCGCGGATCCGCCACAGCGCCCACAGCGCGACCGGGGCGCCGGTGAGGATCGCCGTATGCTCGATCACCACGGCCCAGCCCAGCGCGAGGCCGGCGATCAGCGCGTAGCGGCCGGGACGGGCGCCGCCGCCGGTGCCGCGCCAAACCGCCCATAGCGCGATCGCGATCAGCGCGGTGGTCGGGGCGTGGCCGAAATAGGTCGTGCTCCATCCCCATAGCGTCGTCCCGAAGGCGAAGCCGATGGCACCGAACAGTCCCGCGGCGCGGCTGCCGGTGACGCCGGTGCCGAGCCGGAGCAGCGCGACCGCCGCCAGCGCAGTGAGGATGGCGTTGGTGAAGGCGATGGCGACACGCATCCGCACGGCAAGAAAATGCTCGGCCACGGGATCGAACAGCCGGTGGGGAATGTCGAACGAGGTGCGATGGGTGGCCTGATTGGTCAGCGCGACCCAGGGCAGCGCCATCAGCGTCATGCCCGGCGCCTTGTCCATGTAGAAATGGCCGTCGAACAGCGCCTTGTCGATCGTCATGTCGGCGAAATCGTCGATCCGCGCATCGCCATGCTCGACGATCGCGGTCGCGGCGAGCAGCCGGGTCGCGCTGTTGGGGTTGAACGCCCAGGACCCGAACCAGGTGCACGACAGCCAGACCAGCGCGAACAACAGCGCCGGAACCTGCCAGCGCCCCTTATCCTCGAACACCCCGTTTCCCCGCGTCATCGAATTCATTGCAGTCCATCACGCCATCGCCGCGCGAAGGCGGGATCCATTGGGCTGACGTTGCGGCACCGCCGCTTCCGTCAGCCGAAATGGATTTGCGCGGGGATTCAGTCGGGCAGGACCTTCTCGGCCCGCTTGCGCGCATCGGCTTCGGCCTTGCCCGCCTGAATCTCGCGGGTCGAGCAGCCGATGCCGCCGCCGGGGCCGACCGCCGAGCAGCTGCCGATGCCGGTATCGCCCGCGCTCAGCGCGCCCTGCTGGCGTACCGCCCAGCTCTCATTCTGCGGGCGCACTTCCTGATCGCGCAATTCCTTGGGGATGCGGAACCGCTCCTCGGCGGGGCGGCGGACGCAGATCACGATCTCCTCGCCATCGGCGTTGGTCGGGCATTTGTCCTCGCCATAGATGACGAGCACGCCGTTCTGCGCCGCATTCTGCGCGAGGGCGGGGAGCGGCGCCGTCATCGGCGCGGCGGCGAGGGCCAGGCCCAGCAGGATCGTCTTCGTCATCGTCAACTCCAAGTCCCCCAAGTGCGTCTATATCCGTTTCGAGACCGCAATGGCAGCCTTGCATGCCAGCCGGATCGCGCCCGCCAGCAGCGGATAGGCCGGCGCGGTCTCGGCTCCCGCGGCGAGCGCCGAATCGCGATGCTCCAGCTCTTCGGCGCGGAATTCCGCGACCGCCGCCGACAGCACCGGATCGTCCTCGCCCAGCGCGGCGAGCTGTTCCTGATAGTGGAGGTCGATCTCGGTCTCGACCGCCACCGTGCACGCCATCGCCGCCGCCGGGCCGATCGCCGCAGTCGCCGCGCCCAGCGCGAAGCCCGCGACATTCCAGACCGGCTGCAACGCGGTCGGGCGCACGCCGCGCTCTGCGATCAACGCATCGAAGAAGGCGCGGTGCCGTTCTTCCTGGTTCGCCATGCCCGAAATCGCGCGCGCCATGTCGTGCCGGTCGCCCATCACGGCGAGCTGCCCGGCATAGATGCGCGTGGCGCCATATTCGCCGGCCTGATCGACGCGGATCATCGACGCGACCGCGTCGCGCCGGTCGCCCGGCTTCCAGTTCATCGGCGTTGCTTCCTGAGCATCAGCATCGCGATCACCAACGCACCAGCGAGCGAAAGGATCGCATTCCACCCGGCGAGCGAAATGCCGAGGAAATGCCAGGGCGCGACGTCGCAGCGTACCAGCGGCGCGTTCATGATCGCATCGAGCGCGTTGCCGCCGCCGCCGAAATGGGTGGCGCACTGGGTCAGCCCCTCCCACCATTTATATTCGACCCCGGCATGGAAGGCGCCGATCGCGCCGCTGATCGCGATGCCGAGCGTGGCCAGCCACACCAGCAGGTCGCGCAGCGGCCGGGTCACGAAGGACAAAGCGGCAAGCGCAATTGCGGTATAATGCGGCCAGCGCTGCCACATGCACATCTCGCACGGGAACAGCCCGCCGACATATTGGCTGTAGAGCGCGCCGGCCATCAGGCCGAGCGGAAGCAGCAGGGCGAGCGCCTGCGCGGTGCGGCGGGGTGCCATTGCCTGTCTCCTCAGCGCCGGCTGCCGGCCTTGGGCGCGCCGCCGCCGGCCATGCGCGCGGGCGCGGCGGTGCGGGCGATCGTCTCCAGCGCATAATGGAGCTGGAAGTCCTCGATCCCCTTCTTCTTGAGATCGTCGACGCTCGCGGCGAAGCGCGGATCGGGCTTGGTGTCTTCCTCGAGCACCGAATTGTCGACCTTGCTCTGGTTGAGCAGATGGCGGCGCAGATCGGCCTCGCGCAGTACCGGCCGGGTCTTGTAATCGGGGTCGGACAGCTGCGGCACGGCGATGTCGGGAGTGATCCCGCCTTCCTGCACCGAATGGCCCGACGGCGTGTAGTAGCGCGCCGTGGTCAGCCGCAGCGCGCTGCGCGGTCCCATGGTCAGGATCGACTGGACCGATCCCTTGCCGAAGGTGCGCTCGCCCATCACCAGTGCGCGGTGATGGTCCTGCAGCGCCCCGGCGACGATTTCCGACGCCGACGCGGTGCCGGCATCGACCAGCACGACCAGCGGCAGTCCGCGGGCAAGGTCGTCGGCCTTGGCGTACCAGCGCTCGATATCCGCCTTGTCGCGGCCGCGCTGGGAAACGATCTCGCCATGCGACAGGAAGGCGTCGGTGACCTCGATCGCCTGGTTGAGCAGGCCGCCGCCATTGGCGCGCAGATCGATGACATAGCCCTTGGGCTTGCCGCCCAGCTGCTTCTCGATTCCGGCGATGCCGGCGCGCATGTCGGCGGCGGTGGTGGCGCTGAAGGTGTTGATGTTGAGGATGCCGATGCCGTCCTTGACCTCCCACTTCACCGCCTTCTGGATGATGATCTCGCGGGTCAGGGTGACGTCGAACGGCTTGTCGCGGCCGGGACGGACGATGCGGACGACGATCTTGCTGCCCGGCTCGCCGCGCATCTGGGTGACCGCTTCGTCCAGCGTGCCGCCATAGATCAGCTTGCCGTCGATATGGGTGATGAAGTCGCCCGACTTGATCCCCGCGCGCCAGGCCGGCGTATCCTCGGTCGGGGTGATCACCTTGACCGCGCCGTCCTCCATCGTGACCGACAGGCCAAGGCCGCCATAGCTGCCCTCGGTCTGGATGCGCAGATTGTCGTAATCGATGCCGTCGGCGAACGAGCTGTGCGGATCGAGGCTGGCGAGCATGCCGTCGATCGCGCCCTTGATCAGCGTCTTGTCGTCGACCTTCTCGACATAATCGGCCTTCACCCGGGCATAGACGTCCATGAACGCGTCGAGCTCGCGATAGCTGGAGGTCTCGGCGCTGGCGATCGCGCTGGTGGTGACGGGGATCAGCGCCAGCGCGCCGACCGCGGCGGTGACCTGAAGCAGGGGACGGATCATACGCAAACTTCCTGAGCGCTATTTACGGGCAGAATAGACCGGAAAGCCGTGGCCGCAAAGCGGCAAGGACGGGGCAGTTCCGGCTTTGTGGAACGGCACCGCGGACTTGCCGGAATTTTCAATCCAGCAGCTGGGCGAGATCGACGGCCTCGCCCTTGCGGCGCAGCTCGACCGTGATGCGTGGCGCTTCGCCCTGTGGTGTCCGGCCGAGCGGGGTGCCCTGCACCGGCGCGTCGCCGACCCGGACCAGGACGCGGTCGAGCCCCGCGACCAGCGAGCTCCAGCCGCCGCCATGATCGAGGATCACGATATTGCCATAGCCGCGGAAGCGTCCGGCATAGATCACGCGCCCTGCCGCGGGCGCGACGACCTGAGCCCCCGCCCAGGTCGACAGGGTAAGGCCGCGCGACCGCACCCCCGCTTCGGACACTTCGCCAAGGCCGGTGACGATGCTGCCCGCGACCGGCAGGCGATAGGGCGGCGGTCCCTGACGGACGGTCCGCGCCGGGGCGGGCGCCGTCTCCTCGCTCTCGGTCCCGGGGCGCGGCAACGGGCCGGGCAGCGCCTCCAGCGCCTCGCGCGTCTGCGCGGCGGCGCCCAGCGTATCCATCAGCTCGACCAGATCGCGCGCCTGTTCGCCCAGCGCGAGCGCACGATCCGATTCGATCATCGCGTCGCGCCGGTAGCCGGTCGCACGCAGCCGGTGCCCGGCCTCCATCTGCAGCAGCGCCAGCCGCTCGGTCTCGAGCTTCTCGCGGCCGTCGCGCAGGCTGCGCGCGGCGATGGCCGCGCCCTCGCGCAGGCGGCGGGTGCGGGCGATCTCGTCGCGGATCCCGGCGCTGCGCGCGCGCACCACCGGGGCGACGCTGCCCAGCACCGCGCGGACATGGACGATGTCGGCGGTCGACCCCGGCTGAATCAGCCCGAGCATCGCCGGGCGCCGGGCAAGCGACTGGAGCGCCGCGATCAGCCGCGCGATCGGCCCCTGCTGCGCCTCGAGCCGTGCGCGCTGTCCGATGAGCAGGCGGTCGACGATCGCGGTGCGCGCCTGCGCTGCCGCGATCTGTGCCTCTGCCGCTGCGATGCTCGCCGCCACCGCAGCCTCGCGCACCTTGGCTCGCCGCGCCTCGTCGCGTTCGCCCGCCGCGGCCCGCTGAAGCTGCTTCGCACGCGCCTCGGCATCCCTGGCGGCCTTGTTCGCCGCCTTGAGCTGGCCCTGTTGCGTGGCAAGATCGGGCGCCTGCGCCGGGAGCGCGCTGAGCCCCGCAATGGCGAGCAGCGCGGCGGCGGCGGGAATCAGGATCCAGCGCACCCCCTAGCCTTCGCGATGATAGGGATGGTTGGCGAGGATGCTGGTCGCGCGCCACAATTGCTCGGCGAGCATCGCGCGCGCCATCAGATGCGGCCAGGTCGCCCGGCCGAACGCGATCAGCAGATCGGCCTCCGCGCGCTCGGCATCGCCGAACCCGTCCGCCGCGCCGATCAGGAAGCGCGTCTCGCGCACGCCGTCGTCACGCCATGCCTGCAGCCGTTCGGCGAGCACGCGCGACGGGAGATTCTCACCCTTTTCGTCGAGCATCACCCGGCGCGTGGCCGGCGCCAGATCGGGCAGCTTGCCCCCGGTATCGGGCATTTCGGTGATCTTGTGGGGCCAGGTCACGCGCTTCATGTAGCGCGCGACCAGATCGGCCTCCGGCCCGCGCCCGATGCGCCCGCGCGCCACGATATGCAGCAGCATGTGTTGCTAGATTCGGCTGGCGGCACCGGTCCGCTTCCCCACCCGGCCACCCAGCGCCAGTATTCGATGGGTGGCCGGGTGGGGGAGCGGGCCGATGCCGATCCCAGACACTATGCGTTGCCGACGGGCGGCGTGTCGCCGAACGCCCACATGCGTTCGAGATTGTAGAAGGTGCGGACTTCGGGCCGGAACAGGTGGACGATGACGTCGCCCGCGTCGATCAGCACCCAGTCGGCGGTCGGCAGCCCCTCGATCCGCGGGCTGCGGCCGAACTCGGCCTTGATCTTCTCGGCCAGCTTCTGGGCCATCGACGCGACCTGACGCGTCGATTTGCCGCTGGCGACGACCATATAGTCGGCGATGCTGCTCTTGCCCGCGAGCGGGATCGAGACGGTTTCGACCGCCTGATCGTCGTCGAGCGAGGTCAGGACGAGCTTGTGCAGAGCCTCGGCCTCGTTCGGGGAACCCTTGGGCTCGGGACTAGGCGAAACATGGGGCGATGCGTTCAAGTGTGCTCCTGGCGTCCGGAGACGCGCGTGCGGTGATGTGGGGACGGCGCAAAACGCCGGTGCCAGGCAGGGTCGGCGGCGCGAAGCCGTGTCGCCGAAGTCGTGTCGGGGCGGAAGCGCAACAGCACCAGGGCCGGCAAACTCCACTTCGTCCAGTTCTTCGCCTGGCCTGCGGGCCGCACGAAGCGCCGCAGCCAGCCCATGGCAGGACTTGCATGGGCGTCGCGATCATAGCCCGGCCGCGCGATCACCGCAATCGGAACCTGTCGTGCGATCCGCCGCCAGCCCTTCCACCGGTCGAATTGGGCAAGATTGTCGGCGCCCATCAGCCAGATGAAGCGGTGCTTGGGATAGAGCCGCGGCAGCGTGGTCAGCGTATCGACGGTGTAGCGGGTCTTGAGTCGTTTCTCGACCGCGGTCGGGCGGATCGGCGCGTGTTTCGCCATCGCCCGGGCCGAGGCCATGCGCGCGGCGAAGGGGGCCATGCCCCTGGCTTCCTTCAAGGGATTGCCGGGCGAGACCATCCACCACACCTCGTCCAGCTCCAGCGCGCGCAGGGCGTGGAGCGAGATCGCGCGATGGCCGCGATGCGCCGGGTTGAACGACCCGCCAAGAAGCCCGATGCGTTTCAGCGCGCACGATCCGGCGGCGGTGCGCCGGCCTGACCGCCGCGGCGATATTCGCCCTGCCGCGCGATCATCCAGCCGGGATATTCGGCGGGCAGCGCGCTGGCGGCGTCGAGCGAGGCGATCTCGTCCGCATCGAGGCGCAATTCGGCGGCGGCGAGATTGTCGGCGAGCTGATCGGGGCGCTTGGCCCCGGCGATGATGCTGGTCACCTCGGGGCGCTGGAGCAGCCAGGCGAGCGCGACCTGCGCCACCGACACGCCATGCGCCGCCGCGACCGGCTCCATCGCATCGAGCACCGCGTCGCCGCGCTCGATATTCACCGGCGGGAAGTCGAACCCGGCGCGGCGGCCCTCGCCCTCGCCGCTGCGATATTTGCCCGAGAGATAGCCGCCCGCGAGCGGGCTCCACACCATCAGACCCAGGCCTTCGGACGCGATCATCGGGCCAATCTCGCGCTCGATGTCGCGTCCGGCAAGCGTGTAATAGGCCTGGACCGACTGGAAGCGCGCCGCCTGACGCCGTTCGGCGATCCCCAATGCCTTGACGATCTGCCAGGCGGCCCAGTTGGACACGCCGACATAGCGGACGTCGCCCGCGCGGACGAGCGTGTCGAGCGCCTCGACCGTCTCCTCGACCGGCACGGCCGGATCCCAGCCATGGATCTGGTAGAGGTCGATATAGTCGGTGCCGAGCCGCTTCAGGCTGGCATGCGCCTGCGCGACGATATGCTTGCGCGAGGTGCCGCGATTGTTCGGCCCGGGCCCCATCGGCCCCATCACCTTGGTCGCCAGCACCAGCTCGTCGCGGTCGAGGCCGAGGTTGCGGATCGCCTGCCCGGTGATCGTTTCCGACATCCCCTCCGAATAGACATTGGCGGTGTCGATGAAGTTGACCCCGGCGTCGACCGCGGCCTTGACCAGCGCGTCGGCGTCGCCCTGGCCGAGATCGCCGATGCGGGCGAACATCCCCTGACCGCCGAAGGTCATGGTGCCGAGGCAGATCTCGGAGACGAACAGGCCGGTGCGGCCGAGCGGCTTCATGCGCATGCGACGATCCTTTCGGAGGAGAAGACGCAGGTCAGATAGGCGTGCGGCGGCGGTGTTCCAGCCCCCGCGCCCCGTCTCACGGGCGGGTCTGGCCGGTCCCGCGCACCATCCATTTATAGGTCGTCAGCCCCTCGAGCGCGACCGGGCCGCGCGCGTGGAGGCGGCCGGTGGCGATGCCGATCTCGGCGCCGAGGCCGAACTCGCCGCCATCGGCGAACTGGGTCGATGCGTTCCACATCACGATCGCGCTGTCGACGCCGTTGAGGAAGCGCTCGGCGGTGGCCGCGTCTTCGGTGACGATCGCGTCGGTATGGTGCGATCCGTGCGCGGCGATATGCGCCATCGCGCCGTCGACGCCGTCGACCTGCTTCACCGACAGGATCGAATCGAGATATTCGGTGTCCCAATCCTCGGCGCCGGCGGCGCGCGCGCGCGGCTCGACCGTGCGCACGGTCTCGTCGCCGCGCACTTCGCAGCCGGCATCGATCAGCGCTGCGAGGATCGGACTGGGGTCTTCGAACGCGCGATCGATCAGCAGCGTCTCGGTCGCGCCGCAGATGCCGGTGCGGCGCATCTTGGCGTTGACCGCGAGGTCGCGGGCCATGTCGGGATCGGCGGCGCCGTCGATATAGGTGTGGTTGATCCCGTCGAGATGCGCGAGCACGGGGACGCGCGCCTCTTCCTGCACGCGCGCGACCAGGCTCTTGCCGCCGCGCGGGACGATCAGGTCGATCGCGCCGTCGGCCTTGAGCATCGCGCCGACCGCCGCGCGATCGGTGGTGGGGACGAGCTGGACGGCGTCTTCGGGCAGCCCGGCGTCTGCCAGGCCGCGCGCAAAGGCGGCGTGGATCGCGCGGTTGCTGTGCACCGCCTCCGATCCGCCGCGCAGGATGGTCGCGTTGCCGCTCATCACGCACAAGGCCGCCGCGTCGGCGGTGACGTTGGGGCGGCTTTCATAGATGATGCCGATGACGCCGATCGGCACGCGCACGCGGCTGAGCTCAAGGCCGTTGGGCCGCGCGCTGGTGCCGATAACCTCGCCGACCGGATCGGCGAGCGCTGCAACTGCCTCGACCCCCGCTGCCGCGCCTTCGAGCCGGGCGGGGTCGAGCCGCAGCCGGTCGAGCAGCGCGCCCGAGAGGCCGTTGGCCTCGCCCGCCGCAACGTCCTTTGCGTTCGCCGCGAGGATCGCATCGGCATCGGCGCGGATCGCGGCGGCGGCGGCGCGCAGCCCCTGTGCCTTGCGCGGCGTCGGCATCCCCGCCAGCGTCACGGCGGCGGCGCGGGCGCGGGCGCCCATGCCGGCGATCAGGGCTGTGGGCGAGGTTTCGGCGATCATGTCCATAATGCCGCGGCTAACACGGGTCGCGGCGAAAGTCCCTATCGCCTCTGCTTTCGCACTTTGTTAGGTGGGCTTTCATGGGGGAATTCGACGCAGCAGGCGAAGTCGTGAGCGGGGCCTTGCTCGGCCGCGCGGTCGAGAGCCATCGTGGTGAGGCGGGCCATCGCGGTCATGGCGGCATCTGTCTCAATTGCGGGACCACGCTGACCGGACCCTATTGCCACCGCTGTGGCCAGCCGGGGCATGTCCACCGCACGATCGGCGCGATCTGGCACGAGATCCTGCACGGCGTCGTCCATTTCGAGGGCAAGCTGTGGAACACGCTGCCGATGCTGTGCCTGCGCCCGGGCGAGCTGACGCGCCGCTATATCCATGGCGAGCGCGCGCGTTTCGTGTCGCCGATGGCGATGTTCCTGTTCTCGGTCTTCACGATGTTCGCGGTGCTGCAGATCATGGGCATCTCGGCCCCGGCGCAGCTCGGCACCGCCGCGCAGTTCGAGCAGGGGCTGGTTTTCGCACGGCAGAATACCGAAAGCGCGCTCGTCGATGCGCGCGAATCGCGGGCGCGGGCGAAACCGGGCAGCGCGCGCGCCGAACAGCTCGACCGCAGGATCGCCAGCCTTTCGGAGGATCTGAGCGAGATCAAGCGCATCCCCGTCGACCTCGCCAAGACGAGCGGCCAGGGGATCGGATTCAAGACCGGCTGGAAGCGGATCGACAAGGGGATCGAGAAGGCCAATCAGAACCCCGGCCTCGCGCTCTACAAGCTCCAGACCAACAGCTATAAATTCAGCTGGGCGCTGATCCCGCTGTCGATCCCGTTCGTGTGGCTGCTGTTCTTCTGGAAGCGCCGGTACAAGGGCTACGACCACGCGGTGTTCGTGACCTATTCGCTGTCCTTCATGTCGCTGCTGTCGATCGTGCTGACCATCGCCGGCGGGCTGGGGCTGGCGGCGGGCGCGATCGCGTCGGCGGCGCTCATCATCCCGCCGCTGCACATCTTCTTCCAGATGAAGGGCGCCTATCGCCTGCGCGGATGGAGCGCGCTGCTGCGCACCTGCATCCTGCTGGTCTGCATCTCGGTGATCCTGCCGATGTTCCTGCTGCTGCTGCTCGGCCTCGGGCTGGCGGGCTAGAGCCTGATCCCCGGCGTCCAGCCGCTCGCGGCGAGAAGTGCCTTGGGGTCGCGCAATTCGATGAGGTCGCGCACCGCCGCGCGCTTGTCACCGGCGCGGGTGTAGTAAGCCTTGGCGATACGATAGCCGACCCAATAGCCGAGATCGCCCGGCCAGTCGGCCGTGCCGCGGCCGTTGTAGAGCCAGCGCGACCCCTCGGCCGGCTTGTCGATATCGTCGAGGAAGCCGGTCTCGAACGCAGCCTCGCGCTTGCGGGTGATGCGCGGCAGATGCTGATAGCTCACTGCGCCCGACATCAGTTCGCCGATGAACTCGGCGCCGCCTTCGAGCAGCGCGGCCTTGAGCACGGTCGTGCCGGTCTCGTCGTCCGATCCCGCGGCGGCCTGCTGCACATGGACATATTCGTGCGCGATGACGTGGACGAAGCGGTCGCGCGGATCGGCAACCATGAAATCGGCCGCGCATAGCGCCTCCAGCCCGATCATCACCCCGTCGGCATTGGCGGTCCCCACCGGCTTGCCGCGGCCGATCGCCAGCGTCACCGGGGGCAGCCGGGCATCGGGATAGAGCGTGCGCATCTTGCCGAGGCTGGCGGCCAGCCGGGTGCGGATCGCAGGAAGCTGCGCCGCGCAGCCGCGTGCCTTGACATAGAGGTCGGGCTGGCTGGCAAGGGTCGCGGCGATCCGGTCGGCGGTGATCCGGCGCATCTTGATGAACGCGACGAAGCCGTCGCTCGCATGATCGAGATAGTCGCGCTGGATCCGTGCCGTATCGGGCTTGCCGCCGGTCGCGTCGTACAGCGCGTAGAAACGGTCGACATCCGCGGTGCGGATCTCCGGTCCGGGGGCGCTCGCGACAGGCAGCAGCGCGAAAATGCCGGCGGCAAGAACGGTACGGATCAAAAGGTCAACTCCCGCAGGGCCAGCGGCGCTTCATGATCTGGTAGAAGGCGGTCTTCATGCTCATCGACCGCTGATTCGGCGGGATTTTCTCGAGCTCTTCAAGGAAAACGGCCGGCTTGATCTTCGCGGCGTCGCTGCCCTCGGGCGGGGGGCAGCTGTGCGGCGGGCGGCCCGCGGCGCGATCGGCACGCAGATCGGCGCGATAGCTGGTCGAGACCGACTTGATCTCGGCCTTGACCGGCGCGAGGTCGGACGAGAAGAGCGCGAACGGCCCCTTGGCCTTGAGCGCCCGCGCCTTGACCAGGAATTCCTCGACGGTCATCGCCTGCGCGCTCGCCGGCATCAACACGATCGCACCGGCGATCAGCCACCAACGCTTCATCCACGCTCCCCAACTCACCCTTTGGAGACCGGCACCGGCGCCCCCAAGCGCAGGTTGGTCGCGACGATTTGAAGGGGGAACGGCGCCTGCGTCAAGGCGAAGCGCGACGGCACCAAACGAAACGGCCCGCGCTCATCGCGCGGGCCGAACCGTTTTCGAAGGGTTTCGGAGGATCAGGCGCGCGCCGTCAGGCTCCTTGGGGCGCCGGATTGCCGAACGGACCCTTGGGCCGCCGCGTCTTGGGGATCGAGGTCCCCGCGGCGGTGACCGGTCCTTTGAGCGTGGACGGATCGGGGCGACCGATATCGCCATCGGCGAGCAGCTTCTTGATCTCGTCGCCCGACAGCGTCTCATATTCGAGCAGCGCACCGGCCAGCGTGTGGAGCTGGTCGAGATGCTCGGTCAGCAGCTGGCGCGCGCGGGTCAGGCCGCCTTCGACCGTCGCGCGGATCTCATGGTCGATCAGCTGCTGGGTCTCGTTCGACATGTGCCGCGGCTGCGACGCCGAATAGCCGAGGAACGATTCGCCCTCGGGCTGGGCGTATTCGACCGGGCCGACCTTGTCCGACATGCCCCATTTGGTGATCATGTCGCGGGCGAGGCCGGTGGCGTACTGGATGTCGCCGCTCGCGCCCGACGAAACCTTGTCGTAGCCGAAGATCACTTCCTCGGCGACGCGGCCGCCCATCGCCACGGCGAGGTTCGCGTACATCTTGTCGCGGTGATAGCTGTACGAATCCCGCTCGGGCAGGCGCATGACCATGCCCAGCGCGCGGCCGCGCGGGATGATCGTCGCCTTGTGGATCGGGTCCGATGCCGGCTCGTGCAGGCTGACGATGGCGTGGCCGGCCTCGTGATAGGCGGTCATCCGCTTCTCGTCGTCGGTCATCACCATCGAACGCCGCTCGGCGCCCATCATCACCTTGTCCTTGGCCTCCTCGAACTCCTGCATCGCGACCAGGCGCTTGCCTTTCCGCGCAGCCATCAGGGCGGCCTCGTTGACGAGGTTGGCGAGATCGGCGCCCGAGAAGCCCGGCGTGCCGCGCGCGATCGTGCGCGCGTCGACGTCGGGCGCCAGCGGCACCTTCTTCATATGAACCTGCAGGATCTTGACGCGGCCCTCGATGTCGGGACGTGGCACGACGACCTGACGGTCGAAGCGGCCCGGACGCAGCAACGCCGGATCGAGCACGTCGGGACGGTTGGTCGCGGCGACGATGATGATGCCTTCGTTCGCCTCGAAGCCGTCCATCTCGACCAGCAGCTGGTTGAGCGTCTGCTCGCGCTCGTCATTGCCGTTGCCGAGGCCCGCGCCGCGATGGCGGCCGACCGCGTCGATTTCGTCGATGAAGACGATGCACGGCGCCGATTTCTTGGCCTGTTCGAACATGTCGCGCACGCGCGACGCACCGACGCCGACGAACATCTCGACGAAGTCCGAGCCGGAGATGGTGAAGAACGGCACGCCGGCCTCACCCGCAATGGCGCGGGCGAGCAGCGTCTTGCCGGTGCCGGGCGAGCCGACCAGCAGCGCGCCCTTGGGGATCTTGCCGCCGAGGCGGGCGAATTTGGTCGGATCCTTGAGGAATTCGACGACTTCCTCCAGCTCCTCGCGCGCTTCGTCGATGCCGGCGACGTCGGCGAAGGTGACCTTGCCTTCCTTCTGCGTCAGCAGCTTGGCGCGCGACTTGCCGAAGCCCATCGCGCCCGAGCCGGAGCCCTTCTGCATCTGGCGCAGCACGAAGAAGGCGATGCCGAGGAAGAGCAGGAACGGCAGCGAGTTGTACAGCATGTACATCCAGATCGAGGGGCTTTCCTCGGGCCGGGCGCTGATCGTCACACCCTTCTGGCGCAGCGTCGGGATGAGCTGCGGGTCGGGCACGGTGTTGGTGCGGAACTTGGTGTCGTTGCTGAACGTGCCGGTGATCACCGTCTGGCTGACGTTGACGTCCTTGACCTCGCCGCCCTGAACCTTGTCGAGGAAGGTCGAATAGGGGATCGTCGAGCCCGCGCTCTGGCTCGGCCGGTCCATGAACGACACGAACAGCGCGAGCGCGGCGAGGATGCCCACCCAGATCAGGAGGCTTTTCATCCAGGGGTTGCCGTTATTGTCGGGACCCTGTTGCTTGTCGTTGTCGTTCATTCCGATTCCGGTGCCATGATTCCCCGATAAGATAGGGTGTGGCAGGTTAATGGCAATGGAACAGCTTCGATCAGAGTGATCGGCGCGGCGGAGCGGGGGTGAAGCGCCAGCTGCCGTCGCGCTCGGGCGAAACCAGCACCCCGGCCTGCGTCGCGGCCTTTCCCGCGGCCAGCGCGTCGAGCAGCGCCTCGACATTGGCGCCGTCCGAAAAGTCGGGCGCGGCGATCCCGTTGGCCCCGCGTACCTGCGCCACCGCGCCGCGGACCAGCCTGCGCCGGGCCTCGCGCGGGAGCCCGGCAGCGCGCAGCAGTCCCTTCCCCGGCGACCAGCGCTCGGCCCACAAGGTTTCGGTGAGCGCGTCCAGCGCCGCCTCTGCTTCGCCGAGATGGGCGGCGGAGCGGGCAAGCGCGGCCGGATCGAGCAGGGGCTGGTCCGCGAGCAATGCGCGGAAGCGGGTGCGGTCGTGCCGCGGATCGGCGTTGGAGGGATCCTCGACCCAGGGCGCGCCTGCCGCGGCGGCGATGTCGCGCAATGCGCCGCGGCGCCAGGTCAGCAGCGGCCGCAGCAGCGGCATATCGTCCTCGAACCGCCACGGCCGGATGCCGCTCAGCCCCGCCACGCCCGAGGCGCGGTTGAGCCGCATCAGCAGCGTCTCGGCCTGATCGTCGGCATGATGCGCGGTCAGCAGCGCGTCGGCGCCCGCCGCCTGTGCCCATGCCGTCAGCGCGGCGTAGCGGGCTTCGCGCGCGCGGCGCTGGATGCTGGCTCCGGCGACCGGTGCGGCGGGCGCCAGCGTCGTGTGGGTCACGCCCAGCGCGGTGCAGGCTTCCGCCACCAGTGCGGCCTCGGCGGCGGCTTCGGGGCGCAGGCCGTGATCGACCGTGGCCGCGACGACCTGTCCGGGAAAGGCGGCGGCGGCGAGCAGCAGCATCGCCATGCTGTCTGCGCCGCCCGACACGGCGAGCGCGATCCGGGCATCGGCGGACAGGTCTTCGCCCGCCGCCGTCGCGAACAGCCGGCGGAGGTCGCAGGCGAACCGCTCGACCCCGGCGGGATCGGGCGGATTCAACCGCTTACTTGCACTTGCTGGCGGTGCGGCCGGTGGCGACATCTTTCTTCATCGCGTCGGAGATGCGGTCGCCATAGACCTGGGTCAGCTCGTCATAGACCTTGCAGACCTCGCTCGCCGGCTTCTTCATCTTCACCAGCGACTGGGCGAGATAATAGAGCGAATCCGGCGCGCGCTCGCCGTTCGGCATCTTCTGATAGCTCTCGAAAAAGGCGGTCGCGGCGAGCGCGGGCTTGCCCTGGTCGAGCAGCGCGCGGCCGAGCAGGTTCTGCGAATAGCTGGCGCGGCGGTGCTTGGGATATTTCTGGACGACCGTGCGCAGCTCGGCGATCGCCTTGTCATATTGCTTGGCCTGCCACAGGCGGTAGCCATAGACATAGCCGTCCTCGGCCGGATCCTCGCTCTTGGGCCGGTCGACCGCGACCGCGGGCGTGGTGACGACCGGCGCGACCGGGCCGCCGACCGCCGGGCGTGTCGGCGCGGGGCGGGTCGATCCCGTCACCGCGGCATCGTCCTCGGCAGGCGTGGCGCCCGCTTCGAGCGCCTTGAGGCGCGCGTCGGTCGTGCGCTTATAGGCGTTGAACGCGTCTTCGAGCTGGCGGACGCGATACTGGGTCTGTTCGATCTGCCCGGTCATCGACGAAAGCTGCGATTCCACCGCGCTGACACGCGAATTGAGGTCGGCCACCACGCTGGTCGCGGGGATGCCCGGCGCGCCCTGCTGCTGCTGGGGTGCGGCGATCTGCGGCTCGACCGTCTGGCCCGCGCCGCCCGGGAACACCTTGCGCTGCACCGCGCGCATCTCGCGCTCGAGCCGGTCGACCCGGCCCTCGATCCCGCCCGCGGCACCGGCCCGGTTGGTCTGAGCCGTTGCCGGCACGGTCGCCAGCGCGGCAACTGCCGTGCCCAGCAACGCCATCTTTCCCATCAAACGCATCGAAATCCCCGCAGGCGCTAACATCCTCAACGCCTTATACATCACATGCCGAATCTGTCGCCACGCTTTACGGCGCGCTACTGTTTCCGCCCGTCTGAGGTTCGGGCGTCACCGGCACCGGTTGCGCCGGCGGATCGAAGGCCGGGCGGAAGGCCGGGGGCAGCGGCCGCTCGGTCCGCGTCCTGGGGCTGGCCGCCGGAGCGGGGGTGGGTGCCGCCGCGGGCGCGGTAGCGGCAGGCGCCGCACCGGTGCCGCGCGCCAGCAGCGCGGCGGCGCTGATCGGCACATCCTTGATCGCGCGGCCCGGCGTGCCGAGCGGCGCGACGTCCGATCCGTTGACGCTCACGCGGATCGACTCCGGCCGGCCGAGGTTGATCATCGGACCCTTGGCGTCCTGCGGCACGTCGTAGCGCTCGCCGGCGGCCATTTCTTTCTCGAACAGGCGCTTGCCGTCCGCGTCGTAGATGCGCAGCCACACCGCCTGGGTTGCGGTCAGCGTGACATGGCCATTGCCGGTCACCGTCGCTGCGGGAGAGGGGTCGGCCGCCGGCGCGGCGACCGGCGTCTCGGTCGCCTGCGGTTCGGGGGTGGTGCCGCTGCTGCGGAACAGGTCGGTGCCGTACCACAGACCGACCGCGGCGAGCAGCAGCACGGCGATCACAGCGCCCGCCCAGACAAGACCGCTCGACGGCTCGCGCACCGGATCGGCGGGATCGTAGCTCTCATAGACTTCGCGCGCGGCGAACATGCCCGAGGTCTCGGCGCGCAGCTCCCTGGCCAGTGCGACCTCGTCCGCGCCGATGGCGCGCGCATAGGATTTGACGAAGCCGATGGCGTAGGTGGGCGAGGGCAGGCCCGAATAATCGGAGGTCTCGATCGCCTGCAGATGGCGCAGCGGAATGCGCGTGCGCGACGCGATGTCGGACAGCTCCAGCCCCTGCGCCAGCCGCGCATCGCGCAGCTTCTCGCCGACCTTCTCTGGGAAGAGTGTCGGGTTCTCGCCGGGTTCGCCGTCCATTCAATCTCTCTCCGGTCGCGCTGGGGGTTCGCCAGCGAAATGCAGGCTGTGCGGGGGTGTCCAACACCCGCCTGCCGCTGTCAACGCTGGCGGAGGGAAAATGGTGCCTATTTAGTGCCGCATCAGCCCGCTCCCCCACCCGGCTTCCCGGCGAAGTTACTCTATGGGAGACCGGGTGGCGGAGCGGGCTGGTGCGGCGTTCAAAAAAGCATCACGCCAGCTCGACGCCGTGATCGATCGCCCACTGTTCCAGCGCCGCGCGCATGTCCTGCGGCGGACGGGCGAGCATCCCGGCCATGGCCTCGATCAGCGCCGGGCGGTCGAGCGAGCGCACCATCGCCTTGATCGGCCCGACTGCGGCGGGCGTGATCGACAGCCGTTCGATGCCGAGCCCGATCAGCGCCATTGCCTCCAGCGGCCGTCCGCCCATCTCGCCGCACACCGCCAGCGGCACGCCCCCGGCGCTGGCTTCCGCCGTCACGCGGCGCAGGAAGCGCAGGATCGACGGGCTGAGCCAATCGTAGCGCACCGCGAGCTTGGGGTGCGCGCGGTCGGCAGCGAACAGGAACTGGGTCAGGTCGTTGGTGCCCACCGACAGGAAGTCGACATTGGGCAACAGGATATCGAGCACTTCGGCCAGCGCCGGCACTTCCAGCATCGCGCCATAGCGGATCTGGATCGGCAGCTTGTGTCCGCGTGCTTCCAGCCATGCCCGCTGGGTCTCGAACAGCGCACGCGCCTGATCGAACTCCCATGGTTCCGACACCATCGGGAACATGACGTTGAGCGTGCGTCCGGCAGCGGCTTCGAGCAGGGCGCGCGCCTGCACCTTCATCAGGCCTTCGCGGTCGAGCGCGAGCCGCAGCGCGCGCCAGCCCATCGCCGGATTCTCCTCCTCGCCATTTTCGTCATGGTCGAGATAGGGCAGCGCCTTGTCGCCGCCGATATCGACGGTGCGGAAGGTGACCGGCCGCTCGCCCGCGGCGTCGAGCACATCCTTGTACAGCCGCCGCTGGCTGTCGCGCTGGGGCAAGGTGGCGGAAACGAGGAACTGGAATTCGGTGCGGAACAGCCCGATGCCGTCGGCGCCGGTCAGGTCGAGCGCGGCGACATCGTCGCGCAGCCCGGCATTGACCATCACCGTCAGCCGGTGCCCGTCCTTCGTCACCGGCGCCTCGCTCTTGAGCGCGGCAAAGGCGGCGCGGCGCTTCTGGGTGATCAGCAGCTTGGCGTCGAACGCCTCGTCCATCGCCGCGGTCGGGCGGATGACCAGAATGTCCTCGGTGACGTCGACCAGCAGCCGGTCGCCCTCGGCGATCAGGCGGCGGACATCCTTGACGCGGCCCAGCACCGGCACGCCCATCGCCCGCGCGACGATGGTGACGTGCGCGGTCAGCGACCCTTCCTCGAGCACCACGCCCTTGAGGCGGCGGCGGTCATATTCGAGCAGTTCGGCAGGGCCGAGGTTGCGTGCGATCAGGATCGAATCCTGCCGCAGGCCCAGCTGTGCCGCGGTGCCGAGCTGGCCCGAGACGATGCGCAACAGCCGGTTGGACAGATCCTCCAGGTCGTGCATGCGGTCGCGCAGCAGCGGATCGTCGATCTGGCGCATGCGCATGCGCGTGCGCTGCTGGACGCGCTCGATCGCCGCCTCGGCGGTCAGGCCGCTGTCGATCGCCTCGTTGATGCGGCGGCTCCAGCCTTCGTCATAGGCGAACATCTTGTAGGTCTCGAGGACCTCCTCATGCTCGCCGCCGCCGCCGAACTCGGCCTGGCTGGTCATGCGGTCGATCTGCTCGCGCATCTTGTCGAACGCGG
>Ga0247823_10000810_pt1 | contig 26379 bp, 10 predicted proteins | sample 13C_PalmiticAcid_2_FD_192426 | JGI IMG/M metagenome (GOLD analysis project Ga0247823, IMG submission 192426) | Soil microbial communities from agricultural site in Penn Yan, New York, United States - 13C_PalmiticAcid_Day30 | ecosystem: Environmental > Terrestrial > Soil > Agricultural land... | reverse complement strand
GGGTATGGTGGGAGGCGGGGGCAGTCAGAGCCAGAGTCAGAGTCAGGGGAATGAGGCGAAGGAGCCGTGGGTTTATTTGAGGTGATGGGGCCCAGTGTTGGTTTTGATTTGATGATGGATGGATGGATGAGGGAGTTGTGAAAATAGTTGAGTTGGAGATGGATGGATGATGGGTGTTTGTTCGCCGGCTTGGGGTTTTCATATTGTTATTTGTTCCCTATTTCCTAGGTCATCTCTGTGGATGGTGGGAAAGGGGGCGGCTTGTTTGGTAGACTGCGTTTTCATCTTCCGTTTTTTCTACGGGTACTCTTCATCAGTTTATTAGCTTTTGCTCGGGGGCAGAAAGCTTTGTGTTGCATAGGTCGAATATAGCATCAACCCGGTACTTGATGGTCTGCGGCTTCAAGGGAGCGACATGGAGTTGTGACGGTGTGTGTTGACCGTTTTTCTTTAGCTGCGTGTGTCTTCCACCACTGGATGAGACGACCAACATGGGGACAAAAGTGTAATAATACTTGACTGCTCAAAACAGGCGTTCCTCGTGGCTTATCAGAAGCAATGAGTTGTCTTCTGGAGACAACCAAACAATCAAATCACACAGTTAGTTTCTGACGAACTTGAACATGTCAAAGTGTATTACTAGCAGCCCGACTTTTCCTTCCCGAACTCCAAGCAACCAACTCCTTTAAGAACAAAACAAATAATTACAAACAACAAAAATCAGGTCTATATGCATGCAACGCCCCTAAGAATTAACCTCAGCAAACCAAGTCCTCAACAGCGCCGCCAGCGCCCCCGGCAGATCATCCAGATGGTGCACAATCAGATAGTACGGGAACGGGAACGAGTCCAGATACCGGTGAATCACGGGCACGCCGTCGGGTCCAAACCGCGCCTCCTTCAGCTCGAGCACGCTGTGGCCCTTCTTGCTCTCGTGGGCGTCGTCCATGACGATAAACACCACCATGACGCGCTGCTCCATGGCCTCGCGCAGCAGCGGGCGCAGGCGCGCGTGGTCGCGGCTCTGGACGAGCCCGTCCGACAGGATCAGCGCGAGCTGCCAGAGGTCCTCGCCGCCGGGCGCCGACGCCTGCATCAGCCGCGCGTCGCGGAAGTGGTCGATGGTCTTGCGCAGCAGGCGCACCATGTCGGTGCCCTCCTGGCCAAAGGTGAACTTTTGCAGCACGCGGGCGCCCGTGTCCTGCGAGGTGAAGGAGGGGTCCGTCAGGGCGTGCGCCACGAACACGTCGGTGCCGAAGCCCAGCACGCCGATCTGCCCGGCCTCGAGGACGGTGAGCGCGCGGGCGACCATGACGAGGGACTCGAGGGCCAGACGGCCCGATGAGGAGCGGTTGTCGTCGGACATGGAGGAGCTGTCGTCGACGCACAGGAGGATTTGGTAGGCACGCTTGGAGGGGATGGCGCGGCGCATCCAGATCTTGTCGCGCTTGTAGCTCGACGCGATGTAGGGGATGATCTTTTTGATGTTGAGGCGCTTGCCGGTGCGGAAGGAGCCCGAGAGCTTGGTGGATTGCGTAGGCGCGAGGATGAGCCGCAGCTGAGAGGAGAGGGATTGTGAGAGGGATTGCGTCTTGGTCTGGAAGGTGGACCACATCTCGAGCGCTTCAGTGTAGTCGCGGAGCGGCGAGGCGTCTTCGTCCTGCTCGGTGATGTGCGTGGCCAAGAGCTGGGTAGATGTCTCGTCGACTTGCTCGTCGTCGATGTCCTCGGGAGCCTCAGTCCGGGGCACTTCGTCCTTCTCGTAGGCGCCCTTGTGCGTCGCGACGCCAGCGCGGCCGTCCTCGCGGTCTTTGTTGGAGGCATCCTGAGTCTCACCCGGCTCAACATCCTCCATCTCAACATCAGCACCCTCCTCTTCTTGCTCATCCTCAGGCATGATCTGGTTGTTGCCCTCGTCCATCTCGGTGTCAACGGCCATGGCATCATCCATCGGACGAGCCTCCTCGTTGGTGGCAGTCCCCAAGGCTTGAGTATCAGCCTCAGCAGTCTCGTCCTGAAGATGCTGGAACTCGGCGCGAGCCATATCCTCAGCTGACTTCTCTGTCTTGTCTTGGCTTTCCGAGGCAGCCTGGATCTCGCGCTGATTCTGATACCACCGCTCCAACGCATCGCCGAGCTTCTTGAATGGCTGTGCGTCCTTCGAATCGGCGTTCTCGGGTTCGTTAGAGGGCCCTTGCTCTTGATCCATACTCGAAAGGGCACCTTGGTTGCCAGGCGCCTTGTCCTCCTCAGCCGACTGCTTGCCAAGCGCGCCTTGCTCTCTCTGGGCAGCCTTATTATCGGCTCCTTCGTCCTGCATGTTGGTGTCTTCCGCCTGGCCACCTCCATTCTGAACATCGCTGGGGGCGACATTCTCCTGGTCCGCCGCCGCTCCGTCGTCAGGCAGCGGTGGCTTCTTCTCATCCTTTTCTTCATCCTGGCCCTCTTCTCCCTGTTCTTCCATCTCCACATCCATCTCGTCCTCTCTGTCGCCCGCGGCATCAACCTCCTCCTCTTGCTCCGCCTCCTCGTCTTGAATGTCCTCATCTTTCTGGTGCTCCTCCTCACCCTTCTCCTCCTCATCTCCACTCTGAGACATATCGTCCGGCACATCGGTCTGCTTCTCCTCGGGCTTCTCAGCATCAGACAACCCATCCAAGTCATCATCCGGCCCGTTATCCTCCTCCCCATCATCAATCTCAATATCCATATCCTCCGGCAACGCCAACGTGTCGTTCTCCTGGACATTCTGATCCTGACGGTTCAGCTCCTCCTGCGGCGCGCCCTCCTCTTCCTGCCCGGCCTCCATCTCCGCATCGTCATCCCCTTGCTCCTCGCCAACCTCGTCCGGAGGCGCATTCCCCTCATCCTGCTCCTCTCCCTGCTTCTGCTCCTTCTTCTCCCCCTCAGCAGCAGCGCTCTGGTCCTCGTCCTTCTTCCCCTTCTCTTGATCTCCCAATTGGTCCTTCTCCGCCTCATCCTCGCCGCTCCCATCCCACATCTTCTCGTCCACCGCCGTCGGGTCCAGATCATCCACATCGCCCGCCTGCTCATCAACCTCATTCTCCTCCTCTTCCTCCCCGTCTTTATCCCCGTCCTTCTTCTCCTCGTCCTCATCCTCCCCAGCCACGCTCCCCATCTCACCCTCCATCTCGTCCTCGCCCATGTCAACCGCATCCTCGTTCTCCTCGATGTCGCCCTGGGTCTTGTTATTCGGATCCTGCGCGAGCTCAGACAGGTCCTCGTCGGGCTTGATATCCTTGCTGATGTCCTCGGCGCCCTCGCCGTCGCCGAGACCGGTGCCGCTCTCGACGTTGCCCGACTCGCCCGCCTTCTCGTCGCTCTTTTCCTGCGGTGTGCAGAAGCCCTGGGAGGAGATCTGAACGAACGAGGCGGCGAGGTGGTAGCCCAGACGGCAGGTGGTGCGATGGAGTTCGGAGTATTGCGTGAGGTTCTGGGTGCAAATGGTGGAGTATTGCGAGAGGACGGGGCGGATGAGGCGGAGGAGGGCGGCTGCGGTGGGGGACTGCTCGGTGGGGACGGACTTGAGTTGGTGGATGAGGTATTCGGCTTCTGAAGTGATCTTGACCATGCGGAGGGCGTCAATGGACTTCTGGAGGTTGTCGTTGTAGTTGATCAGCCAGCCGGCGTCTTCAGTCGTGGGCGGCAGGGACTGGGCAGCCTTTTGGAAGTTCTGCAGTGCGACGAGGATCCTGCTTGACAGGGTCAACGCTGCAGTGGCAAAGTTGTTGATATCTTCGCTGGAAACGCCGTTGATGACCTCTGCCGACTGGATGCTGATCCACAACTGGATTTGACGCACAACGAAGGCCAAGTCAGGCCGTTCTTGGATCATCTGCTCAAGAGCGACACGGAGAGCCTCGAGCTCCTTCTCCGCATCTCCCTGGAGCTTCTCGTTTCCAGGAGAGCTGAATCCGTCAGGAAGACGGGGCAGACTGTCATGCGCAGCATCCAACTTCGCAAACGTCTCAACCCAGCCCTCAAGTCTGGCGCGGACTGCGGAGTTGTCTGCACCACCAAGCTTGCCGTGAACCTCGACAAGATTCACACCAAGCTTGATGATCTGCACCAGCCAGCGGACCACTTGAGCATGGTTTGCCAACCGTGTTTGCGGCCTGAAGCACTCATCACCGCCGGCAGAAAGATCATTAACCGTCTCAACAGCGCCATGAAGACCACGCGCGTCTCCAGCGGCCTTGGCCAAGAACTGCCTCTGACGGAACATGACATGCAACACGCCCTCCAAGTAGCCGATACTGCGATGCACCACCTCACGGTTCAGATCCTCAGAGTGCTCGTATGTAGCATGTCGGGCCCGCGGCGCCAGATCAAGGGTCTTGTGGTAGGAGTACTCGATCGCACCCAGGGCGGCACTATCGAGATGGGGAACGACCCCTGAGCCAACAAGGACCACGGCGGTTGAGCTTTGCTTCTCGAGGAGGTTGGTGCCGAGGTTGCGGCTGAAACCCATGGCGCGGAGGGTCTTGAGAGTGTCGCTGTACAGGGTGACCTTGCGGGTCTTGAGGTGTCGGACAAGCTCCTTGTTTTCGTCGGTCAGTGTGCCAGGCGTTTCCTTTCTCAGGGAGGCGATGGAAGAAACAAGGTCTGTAACGTAGTTGTCGAGGGTCTCTGCGGCGTCGACAGCGGCGGCAGGCAAAGACCCGTGCTTAGACATGGCCTTGACCACGGCGGGGAGGTTGGACATCCTTGCCCAGTGCGGGTGGCTTGCGATGTCTGGGAGCACCTGCTGGCAGAGAGCGATGGCCTGCAGGTCGACTTGGGCTTCAACAAGCTTCGCACCACTTCCGAGGACTCCGTTGCCATGCCCCTCCTCAGGGAGCCCCTGATCGGTAATCGTCTTGACAGGCTGGTTTAGTACAGCGCGGAACTTGCGCACAAGCCTGAAGAGCTTCTGATGCGACCTGCGCGCGCTTTCCCTCAGCGCATCAATGTTCTTGTCCCTCCACTTCGACATCAACAAGACGTCCTTCATACTCCTGTCCAGCGGGGCCCTTCCAGCCTTGATTGTCTCGTTGACCTTGGGCTCATACCGGCTGTAGTATGTGATGAAATTTTGCACAGCATCACGGACTAGGCCTAGAGCAGCCTCGTCCGCCACAAACAAATCCAGCTGGTTCTTGAGCTGCTTGAGGAGATCCAGACGGGCGCCAAACTGTCCGACGCTCGAGCCAGTAAAGTACGACTCCAGGATGCTCAGAAGCTTGACAGCATGGCCCTTGAGGTCCAGGCCCTGCTGCAGAATTGAGCACGGCTCGAGAATGACAGAGCCATAGGCGATGAACCACCACGACTTGGCATCATCGTAATTCTTCTTGACCTCGGCGTCGAGCAACCGCGACCAGCTCGACAGCTCCAGTCGGCGCCAGTCGCAGATGGTGTCTCTCAACTTCTCGTACAGCACGGTCGCCTTGTGCGCCTTGGTGGCCCAACCGCCCTCATGCCACTCGTAGACGTGCGCGTGCAAGTGCTCAATGGCGGTGATGATCTTGGCCAGAGGGTCGTCAATCGCCAGTTCCAACACCTTGTCGCACGACATGACAACATCAGCCAGAGTCTGATGGTGGCCGATCTCATCGATTCCTTGCAGTTCCAGGAAACGCTGCTTGAGAGAGTTGACGAGACCCAGCACCTTGCGGACCTCGGCGAGGTTGGCGTCGGTGTAGAAGTTGTAGTTCGATCCGTCGACATTCGAGCTGAAGGCTTTGACTTGTTCGTCAAAGACCAGGATTGTCGCGGGAAGAAGCATGTTGTCCAGCTCGGGCTCGGTAATAGTACTGTCACGCTTCTCGCGGGCGACACGGCGAGCGACCTGCGCGAGAAGCGCCTTGATGCTCTGCTGCGGTTCCTGGGTGGACAGGAAGATCTTCTCATGTGCCTCAGCCAACATGACAGAGAGCTCACGGCCGCCACGGCGGGGTTTCTTGTTCTTGGTGACGCCCTCCTCATCTGGGGCAAAATCAGGGAAGAGCTGTTCAAACTCTTCCTGATCATACTCATCTTGATCTTCCAGGCTGCCCTTGAACCTGAACAGGCTGGTGTTGGCCTCCTCAATCTTGCGATCAGCCTCCAGCTTCTTACTCCACTCCTCATGGAATGCGGCCAGCGACTCGTGAAGTGACTGCCGTAGTGAGACAGGGAGTTTGTCAAGGCCCTCAACAGCAGTCACAACCTGGACAAAGGATAGGAACTCGAGAGTGCGGCTCGGCAGAGGTGTAGCCTCGGCCTTCCACACGGTGCCGCCCAAGAACGGAGTGGCACCCACAAGAGCCTGCGAGTCACCCTCCTCAGCCGGCTTGTTTGCACCGACCCCCCTGCCAAGAGAGAGACCCAACCTCACACAACGGAGGAAGCTGACCAAGGGCATCGTCAGATCCTGGTAGGCGCCAAACCGCGTCGTCAAGCGAGCGATCAGCAGCGTCACGTTCTGCTCGACAAGCGCCAGCTCCTCCGCGGCATCGCCAGAGGACGAGAGAACGGAGCGCAAGTGTGTCGCCGCCACATCATTTCCGATGAGGGCATTCAACACGTTGTTGAACTCGCCCTGCAGACTGCGAAGTTCACCACCGCCTGGCCGATAGATCTCTTGCACCGATGGCGGCTCGCCCAGGCCCTCTGCCTCCTCGACGAGAAGTTGAGAACGGATGCTCGTCTTTTGCCCTGTAAATGCAAGTTCAAACGCCTCAAGGGCAGCGATCTGCTTCTGCAGGCTTTGGTACAGCTCCTGGTGTTCTTCCGCTTCAACCTGCGCGCGATGGTGTGGGTCAAAGATCTTGTCCGGAACGAAGAGCTCGATACAGCCCAAGGCAAAGCGGACCCAGGCGACGGAAGTTGATGCAGACCGTGGTTCGAACCCCTTGGCAGATGCTGCCAGTGCCAGCAAGGCTTTGGCAAAGCGCCTTTGGAAGACAGAGCTGAGATGTTGAGGCAACTGATCTCCGAGACGCTCGAAGAAGTTCGCTTGTTCGAGCCACGCCCCAAAGTCAGCGCCCTGAGGAACGCGGATATCCTCCCGCGCCAAAAGGCTCTCGTAAGCCTCTGTCACGCGACCTCTGCACGACTCGTCATGAGCCGAGACGACATCCTCCATCAAGTTCAGGAGTAGCCGCTCCACCTTGACAAGCGGATCCGTCGCCAGCGCCTCCGACGCGGTGGCAAGCGCCTTGCCCATGATAGGCATCTCCACCTCGAGCGAGCGCAGCTCATCGAGGCTCGCCGAGGACGCGGCGTCGTACTTGAGCAGTAGCGACTTGGACAAGGCACCCTCCCAGGGGCGGACTGCGCTGCTCTCCTGGACGAGAACGTAATCCACCGCTTGCAGGGCGGTCTGTTTCAGGCACTGCAGGCGCATGAGGCTGGGTGTAGGGATGCTTGCGAGGACGTCAACGTCCGACGATCCCAGCTGCATGGTTGTGTCCTGGGAGACCTGGTGCAGGACAAGCGCTTGCCTGAGACCCTCGAAGCTGGAGGCAAAGAAGGGTTGGTGGGTGGCGGAGTGTTCTCCCATCTTCGACTCGAGGGCGGTGATCTCAGATTGGAGGTCATTGACGAGGCTGGCAGCATCTCCCTTGCCGGTCCGGATAACTGCGTAGATCCGCGCCATGGAGTCCTGGATTGTGCGCAGCGTGGAGATGTTGACGTCGACTCGCCAACGCAGCGAGTCAAACCGGTCGGCAAGGCGCTCCATTTCCATAACCTGCTCCAGCGTCTGGACATCCGGGATAGGGTCCGGCCGCAGCTGGTGCCAGAGGACCTCCATGCTGAGACCGCTCGACAGCTTGAAGCCAACCACAAAGTCACGCTCGAGGAAACCCGACAGGACAGAGAGTAGTTTGTGGTCGTCCACTTCGCGCAAAGCAGACATGCTGTGCTGCAGGAGATTCGACCCCTGAGTCAAGTGCGCCTGGAAGCGGGCCTCCTCAAATGAGGCAGCAACCAGCGACTCGAATGTCCGCTTCCAGAACAGCATCAGCCGCCTCAGCACCGCACGGCGCTGCTTCCAAATACCAGGCTCGTCTGACTTCTCACAAAGGAACGCCTTGACTGTTCGCAAGACCGACGAGAGGAACCGCACGGCGTTGACAGTCGAATCCCGGGAGAGCGAGGCAACCTTGTCTGCGACCCAAGACCGCTGTAGGCGGTTCATGGACGACGGCTTGCTGACGTTGACTTTGCCGAGTTGCGCCTCCATGCCCTTCTCTGCGCTCTGGATGGAGAGATAAAACTCATAGCAGCTGGCGAGCCAGCAAGCCAGCCCGTCGCGACCCTGTTCCAAGATGGGAATCATGGGTGAATTGAGAAGCGGGTGGATCGGCATCAACATCTTGTCGGGGGACGCGGTGTACAGGTTGGCGAGTGATTGTCTCAGGGACCCGGCGTCTTCGGACTTGATGTAGGACAGCACTTGACCCAGATGCTGGAGAGCTGAAGGCGAGCGGATCAGCGATGGCGAGGAATCAGCCAGTCCTTCGCGTGCGGCTTCGAGGTACGCATCAAGGCGATTGCTGTCCCCGAGAGACAAAACATCAAAAGCCAGCGGGACAAGTTGCCCATCTTCTGCTTGTTGATCCAAAATCTTGGCAGCGGCATGGAATCTCTGCAGGCTTCCATCCACGGGGGCAATCCGCTCAACAGCAGCAGTGCCTGCTGGCAAAACATCGAGATAGATCTCAATGGAGCGGTTCCTCATAGCCCGCGAGAGCTCGCCATAGCGCGGGTCAACAGTCAGAAAGATCCTGAAATCGGGGTGTGGCTTGATAATCCTCGGCTCGCCGCCTGGTCCGCTGTGCTCGTTGATGCTCAGAATGCCATTCGGGCGTTCGAGGAGCGAGTTGAGTCTGTCCAAAACGGACGCGCTGCACAGATTGGCATTGTCCAGAACAAGCCATGCGCCGGCCTCAACTGCGCGGACAATGACACCGTCGAGCCACTCGAAACGAGGGTTGTCCAAAACCAGAGGCTTACGGAGAGCTTCAGCGGCCTCGGAGAGGAGCGTGGCGAGGGCCTCTGGGATGGAGGCATCGGCCTGCAGAGCCTCGATAGTCGGCAAGATGTTCTCGTACTCGTACGCTTCTCCCGTTAGTGAGTTGAGAGCGGCCATCAGGTCCACCGCGGCATTCGGGACCGAGTTTGGAAGAGCGAGGAGGATCTGCTCCAGAAGTATCCGCTGAAGTTTGGACAGGCAAGCCTGGACGTCCCGGTGAGGATCCGCCTGCTCAAAGCCTCCGATGAGGTCCATGGCATCCACATCTGCGTTGAGAGGGAAGATGACGAGCGACTTCCCAGCGAGCGCAGCAACATGAGCCAGAAGTGCTGACTTGCCACTGCCCGATGGACCAACAAGGATACACGGCAGGTCCTGCTCGATCGAAATCATGATCGACTCGATCTCCTTGAGTCTCGGCACGGGGTCGATGGCGGGAAAGGGTGTCGGTTGTGAGAGCGGGTTCCTCTTCAGCGTTGCCAGCCCGACTTGGCCAAAATAGGGGTTGATGTCGTGGTAAAGCTCGTGGTCCACGGGCATTCTCTCAAAGATCTCGGCGAAGAGTTTGTCCACCTGGTGTCGGTCGCGGTCTGCCCTGAAGCGCTGCCGAATGATGACATCCAGGTAGTCGTCTGGCTGCCGCCCAGCCAAGAGGGTATTTTTCGAGGTCAAAAGGTCACCCCAACGAAGGGTATCTCTGAGGTTGAACTCCCATGGAGAGCCCAAAGCACCAAATGATCTGCGGCTGACAACTTCATCATCGAGCCTGGACATGAACTCGATCAGTCGGTGTTGGGTTTCGCCTCCGATTGTGTCGAACTTCTTCGCGGTGATGTGAAGCAAATCTTCCTTGGTGAAGACGTCCGAGTAGACGACAATAAAGCGGTTGACGAAGGAGCTGGGCAACCCTTTACGACCGCCGCCTTGGTGATGAGGGTTCTGGGCAGCAAACAGTTTAAAATCGGGGTGCCGCTTGAAGACTTGGTCCAGTTCTGCAATGTAAACCTCTCCACGATGATCGAGGCATGCATTCAGACCTTCAAGAACCGTCTGAGAAGCCAAGTTCATTTCCTGCCAAGCCTAAGTCAGTCATCCGTTCGAAAGTAAACAACAGGGGTGAAATAAACTCACATCGAGCAACACCCACTCTCCCTTCTGCATTGCCTCCAAAAAGGGCGCATTCTGCCACACGAAATTGCCTGCCTCAGCTCCCTCAACAGGCACATCGGTACCAAACAGATCCATCAAATCCGTCTGATCGGACAAGTTGATCCTCGTCAACGGCCGTCCACACGCCCTCGCCAGCGCCGTAACCAGCGTCGTTTTGCCGACACCAGGGTTACCTTCCAACAAGATGGGCTTGGTCCCCTGCAGCGCCCTGATCACCCGCATGGCGTTCATCTTGGTAGTCGGCACGCTGAACTCATGTCCCGCGTCGATATCACCGCCCGCCATGGACCGGTCGACGCTAAAGTCGCCGATTGTCAGCAGCTTCTCATCGATCTTGACTTGCGGTTCCTGGAAGTAGGGCGCTGTGAGGTCGACACTGCACAAGGCGCTCAGCTGCTCAAGGCACATCTGGCGATGCGAGGCCATCTCTCGTGGATCGACGGCCACCAGGGCGGAGGGGTTGGCGCCGATGGTGTCGATGAAAACCATTGCCGCGCTATGGAGGAGGGCGAGTTCGACGGAGGGGAAGTTGGATGTGTTCATGAACTCAACCCAGGCGAGGATGTCTCTGACAGAGAAGGCCGTGGCAGATGAAGGGCGGAAGGTCTTGCCGAACCACGAGGCAAACTCGACAATGATTCGAGAGATGGGCTTAGCCTGCTTCTTGTTCCCGCCGCGCTTCGTGAACCTGCCGTCGAGCTTGGAGGTGACAATGTCGTGGACATCATCGACTTCCGAAAAGGCCGGTACCCAGACCTCGGTGAAGCGATTCCGCAGTGCTGGGGAGAGTTCCTTCTTGCCAAAGTCACCGCCGGGGTTCATGGTGGCAAAGAACTGGAAGCCGTCCGTGGCTTGGACGAAGGAGTCGCTGACGCCTTTCTCGGCGAGGAGCAAGCTGCGGTGGGGTTCGAGCACCGAGTTGAGACGCTCGAGCACTGAGTCGTCTGCGAGGGAGATTTCGTCGAGCAGGAAGTAGCTCCCTTCCTTCATGGAGTGGACCAGACTGCCATCACTCCACTCGAAGAGCGCTTTGCTCCGCGTGGTGCCGGACTGGATCTTTGACCGCAGATTCTCCGGTAACTTGGCTGACTCTTCAGGGCCCAGGGAGCGGTACCACTCCTGTAGAGCTTCCAGTGAGTCCTTCTCTCTTCCTAGGAGGCCAGCAGCCTCCTCAAGATCCCGGAAGAGCGAGTCGATAATGGCCCCACGATTTCTGACCGGCCTCTGAGAACCAATAAGGTCTCCAGTCTCGGTGTTCTGATGAGCGTTGACAATGTGCAGTTCCTTCTTCTCAAACTCAGCCAGCAACTGGCAGACAGTCGTCTTGCCGCAACCAGTCTCGCCCACCAATAGCACCGGCTCGTTATTGCTGATGGCGCGCTTCACCAACACATACAGCCGCCGCATCGCCCTCGTCCAGATGACGCCCTGGCTGTTCCTTGCCCGAACGTTGCTCAACTCAGGGGCAATCTCCAGGTCGTAGAGGCGGCTTGAATCGATCGTGACCTTGAAGACTTCCTCGATAACCTTCTTGACCTCATCACGCTCCTCGGGCTTGCGCACCCTCTCGGCGAGCAGCATGAATCCGTGCTCCGCAATCTCCTGCCTCGTCTCCGCGGCTCTCAGCGCCCAACGGAAGAGGTCTCTAAGCGTGGCAAAGCTGTTCTTCTGCTCAAAGACGCGGCTCTCCTGGCGAAGACGGGTGAGCTGCTTGTAGACGGCAACGATCCGGCGGCAGTCCGAGGGAGCCGTGTTGCGGCTTCGCTTCTGGAGGATCGTCTCGAGTTCGCTCTCCGGGATGTCGTCGAAATGGAGCTCGAGGAATCTGTTCCGGAACGCGCGGGACAGAACCTTTCTGCCTCCATACAAGCCAGGAGGGTTTTGGGTGGCAAACAGACAGAAGTTTTCTGCCGGCCGAACGATCTCCTGGGTCTCAGGGATCAAAAGTTCTCGGTTGTCGTCCAGGAGACGATTGAGCGCCTCAAGCACGTCGGTAGGTGCCAAGTTCAACTCATCCAACACAATCCATGATCCTTCTCTCATGGCCTGAACCAGCACACCCTCCTGAAACTTGAGTTTTCCTTCAGAGTCGGAGACATACGTTCCAAGATATTCTTGAAGGTCGGTGTGCTCATGGTTGTTGATACGCACGAACTTGTTCCCGGTGTAGTTGGCCAGGTACTCAATCATGCTTGTTTTGCCGGCCGAGGTCGGCCCCTGAATCAAGATCGGGTATCTGCGGGTGGATGTGGCGCGGACCAGGTTCAAAAGATTCCTCTCAACATAGGGCGTGATAATGTAATCGTCTCGCTCCTTCGGCAGCTCGTTGCCTTGAAGCAGCCAGTATTGGTGGTCTTTGTTCGTGTTTTTGAACGAGACGTAGTTCTTTCCGTCGGCGGGTTTCTTGGGGGGCTGGGTGAGGATGTTTGACCGCTTGAGGAGATGTTGGTGAATCAAGGGCATCACAGTCCGCTCTGATTCCTCGCTGAGAAGTGTCGTGAAACACATGCAGAAGCCTTCGTAGAGAGCGCGATCTAGGCCGTAGAAAGGCGCGACATCGTTGGCATATGTCAGAACGCGGGTCAAAGTGCGCAAGCTGAAATGCGGCACCTCGTTTGCTTGGTCCACCAACATCTTGAGCTCAGCTCGCTTCTTGATCTCGAGGTAAAGATCAGCAACATCGTCGGCCAGCCGATCAATGGTGCTGTTGTTCCCTCTCAAGTATGTCTTGATGATGGTAAGCAGGTCCTTCTTATCCCGGTCTGGGCTCCCAACGTAGATTTCCGTGAACCGAGATCGCAATCCCAGGGGGAGATCACGCTTGCCAACGTCCGTGGCTGGGTTCATGGCGCCGAACACCCGGAAGTTGGGATGCGCTTGTATCCTCTCAATCTCTCCCGTCTCAGAAAGAAGAAGCGAGGGCGTCGTCTGGAAAAGCCCGGCGATACTCTCCAATGTATCGGGAGAGGCGAGGTTGATTTCGTCAAGGAGAACCCAGTCGCCGTTCCTCGCCGCCTTGACAATCTTGCCCTCGACAAAGGCAAACGCAAAGCCGGCAGAGCCACTCGCAACTTGTCTGTCGAACTGGTCAAGGCTCTGCGAGAACAACTCCCAACGCGGCTTGAGGTCTAGCAGGCGCTGCAACTTGGTCGACTCGGTCTTTCGGCGCTTCGCAGGTTGCCCATCGGCATCCTCCGTCCGGGTTTGGCTGCTCTCAATCTTGGCCAAGATGGCCTCAAACATCTTGGGCGCCTTCCGCCACTCCTTTGAGACTTCCTTCCACCGACCCTTCGCAAAACGCTTGGAGATACGCTCCATGTACTCTTTATTCTTGTCGGCCGACACGCCCGTCTTCTCGAGGAGATCCTCAAACTCCTCCTTCAAGGGCATCGCGAGGCTCTGCGAGCTGACGGGCTTGAAGCCACCCAAAAGATCGCCTGCCTCGCTTTGTTGCGACAAGTTGACCGCAACCAGCTGATGCCCGAGGGATTCGGCCAGCTGTTGAACCACGGTCGTTTTGCCAATACCAGTCTCACCAACCAGCAGCAGAGGTTCCCGGTGCTTGACAGCGACGGCGATCTGCTCAAGCAGCCGCTTCGCATGAACTGTTGTGGCAAACGGCCTCTTTGACTTGGTGACTCTGCTTGTCCGTCTCGGTTTCATGAAAGCGGCACGCCCGATAGTCAGCCTAGACTCGCTATCCGCCAGCTCTGGGATGTAACTGGTCAGGTAGTGTTGCACCCTCTCCGAGGAAAGATGCATCTCCTTGGCAATCGCCGTGATCAGGATGTTGCGGGACGATGGCTCATGCATGCTGCTGACGAAGCAGTCGACGGCCTCGAGAAACATCCTGTCTCTCGTGGTGTCGGTGATGGGCTCGTCGCCGGTCTTGCAGCCAGCCGTGCGCAAGATGTCGTCAAGTCTGCTGCACCATTTCAGGAGATCTCGAGTGCCGAGAGGGCGGTCAAGGGCTGTCCGGCCGAGAGACAGACGACCCGACGCGCTGGTGCAAGCGATGAGTTGGTCGAAGACTGCCAGCACGCCCGGAGTGTACTTGTGGAGCAAGGGGTACCTGCCGACGATGACTTCTTTCAGATCATCGCGGGGCAGCACCTTGACATGTAACAAGTGCCACAGACGAAGGCCGATCAAGTTCGGTAGATTCTCCCTGTCGTTCATCCCGAGCAGTGTCCGGACTGTCGCAAACATCCTGAACCCGGAAGCAGCCTGTATCCTCTCCCCACGGCCGGGGATCAAAAGCTCTCCGCGTTCGATGAGCGGTAGCAGCGTGCTCATGACCTCGGTCGGGGCGCGGTCGAGGTCTTCGATCAGGACCCATCTCCCTTCCTTCACCGCCGTTGTCAAGACACCCGGACGCCATTGAAAGGAACCGGGCTTCGAGTCTGTCGTGTACAGACCGAGTAGCATCTTGGCATCGGTCTGTTCGTTGAGGTGGAGCGTCACCATCTCGCTCTGCTTGCCCAACTCCCTCGCGATTTCGTGAACCAGCGACGTCTTGCCAGCTCCGGAGAGCCCATGAAGCAATATGGGCCCGGGCCGTTGTAATGAAATGCTGAGGTTCTCGAGGTTTTCAACGGTGGTTGATGTGAGTGCGAGAGTGCTGGGGGTGGTCACGGGGCCCAGGGGCCGTGGGAGGACGGTCTTGCCATACTTGACAACAAGGGGAGTTAGATTTTGCATTGGGATGCTTGGCTGGGCTGGCTCAGACTCAGCAGGCCCGTCTGTTTGAAGACTACTGCGAAGGCGCCGGATTTCTTGATTCCTTGCGTCCTCGTACAGACTCAGAAACGAATAATCCGCCCTCCTCCCGTCCAGATCCGCAACGAGGCTGGTGTCCTTGAGAATATGCTTAGCCAGGAGGGCATCCATCTTCTGATCCGAGGCATCATGAAGTTGGCAGAATATTTTGATGGCGAGGAGTCTGATTGTAGGGTCCTGGTGGGCGAACAGGGACTGAAGCTGGGAAGGTTTTGACAGGGGTGAAAAGATCCGTTTGTCAAAGTTGTTGAGCCTCCATAAAGCGAGGAGGACGACCTGAAGGTCTGCATCTTCTTGGAAGGATGCCAAGTCAAGGGGTTCAAGTGTTTGCACACCAGCACTCCCTCCCCCCGTTCCTATCCTTTCTCTGCCTTGGAGATGAGAGATGAGAAAGACCGAGAGGGATGGCGAGAAGGGTAGAATCCGGGCAAACGATGCGAGAACTCTCACATCGAGTCTTGGGAGGGAGAGGACCCATCTCGCGCAGATGTCGGCAAATGCGGACTCGAAATGGGCAAAAATGGTGTCTGTGGCCGGGGCGATGAGGGCTGCATTGGCGACTGCCTCCAACAGTTGCGTTGAGCTGTGATTCTGGATCATGAGCAGCAGCTCCCGCGGCAAAACTGCCAGTGTTGCCGCATCGCCAAGCAGAGACGCCCTCTGCCGGCTCACGTCAATCGTGGCCATTCTCGGCGTTTGGAGATGGCGTATTTTTCGGGTCGATATCAACTCGTGTAAGTTGCAACTTGCAACTCGCGTCCTCTCTTTCCCATCTCAACTTTTTTTTCTTCCTGAGAAATTCAAGGTGGGGCATCTCCAACGCCTGCAAGGATGGGCTGCAGAAGGGCGACAGGGGTCTGGCACCCACTGCGAAGACCCCTGTCAGGCTGCCCCAGGCCAAACTGGAGACCTGAAGCTGGGCCAGATTGGCTCAGCTGCTGCAGCCGTCACCAGCTGGCCGGCCCGCCCAACCAATCAGTCGCGCGCCGGTAGACTTTTCGAACGACGGCCGAAAAAATCTCCGGGATTCACGACAACAGCAGCACCCCATCGCGAGGCCAATCCGACCGCCCGACGCCCCAACAGGCCGATATCCACCGCTTCCCGCCTCCTCCCCGAACGCCCAGTCTCCCGCCATGTCGCTGTCGTGCCGGTACGCCGCGCAATGCTGCGCCCGCCAGCTCCGCGCTGCCCCGATCCGCGCCTCGAGCTCCCTCCTCCAGCACCAGCGCATGACGCGGAGGTACAACTCGACCGACGCCGCCGCCAGCCCCAAGATCTCCGCCATCGTCGACCAGATTAGCCAATTGACCCTGCTGGAGACCGCAGACCTCGTCGCGAGCTTGAAGGTGCGGACACTGCCCACTCCAGCCCAACCCCGAAACGATGGACACCATTGAAACACACCCATCATCAAAGCCCCCATTGAACCGGCATGATCCGTTCATCCAAACTAACAACCCTCCCCCCCTTCACAGTCGCGCCTCAACATCCCCGACCTCCCCGTCGGCGGCTTCGCGGCCGCCCCCGCCGCCGCGGCGCCCGCGGCACCAGTCGAGGAGGAGGACGCGGCCCCCGCGGCCGCCGAGAAGACGCTCTTCAGCGTGAAGCTCATGTCGTTCGAGGCCGGGTCCAAGCCCAAGGTCATCAAGGAGGTCAAGAACATGCTCGGGCTCAGCCTAGTAGACTCCAAGAAGTTCGTCGAGAGCGCGCCCAAGATGATGAAGGAGTCGGTACCCAAGGACGAGGCCGAGAAGATCGTGGCGACGCTCAAGGAGCTGGGCGCCGTGGTGACGATGGAGTAAATTATGTTGTGTGTGAAGGTGTTGGAACGGGGATGGAAGATGGATTAGAGGGTGGGGTGTTGTCTGTCATCAGGGGGAGGCTGCTATCTAGCCAATGGTCTTGGGGATAGAAGTTGCGGACCTGGACCAGGCGGGCCGGACCGCCATGTCACGATTAGAACCAGCCTGCGGCTCTTCTGCTGCATGTACAAAAGAGCTTGTAACATTATAACTCGAGATATATCAGCCAAATATGCCTGTGCCGTGATCGTTTTGATTGTTGTTTATCCCACGGTAATAGCCACTTATCAACCAACCCAGGCAAGAAGAAGAGCCCAAGAAACCGAAGGGATGTGGTATCCTAACCGCTTTACCTATAACGCCGCTTCCTATTCCCAAACCAAAAAACACTCTATGATATATGTCCTCAGGAGACGGGCCTTAATGCGTCCCACTGCCCCCCTCCTTGCGATGCACACACTTGCGCGCCTCATCCTCGGCCTTCCACTCGAGCCACTCCTCCTCCCCCATCCGATGGTCGTCCTCCCCCAGATCACTCGTCTCTTCCCACAGCTTGTCCAGCTCCGCATCGTCGGCAGCAGGAATAGCCCAGATATTCTCCCTTTGTCTCTTATGTCGCTCCCGGTCTTCCTCGATGCGCTGCTCTATCTGCTTTCTATCCAGCTTGGGCGGGGCGTTGCTCCGCTTGTTATAAGGCGGCAGCGTGCGGGCGGGGGGCATGTCGCCCAGGTGGTCGGCGCCGTCTGTCGCGGCGGCGGGGGGCGAGGACATGGCGATGTCCTGGGCGGAGCCGTCGCGGTCTTTGAGGACCTCTTCGATTTGGGTTACGGCTTGGGATTCAAGGAAGGACTTGTTTTGAAGGGCGTGGAGGACCTGCGGGTGGTTAGTTCACGTCGGATCTTGGGTACAGTGGAGGGGTGTGCCTCACCTTCCGAACGACCTTGACGTTCGCCGCCCCTGAGCCGTCGTCTGGCGCTACGGCGTCCACGACACGGATAATGTCCCGTTGCATCATGCGCACATAGTCGGCGTGGCCGTCCTTATTGGCCATGTCGAGGAAGTGTTCGATGAAGTACATAATGTTGGCTCGGGTGTTCATGTTGCTCTGTTGGCTTCTTTGTCAGTCAACCCATCTTGATCCCGGGCTGGAATGCACCCACCCTCTCGAGCTGCTCCAAAATGCATGAGTGCAGGTCCTCCCCCATATCCCTGTACTTGAGCGCATACTGTGCCGCCTTCTGCGCCGATGTCACCGACGCGTTGAGCTGGCGGAGCTGGTTGGTGAAGCGCATGCGAACCTCGAATGGGTCTGCCATTGTGCCGTCCTCTATCTCTTTCTCTTGTCTTAGGATGTTGGATGTCTTAGGTGTGTGAGAGGACGAAAAAGACAGCGGTGATCTTTGGCCAAGTGTGTAGTATGGAGAGTTGAAGAACTGAAGCTGGGCATGGTGCGAAGGGAAGCCTCAATAAGTCCAGGAAAAGTGGGCGGGCAGTCTGATCCTTCCTTCAGGAGGGTTTCGCTATGAGTCCGTCGGGTCTTCTAGCTCTCATTTGACACGGGCTTCGAGTGTTGCGCATTGAAAGCGTGACGTCGGGTTGATGCTGTGCTGGGCGTTGCTTCACACAGAGCTTCAGGCCTCTGCCGCGCGCTGTGGCTCGGCTGGGAAAGATCTCTGGGTCTTGGCGCGCCTCTAGGTTCCCGATTGAACAGGGATGCGTCGGGCGCTAACGCGTTTCAAGCAGGCGGTGAGAGATCAGGGACGCGGGGGAGGGGTCCTGGCCACCATTGAGGCGAGGTGTTGGTCCGAATTTTTGCATAAAAAAGTCAGAGACGATGGCAAGATATTCGAGGTTGGTAGAAATATAAATCAAATCTATCCCTTCCTTTGCCCTTCAATATTGAGGTTTGATCAAAACGTTCGCATCGTGACATTGAAGACTTTGGCACCTCAACTCCCTAAAATAAACCGTCAGTTGCCGAGCTCGACCCGCAGTTCCTCCCTGAAGAGGGTCCTCTTCCGAGTCACTTACACCAGCTTCCTTCCCTCCCTTATCTCTCCGAACATCGGCACCGCCAGTTTCTCAACCCAACACCACCAAGCCACCAGCATACAGCAAGATGAATACTCCTCAGAACGGCTTGAGCTCTTCGGAGCTGACCATTGCGGTCCTGGGATGCGGTAGGTGTTCCTTCCCTTGCCTCTGACCAGCGTTGAGACCATGCGAAAACTGACATCCATGGCCCAGGCACAATGGGCATCTCCATCCTCTCGGGCATCCTGAGCTCCCTTGACGAGATGCAGGGCAAGCCCTCCAACTCGGGCACCTCGACCCCCCTCTACGAAACCGCCGTGACCACCCGCCTCCCCTCGCGCTTCATCGCCTGCGTGCGCCGCCCCGAGTCCGTCAAGAAGCTCAAGGCCACCTTCGCCGCCCACCTCGGCGCCGTCTCCATCGCCCAAAACGCCAACGTCCCCTCGGTCCAAAAATCCGACATCATCCTCCTCGCCTGCAAGCCCTACATGGTGCAGGAAGTCCTCTCGGAGCCCGGCATGGCCGCCGCCCTCGAGGGCAAGCTGCTGATCAGCATCCTCGCGGGCGTGACCGAGGCCCAGCTCGAGTCGACCCTGGCGGCCGCCAACGGCGGCCAGCCCGTGGCCGGGTGCCGCGTCGTGCGCGCCATGCCCAACACGGCGTCGCTCATCCGCGAGAGCATGACCGTCATCGGCATCTCCAACCCGCCGCTGGACCCGGAGACGCTGGGCATCGTCACGTGGATCTTCAAGCGCATCGGCGAGGTCGTCTACCTGCCGCCCTCGACCATGGACGTGTGCACGTCGCTGTGCGGGTCCGGCCCGGCCTTCTTCGCGCTGATGCTCGAGGCCGCCATCGACGGCGCCGTCGCCATGGGCTTGCCGCGCGCCGAGGCGCAGAGGATGGCCGCGCAGACGATGAAGGGCGCCGCGGGCTTGGTGTTGAACGGGGACCACCCGGCGCTGTTGAGGGATAAGGTCAGCACGCCCGGCGGGTGTACGATTGGTGGGTTGCTGGTGCTCGAGGAGGGGCGGGTGAGGGGGACGGTTGCGAGGGCGGTGAGGGAGGCGACGGTTGTGGCCAGCCAGCTTGGGCAGGGCGTGCAAGGTGTCAATGGGACGAGGTTCCCGAGTAATTCGTTCCAGTAGGGGGGTGTGAGGTGTAGATCTGGGGGTTCTCCTCCTCTTCTCTTCTTCTGGGCAAGCCTAGCAATGTTTGGGATAGAAAGGTATTTCAAAATGTTGTTCATTGCGGAAAAATAGACCGCGGGATTCCCATTACCATCAACGTCCATCGTCCATCCTGCTCGTTAGAACCAGAAGTGATGCCCCAAAACGCCATACGGATACTGTACTGTACAAAACGCAGATGAATGCACGCGGCAACTACACAACGCTCATGGCCAACCCATCATCATCACCAAACCCGACGCAACCAAAATCGGAAGTTGTAGTCGACGCTTGATTCCATGCTCCTCACTCATCCTCGACCCTCGCCTTTTTGCTACTCGACTGCTCACCGCCCTCCTCCGCCTTGCGCTTCCCATTCGCCGCCGACCCATTCGTAGCAACAACCCCGTTCTGCGGCTGCTGTTGGTCCTTCTTCTGCTGCTCCTGCTGCTCCTCCCCCCTGATCAGCAGGCGCGCATAGTCAAATTCGACGCTCGACACCGTCTCGTCCAGCTTGGCGATGCGCTCGGGGATCTCCAGCTCGCCCAGCGCGTCCTTGTTGTGCTTGTAGAGCCGCTTCTTCGCCATGAGCCTCCACAGGCGGTACTCGTGCTCCTGCTCCTTGGTCGCCCTGGCCGCCGACGCCTCGGGCGAGATGCCCGGCCGCACGGGCTCGGGCAGCCGGGACATGAGGTGCATCTCGAGGACGCGCGCGAACTGGCGCGGCGCGATCTTGGCCTTGGCGCGCACCGCGTCGCACGCGGCCTTGTCCACGATGTTGTTCGGCGCGGGACCCGTCTTGGGAATGGTGACCGCCGTGTTGATGCGCAGCGCCTGGAACTCGGGCAGCCGGCGCAGATACTGCAGGTCGGCGATGTCACGCAGGTCGTCGAACGCCTCGTTAGGGTCCTCGACCGTGATCTCGTCCGTCTGCGGGTGGTCGATGTACGTCTGGAAGATGTGGCTGTATAACCTTGGGCCCAGCCCCTTCCCCTGGAAAAGCGGGATGATGATGAATTGCGAGATTCGCGTGCGGCAGGGGAGCTGGGACAAGTCAAAGTCCTGCGCAAGGGTCGCCTTCTCCAGATCGGCCTCGGCAGAAGGAGAGAGGGGCGGCGTGGGTAGGCGGAAGTGGAAGAAGCGGTATACTGTGCTGTAGCCAGCAAAAACATAAGGGTTGCTGTTGGCGTCGCCGGCAGCTGCCTTCTTCTGGTACAGGAAAAAGATGGTCCACCGGTCAGCCTCGGGGTCCTCCACATCAATGGCGCTTCCGCCTTCAATGAAGAGCGGAACGAGGATCTGGAGGCGCGTAACCAGCTGCTTCACGGCGGGATCGGCCAGGTTTCCCTTCCAGACTTCGAAAGTGTTGCCATGAGAGGTGAAGGTCGTGTCCAGCTCCCCAGGAGGGGTCCAGTCCTCCCGGAGGTTCTTGATCGCTGTCTCGAACTCAGACTTCTTTTGAAATGCCACCTCGGGGAGAAAATCGTGTAGAATGCCATTGATGTCTGTCGCCTCTGTCTCTCCTACGGCGGGAAACTTCTTGCTGTACGAAACAGACAAGTTCGGTCGCATATCGCTCGCATTGTACCGGAGATTGATCTCGAGATCCTGGTAGCCAAAAATCTCCTCGCTGTCGCCAAAGATTGGGTACGTGAATTTTGGGTGGAAGCTGTGACCGACCGTCTTGCTGCCTGTCGCGGAGGGGGAAACCAGCGACAGGAGCAGCGCGTCGTTAGATGGCGTCGACCCTGTGGAGAATTAGTCGTCAAAAAACCGAAAATGGAGAGTCTGTAATGCTCACAAGCGTCGTCTGAAGACATATTTGGTGGTGTTGCCTGTGCTGGTTCGAAAAAATCTGGCAGGGATTGCAAGTTGCGAGGTCGATAGATGCAAGGTCGCAAATCGCAAGAGCAGCAAAGTTGAACCTGGCCTGGAAGCTTTGCACTGTCGCGACGCGCTGCACGCGGCGCGGATCAGACAACCCCTGGTTTAATTGAAGAAGCTCGGACCAAGCGACCCCACAAGGTCGGTCCGCCGTCGTGTTGTCTCACCAGCTGCCAAGCAGTGCTCTTCCACCATTCACTGTCTTCTTCAAGTCCAGTGTACCTTGAGGTGTTGAGTCGTTCCTGTTTGACCTTCCGCTTCCCAATTGAAAGTCCCTGGTTTTCTTTTTCTACATCCCAAGACGCTGACAGACGTGCCTGCTGGAACACAGAACCACATGGGTGCAACCAGAGACAGATGGCGCTAGCCAAATCTGGCCAAGTGCAACGGGATCGCTGGTGGCTGTGGGCCCGCAGCACGGCGTTTCGGTTGATCTCCGAGTCGCTCCAGGCTGAATGACGGGAAGGTTGGGTGACACTTCGGGTTCAACATTTCGAGTTTGGGCCAACTCACCAACCCCGCGCTGCCGCCAGGAACCAACTGCGCACATTCCTTCGTTCTGGCTGCGTCGTTGGCTTGCGCTCATGAACTGACAAAGGAGTTTTTACATTTCAATCTTACGGCCGTGTCTCGATTGGCGGCTGCTCAAGATGGCCGGGTTGGTTTTTTTGGTTGCGACCTCGGTGAGTGGTGTTGCTGCCCAGCAATCTTCTGAGACATTGACAATGTTGGAGCAATGAACTGACCGCTTGTCTTTACAGGTGGTTATGGCTGTGGCGTACGTCGAACCCGGTTCTCTCCCGTCTATATTTCCCGGCGCAAGCTGACTCGTTTTCGCGACAGTTCGTTCCTCGCCGGCGCACTCCCCTTATCGTTCTCGCTCTCCCAGGCACAACTTCGGCTCATTTCTTCCCTCGGAGCGGGTCTGCTTGTTGGCAGCTGCTTGATTGTCATTCTTCCAGAAGGCATTGAAGCTCTTGCCGCAGCCTCGCAGCACTCGGAGCACCAGCACAAGGCACGAGCGGTGCTGGCGGATGGGACATTGAAGAGGGATGGCGAGCCCGCGAAACAGCAGCTCGAACTGCCGGCGTTCCAAATCGGCTTTACTCTGGTCATTGGCTTTGCGCTGATGTTCCTCATCGACCGGCTGCCACGCCATGCGACCGACAGGTTCCAAACAGCCCCGACGAATAGGCATGTCAGTTTGGAGAATCTGGCTGGGCCAAGCACATCTGGAGATGAGGAATCCGAGGGTTTTCTGGGCTCATTTAGGCCGTCGCCAAAGCAGACACGCAGTCTCGCTACCACAACTGGCCTCGTGATCCATGCAGCCGCGGACGGCATCGCGATGGGTGCATCGGCGACGACGTCCAACTTGAACGTTGGGCTGATCATCTTCCTCGCCATTTTGGTGCACAAGGCCCCGGCCGCTTTCGGGTTGACTTCCATTCTTCTGAAGCAGGGTCTCTCGAAGCGGGCTGCGCGAGTGCATCTCATGGTGTTCAGCCTGGCAGCTCCCGCCGGCGCACTGGCGACATATTTCCTTGTTTCGCTGGTTGGAGGCGACAACATTGAGGGCGAGTCAGCACAGTGGTGGACGGGCATGCTCCTCCTCTTCAGCGCTGGGACGTTTCTGTGAGTGTTGTCCATCACCCCTCTCCGGTACATATCGTGCTGACGTCCCCCCGTAGATACGTCGCAATGCACGCAATGCAGGAGGAGAATTCAACAGGACACGAGCACCACCCGAGCGGCAACGGGTACGCCGAGAGTGGCGGCTCGTCCCAGAGAAGACAGAGCAAACTGCAGATGCGGGACACTCTTGTAACAGTAGTGGGATTTTTGCTGCCGTTGCTGACGCGGTTCGGCCACCATCACCACTAACGGATCTGTTTGGTTTGTTGGGATAAGGCGTTCTGGTTAGACGGAGAGAGGTGTTAATTCGGGCATAAAAGCGATTTGATTTCGGGCCGGTGTTCGGCATCGCAAAGCGTTTCAGGGGCCAGGGGCTCGTCTTGGTTCAAGTCATGTTCAAGTTCAAGTTGAGGACGGGAATGGAGAATGAGGGGCTCGGCTCAAGTTTTCCTGGTCTGCCATCCGAACAGAGAGGCACATGCTCGTCACTGTCTCCGTGCCTTGGTTTTAATTCACACTCGAAGCAATCGTGGCTCGACTTGGCTTGATGACGCAACGTCGCCGCTTGAAAACGCTGCTCCACATGCAAGGCGAGTCCGCAGCTAAGTCCCGGCCAAGCGAAAACGCTCCAACGGAGGCTAAATCTTAGACGGCCCAGACAAGTGGGGACGTTTCAGGAACAAGCCCTGGCGGAGTTGTCGGCTGTTTCAACGGATGCGTTGGACAAGAAGCGTCTGACATTGATTGCATGTTCGGAGGCAGGCAAGAGGCAGTGGCTTTCGGTCTCATCTCTTATTGTCAGGACGAGGCGAAGCTGTTGAGCTCCAGAGTTTGCATGTGCCAAATGTCGGGACTGCGATGCATAAGCGCAAAGAAGGGAAAGCTTCGTTTTCGCCAGGTGAACGGCGGCGCAAACTCCGGATCGTGCGACGGGCAACCCACTGATGCCTCCAGTAGGGATGGCGGTCGTCTTATTTTAGAGTAATAGCCGACAAACAATGCCGATGTCTTACCTTCAAACCGAGCATCGCAATGGCCTTCGCAATCAAGGGCCAAAACAGGACAGAGCAGCGAAAGCCTGTCCTCACTTTCTCTGTCTCCTCGGGTTAGTTCTGGCCCCCATGCCTGAGGTGATCCGTCACGAAGCGGATGGCATGACAGGAGGACACAGCAGCAATCTCGATGCAGGCTGATGCAATCTGTGCGGTGCCGCGTCCCTCTCATGCAGCCAGCGGCACAGCCCGACTCGACCAAATCAACACATTCAGCCCAGATGTTGGGTAACTCCCGATGCCCGGATACCTGGGACGGTCGGTTGGGCCCAGGCAATTGACTGCATCGGATGGAGCCTCTGTTGAGTTGAACCGCACCCAGGAAACTCCGCTCGAGTTTGTCCAGCCCACAGACGCAGTTTGTTTTTAGAGTCGCCTGCTCAGGGGATCCCTGAGCTTCTCCTGGTGGACTTCGCCGCTCTCAAAAATTCGCAGCGCGCAAACACCGCCATGTGCCCAAGCGGCGGCGATGTTGGCATCGAGTGTCAGTTGCCGCATGTGTGGGGAGATGCTTACTGCAGCAGACGAGGGACACGAGCCGATGGGGGATGGAGGGGCTGGATTGTCCTCCAGTGGATTTTGAGGACCACCTGCTGTGCTCCGCTGTTGCTGGGCGCTGAACTGAGACTCGACAAGCGGGCAAGACGAGAAAGGCTGCCCAATGTTGCCAACGCAGTAATTTAAGACATCAACCCAGGAGACCAGGTACGGAAATGCCGCCGCCAGCGAAACGGCGGTGCTTCCGCGGCAGACCCGGGCGGCTTCCGTGGATGCCCACTGCCCGTCGTGGCTCCATTTGACCAACTCGAACTTGAGGTTGAAGGGTTCAAAGAGGGGCCGCAGCAGGTGGCGGCAGATGGGGCAGGGCCGTGTTGGTGCTGCTGCCCTGGGCCTGGCGAGCCTGAAGCCCGGCACGCCTGGGCGGCGTTGGGTGTGGGACCGTGCCACTGAGGTGTGGGGCGGCAGCAACGCAGCAGCAGGGCCTGGCGGATACATCCTGCCAAGTACCACCCCTGGCCGGTCAGCCCGCTCCTCATTCGGCGCATGGGAATTCAGGGAAGGGACGCCCCTTCCCGCCTCGTATTTCTTCCCTTTCCTCAGCCCTCACATCCGACCCCAAACCCGTCGGCCTCCTGCACGAACCGAACCTCCCTTGACTCCCGCGACCTCGACGACCCGGAAGTGGTTTCTCATGGACTAGCGCGAGTGTCGAACACCACCAACGTCCTGCCGTCCCTTCCTACCGCTCCCGTTAACTTGCGGCGCTTCGCACTCCCTCTCCCGATCCCCTCTTCCCCCTCCCGGTCCGGTTGCAGCCCTCGCTCACCCCGACCTCGAATTCCCATCAGTCGTTGGCCGTGACCTGCTGTTTCTTTGACGTTGGCACGGTCTCTTGCACACGTGCAGTGCATCAGTGACCTGCGTACTTTGCGTCTCAACTCCGACCCACGACAGGCTTGAGCCGGACAATTCCGACGTCATCCGCTTCGCATCTCCTGCGGCTCTACGACTAGTTGTGCCAGTGTGCCTCGGCAGTTTCCCGGCATCGAGCAAAATCTCACGCTCTTGCGGTCCCTTTTCCGGTCTGCCGTAACATAGGGCTGGAGAGACTCGACTCGGCAGGTTTCGCCACGAGCTCTTCGAGATGCCGCCTTACAACCGGCCGCTCAGCTTCTCTGAGCGGAGGGGCGCCGTTTTCAACGAGGAACTGTCGCTGAATACCCACAATGTGAAGCTGTCGCAGCAGCGCCCTAGGGGGCCACCGACACCGAGCATGAGCACACCAGCAGCCGACTTCGATCAGGTCACTGGCTCCCCTCCGCCTCCCC
>Ga0247823_10000809_pt1 | contig 26399 bp, 29 predicted proteins | sample 13C_PalmiticAcid_2_FD_192426 | JGI IMG/M metagenome (GOLD analysis project Ga0247823, IMG submission 192426) | Soil microbial communities from agricultural site in Penn Yan, New York, United States - 13C_PalmiticAcid_Day30 | ecosystem: Environmental > Terrestrial > Soil > Agricultural land... | reverse complement strand
AGAGCTGTTCCGCCCGCAGGCCGAGCGCCGCGTGCGCCTGGGTCTGGTGGTGGCCGAGCTGGTGCGCGCCAACGAGCTGCACGCCAAGCCCGAGCAGATCAAGGCCCACATCGAAGAGCTGGCCGCTTCCTACGAGAAGCCCGCCGACGTGGTGCGCTGGTACCAGGGCGACAACCAGCGCATGGCCGAGGTGGAAGCCATCGTGATCGAGAACAACGTCACGGAATTCGTGCTGTCCAAGGCGCAGGTCACCGACAAGGCGATCAGCTTCGACGAGCTGATGGCGCAGGCCTGATTTCCCGTCGCGGCGGGATGCTGGAACAGGGCGGAGCGATCCGCCCTTTCTTTTTCGGGATTGCCCCCCATCTGGAAGTGCCATCCCCCGTCCGCCCATCGGTCGCGGCGGTCAAGCCACCGGTCGCCGTGTGGCCTCATGGGGTTGGTTACAGTAGTGATATGGCAAGCCTCAACACACGGAGTAACGCATGAGCGCAATGGACATTCAAGGTTTGGGCATGGTGCCCATGGTCATCGAGCAGTCGGGCCGCGGTGAGCGTGCGTACGACATCTACTCGCGCCTGCTCCGCGAGCGCGTGATCTTCCTGGTGGGTCCGGTGAACGACCAGTCGGCCAACCTGGTGGTGGCCCAGCTGCTGTTCCTGGAAAGCGAAAACCCCGACAAGGACATTTCGTTCTACATCAACTCGCCGGGCGGCTCGGTGAGCGCGGGCATGGCGATCTTCGACACCATGAACTTCATCAAGTCCGATGTCTCCACGCTGTGCATCGGCATGGCCGCGAGCATGGGTGCGTTCCTGCTGGCCGCCGGCGCCAAGGGCAAGCGGTTCGCGCTGCCCAACTCCAAGGTCATGATCCACCAGCCGCTGGGCGGCACCCAGGGCCAGGCCACGGAAATCGAGATCCACGCCCGCGAAATCCTCAAGACGCGCGAGCAGCTCAACAAGATCCTGGCGGAGCGCACCGGTCAACCGCTGGAAAAGATCGAGCGCGACACCGAGCGCGATTACTACCTGTCGGCCGCCGAATCGGCCGAATACGGCCTGATCGACAAGGTCATCGAGAAGCGCCCCGGCGCCGTCTGACCGCGTCCCGGCCTTGGCCACCCATGGGCCGCCAAACCCGGGAGACGGCGCCAAAACCGGCGCTTTTCCCCCGTTTGGCCCCCATGGGGCTTGAACTATCATTGTTGTTACCGCTTCATCCGAGCTCCCAGACCTATGGCCGACAAAAAAGCCGCCTCCAGTGAAAAAGCGCTCTACTGCTCGTTTTGCGGCAAGAGCCAGCACGAGGTCAAGAAGCTGATCGCCGGCCCCTCGGTGTTCATCTGCGACGAATGCATCGACCTGTGCAACGACATCATCCGCGACGAGTTGCCCGGTCTCGAATCCGTCAAGGCCTCGGGCGATGACGTGCCCACGCCGGCCCAGCTGAAGGCCAACCTGGACAACTACGTCATCGGGCAGCAGGCCGCCAAGCGCGCCCTGGCCGTGGCGGTCTACAACCACTACAAGCGCCTGCGCCACAAGGTCGCCGCCCGCAAGGACGACGTCGAACTGGCCAAGAGCAACATCCTCCTGATCGGCCCGACCGGCTCGGGCAAGACGCTGCTGGCCCAGACCATGGCGCGCATGCTCAATGTGCCCTTCGTGATGGCCGACGCGACCACGCTGACCGAAGCCGGTTACGTGGGCGAGGACGTGGAAAACATCGTCGCCAAGCTGCTGCAGAGCTGCAACTACGACGTCGAGCGCGCCCAGCAGGGCATCGTGTACATCGACGAGATCGACAAGATCACGCGCAAGTCCGACAACCCCTCGATCACCCGCGACGTGTCGGGCGAGGGCGTGCAGCAGGCCTTGCTCAAGTTGGTCGAAGGCACGATGGCCTCGGTGCCGCCGCAGGGTGGCCGCAAGCACCCCAACCAGGACTTCCTGCAGGTCGACACCACCAACATCCTGTTCATCTGCGGTGGCGCGTTCGCCGGCCTGGAGAAGATCATCGAGAACCGCACCGAGGCCTCCGGCATCGGTTTCGGCGCCGTGGTCAAGAGCAAGAAGCAGCGCAGCATCACCGAAGCGTTCAAGGAAATCGAGCCGGAAGACCTGATCAAGTTCGGCCTGATCCCCGAGCTGGTGGGCCGTGTGCCGGTCATCGCCGCGCTGTCCGAACTCAGCGAAGACGCCCTGGTCGAAATCCTCACCGAGCCCAAGAACGCTGTCGTCAAGCAGTTCTCCCGGCTGCTGGCCATGGAAGGCGCGGAACTGGAAGTCCGGCCCGCCGCCCTCAAGGCGATCGCCCGCAAGGCCCTGGCCCGCAAGACCGGCGCGCGCGGCCTGCGCTCGATCCTGGAGAACGCGCTGATCGACACCATGTTCGATCTGCCCGGCATGAGCAATGTGGAGAAGGTGGTGGTCGACGAGTCGACCATCGAGGAAAACAAGCCGCCGCTGCTGGTCTACCGCGAGGCGGCCAAGCAGGCTTGATGCCGGGCCTGGACCCCGCCCGCCACGGATGCGCCCGGTTGAGATCGCTCGCTCCGACCCCATTTACCCGTTTTAGTCGAGGTTGACATGTCCGGACAGACCCCCCTTCCCAGCACGCCGGTCGAACTGCCGCTCCTGCCCTTGCGCGATGTGGTGGTGTTCCCCCACATGGTCATCCCGCTGTTCGTGGGCCGGCCCAAGAGCATCAAGGCGCTGGAGTCCGCGATGGAGGCCGAGCGCCGCATCATGCTCGTGGCCCAGAAGGCCGCGGCCAAGGACGAGCCCTCGCCCGACGACATGTTCGAGATGGGCTGCGTGGCCACCATCCTGCAGATGCTCAAGCTGCCCGACGGCACCGTCAAGGTGCTGGTCGAAGGCGTGCAGCGCGCCAAGGTGCTGACCATCCGCGACGGCGAGAACCACTTCATCGCCAGCGTGAACCCGGTCGACCCGGCCGTGGAGCGCGCGGACATCCAGTCCAACGAACTGGAAGCGCTGCGCCGCGCCGTGATGCAGCAGTTCGACCAGTACGTCAAGCTGAACAAGAAGATCCCATCGGAGATCCTCACCTCGATCTCCAGCATCGACGATCCCGGCCGCCTGGCCGACACCATCGCCGCGCACCTGCCGCTCAAGCTCGAGTCCAAGCAGGTCGTGCTGGACCTCGACCCGGTCAACAAGCGGCTGGAGAACCTCTTCGAGCAACTGGAACGCGAAGTCGACATCCTCAACGTCGACAAGAAGATCCGCGGGCGCGTGAAGCGCCAGATGGAAAAGAACCAGCGCGACTTCTACCTGAACGAGCAGGTCAAGGCGATCCAGAAGGAACTCGGCGAAGGCGAAGAGGGCGCCGACATCGAAGAGATCGAGAAGAAGATCAAGGCCGCCAAGATGCCCGCGGAAGCGCGCAAGAAGGCCGATGCCGAGTTCAAGAAGCTCAAGCTCATGTCGCCCATGTCGGCCGAGGCCACCGTGGTGCGCAACTACATCGATGCGCTGGTCGGCCTGCCCTGGAGCAAGAAGACCAAGATCAAGCACGACCTCGCGCACGCCGAAGCCGTGCTCAACGAAGACCACTACGGTCTGGAAAAGGTCAAGGACCGCATCCTCGAATACCTCGCGGTGCAACAGCGCGTGGACAAGGTCAAGGCCCCGATCCTGTGCCTGGTCGGCCCGCCCGGTGTCGGCAAGACCTCGCTCGGGCAGTCGGTGGCCAAGGCCACCGGGCGCAAGTACGTGCGCATGGCGCTGGGCGGCATGCGCGACGAAGCCGAGATCCGCGGCCACCGCCGCACCTATATCGGCGCCATGCCGGGCAAGGTGCTGCAGAGCCTGAACAAGGTCGGCACGCGCAACCCGTTGTTCCTGCTCGACGAGATCGACAAGCTGGGCACGGACTTCCGCGGCGATCCTTCGAGCGCGCTGCTGGAAGTGCTCGACCCCGAGCAGAACCACACCTTCGGCGACCACTACATCGAGGTCGACTTCGACCTGTCCGATGTGATGTTCGTGGCGACGTCGAACTCGATGAACATTCCGCCGGCCCTGCTGGACCGCATGGAAGTGATCCGCCTCTCGGGCTACACGGAAGACGAGAAGACCAACATCGCGATCCGCTACCTGCTGCCCAAGCAGATCAAGAACAACGGCATCCGCGAAGGCGAGCTGGAAGTGCGCGACGACGCGGTGCGCGACATCGTGCGCTACTACACCCGCGAAGCCGGCGTGCGCTCGCTCGAGCGCGAGCTGTCCAAGATCTGCCGCAAGGTGGTCAAGGGCCTGCTGCTCAAGAAGTACACGCCCACCGTGGTCGTGAGCGCCGACAACCTCAGCGAATTCCTGGGCGTGCGCAAGTACAGCTACGGCCGTGCCGAAGCGCAGAACCAGGTCGGCCAGGTGGTCGGTCTGGCGTGGACCGAAGTGGGCGGCGATCTGCTGACCATCGAAGTGGCCATCATGCCCGGCAAGGGTGTGATCACGCGCACGGGTTCGCTCGGCGATGTGATGAAGGAGTCGGTGGAAGCGGCCCGCACCGTGGTGCGCAGCCGTGCCCGCATGCTGGGCATCAAGGACGAGCAGTTCGACAAGCGCGACATCCACATCCACGTGCCCGACGGCGCCACGCCCAAGGACGGCCCGAGCGCCGGTGCGGCCATGACGACCGCGCTGGTCTCGTCGCTCACGGGCATCCCCGTGCGCGCCGATGTGGCCATGACGGGCGAGATCACGCTGCGCGGTGAAGTGACCGCCATCGGTGGCCTGAAGGAAAAGCTGCTCGCCGCGCTGCGCGGTGGCATCAAGACCGTGATCATCCCGGAAGAGAACGTGAAGGACCTCGCCGAGATTCCCGACAACGTGAAGCAAGGCCTGGAGATCGTGCCGGTGAAATGGATCGACAAGGTCCTCGCCATCGCGCTCGAACGCCAGCCCGTGCCGCTCACCGAGGAAGAGGTCGCCGCCCAGATCGCTGCGGCCAGCGTGAGCAAGCCCGCGTCCTCCCCCGATGCAGTGAAACATTGATCAAAAAATTTCGGGGGGCTTGAAAGAGGCCCTTTTTTCGGGTTAGAATCATGGCTTACCGAAATGCAGCAGCAAACGCAATAGCAGATGCAGCGGCAGGTGGTAAAAAATGCGGGAATAGCTCAGTTGGTAGAGCGCAACCTTGCCAAGGTTGAGGTCGCGAGTTCGAATCTCGTTTCCCGCTCCAGATTCAAAAAGGGAAGCTCTGCTTCCCTTTTTTGTCAGAGGGTTCAGCGCGGTGTCTTCGATGCCGCTCCTGATGGCGCGATAGCAAAGCGGTTATGCCCCGGATTGCAAATCCGGTTAGTCCGGTTCGACTCCGGATCGCGCCTCCAAAAAAAACTCCAGCAGGCTCGCCAACGGCGGGCCTTTTTTTCGCCTGTGGGTTTCTCAGGTCTGGAAGTCCAGCGCGTGGGGTTCCAGCGGCAGGTTCTGCGGGCTGCGCAGCAAGCCGATCACTTCGGCGAAGGCGTGGATCTCGTCGCCCAGGCCTTCTGTGCGAAAGCTGGCGCGCTCCTGTCCCACGGCGGCGACGTGGGGTTTGATGGTTTGCGCCGACTTGCCGTCGAAGCTGGTGAAGGCGGCCCGCACGGGCGTCTGAACGACGCACCGGCGCAGGTCGAAACCGGTCTCGCAGCCGACGAGGTAGATGCGGTCCTTCTGCATGGAGGCCGGCTCCATGGGCACGAGCACGGCCAGGATGCAGTCGCCCGCGCGCACGCCGAAACCCATGTCTCTTCGCGCGCGGAAGTAGCTCAGCTCCGCTGCGCCGGCGGCGCTGCCGCGCGCCATGTCGTCGGGCAGGCAGATGGCCAGGTCTTCGCCCGGGCCGATGGCCGGGACGACGCGGGTGCCCTGGGGCAGTTCGTCGGCGCTGGGATCGAGAAAGTAGCCCGGTGACTTCTGCGTCAGCTCGCAAAGGGCGAGCAGCGCCTCGTAGTCCGGCAACGCGTTGCCGCTCAGGAAGGCCGAGGCCAGGCTTTCGTCCACCCCGAGCCTGAAGGCCAGTTCGCGACTTTTTTCACGCATGGCGCCCGGGAAGCCCAATTGATCCAGGCTCATTCTCAATCGAGCCCTAAAGCGCGCAGCAAGATCGCCGATAGACAGATGTTCAAGACTTGGCATTGGGCTAGGCGTTGGTGTGGGCGTTGCAAGCGGTCATGTTAGACGCCAACCGGCTGACCAGGGGGATGCCAGTGCGCCTTTTAGGTGCATTGACCAAGTGGTTCAAGAGCAGACAGGGGAATGTACACAGATGATGACCGCGCTGATGGACTCTCGGATTCAGGGCAACTTGCACCTGCCGACCTACGAACGCGCGATCCGTGCCGAGAACCTGAAGGCACTGGCCCGACGCTGGCACATCGCGCGCAGTCCCGAGCTGGTCGATCCGCGCGTCATCGCGCGCTGGTTTCCGGGGCAGCGCAACCTGCTGGAACTGCTGGCGGTGCTGACCGAGGATGAAGTCATCCAGCTGGCCGACTGCGCCTACCCGCTGTTCTCCATGATGATCCACACGGGCCTGCTGCCCACCACGTCGGCGTCGCTGGTGCAGCCGGGTGAATTCGAGGCCGCCAACCGGCAGGAGGCCTTCATGGCGCTGTCGGTGCGCGTCGACAGCATCAAGACCTCGTTCGACGAGGCCTGTGTGCTGTTCGATCTTTCCATGAGCGAAGCCGTGCATGTCCGCCGCTTCGGTCCGCACGAGCTGTGGGACATCTCGGCCAACCCCGGCCTGGTGATGTTCCCCGTGGCCAGCGACCCCTATTTCGAGGCCGTCGCCACCCGCGACCTGACCGCCTCGCAGAAAACGCAATTGATGGTCATGAGCCGTCGTTCGAAGAACCGCATTCATTGAAATCAGGGACATCACCATGATCAACACCGCAGGCCGTGCCCTTGCTTCATCGGGACACAAACGGGTCCTTTTCGAGGACCAGATTTCCGATGAGCGCTTCGAGGCCCTGATCGAGTTGACCTCCCGCACCAAGCTGATCGTCAAGCTGCTGGGCACCGACGTGAGCGAGCAGCGGATCAAGGAGGAAATGGACCGGCGCCTGGGGCAGTACGGTATCAAGGTCAAGCGCCCCAGGGGCTTGGGACAAACCACGACGGCCAAGACGTTTCTGGACAGCGCCGCCGAGCGCTTCGAGGCCTCGTACCTGATGGCCCTGCATTTCGGCTCGCGCGGCATCGGCGAGTACGCCGTGGTCGAGACGAACTTCGGCAAGGCGCTGGACAAGATGATCGAGGTCTACAACAAGTACCGCAGGACGGTGCCGCCCGTGGGCGACACGCAGCGGATCACCTTCGAGACCTACGCGCTGCTGGTCGAGGGCCTGCAAAGCCGCGAGATCGAGGTGAAGCAATGCGGCTCGTGCAACACCAAGCACCCGGTGATCAAGCAGCACCAGGGCCCCGCGCATTGCCCGGCCTGTGCCACGCAGGATCTTCGGATGGACGAGGCCCGCGCCGAGGTGCAGGCGCGGATCGCCGCCTACCGCCAATCCCACAACCAGGTGGCGAAGTTCGGCTGACATCGGCCCTCTACAGGGCAAAACGGCACCGTAGTCCGGGCCGACCCGCGAGGCATTGGGTAGAAAAATACCCGGATGCTTCAAAAGTGGCTCACCTTCCCCCCGCTGCGGTTCTGGTCGATCGGCTTTGCGTCTGATGCGTCTGCGCCTTCGCGCGTGCGTGGCTGGGCATGACGCAGATTCTTTCGCTCCATGCGGCGCGCGCGCGCCAGGCCAAGCCGGCCCAAGGGGCGGGCGGGACCGCCTGCTGGCCGCTGCAGGAGCTGGCGGCGGGCGGGCCCGAGCAGTGGATCCACGACGCGCTGGTGGACCAGCCCTACGAGGGCTTCGCCCTGTCCTGCTGGGCACAGCAGCCCAACCTGAAGAAAGCCACGCTCAAGCTGGCGTCCTTCATCACGCCACGCTGGCCGTGTGAAGACGGCACCCCGCTGCTGGTGCGCGCGATCGGCGAGGCGGTCCGGCGCTCCGAAGTGGCGGTGGGCAACGGCGAGACCTTCACCGGCCGGTTCGTGGGGGTGTACCTCTACGGCCTGACCATGCACGCGAAGGACGTGGCGCGCTTCTCCATCTCCGGGGTGGACCGGTTCGGCATGGTCCAGCGCTGGCGCCATTTTTCGGAACCCTTGCAGGACTGGGCGCTGCGCCACGGCATCGACATGCTGGTCGCGGAAGTGTCCGACCCCTTGCCGGCCGAGGTGGCCGTCGTCGGCATCCGCACGCACATGGTGGTGCGTGTGTCGGACCCGATCGACACCGGCTACCTCATGAAACACGCAGCTCAGGGGTGAGGTGCCTGGCCCATGTGCAGCGATGACCCCGCCAGCCTGTACGGCCTGATCGAACGGCGCGCGCCGCGGCACAACCCGTCGACCTGCTTCGCGTGCCACAAGTACCTGCTGTCCAGCGTCATCCAGGTGCTGCAGGAGCGCGAACACGCGCCGCGCTCGGGGCCTGCGGCGATCCTTCGCGTGGTGCACGCCCATTCCCAGCTCGAGGCCGACAGCGGCCCGGGCTTGCTCGACGCGAGTGAGGCGAGTTCGTGGGGCGAGCTGCGCTCGGGCGATGCCCACGAACCGCGGCCGTTTGCGCTGTCGGTGCTCGACCCCCTGAGCGTCCCGTGCAGCGGCGGCCCGCTGGCCGAGGTGCTCTTCCGTCTGGCGCCCGTGCCGTGGGCCCAGACCGCCAGCCTGACCGACCAGGAGGTCACGCACAACAGCATCGTGCACCTGGCGTTCGCCCCGCGCCTGCCCGACGATCCGCTGGTCGTCCACAGCTGCAACGCCTCGGGGCGGGGCGTCACCCACCTGCGCAAGGCCGGCCGCTGGCAGCGCGTGCCCGGCGAGGAGGTCGTGCGCGCCGCCCTGCGGCATGTGCAGGGCCAGGCCGCGCCCGGTGCGGCCGTGTGGCCTCCCGGCGAGGCGTTCACCAGCGCCAGCGAGGTGCTCAAGGGCTTCGATCACATCCTGGTGCGGGCGGCGGTTCGGGAACTGCAGAACCAGGAGGCGATGGAGAGCGGCGGCAAGAGCGTGTGGTTGTGAGCCGGGCGCCATGAATCGCATGTTGCTGTCTCCCCTGAACCACCCTGGCCGGCGCAGCGCGGCCGAACGGGCCTCGGCGCCCGCGGCCACTGCCGTGCCTGCGCGGCTCAGCGCCCTCGGGGCCGGCCCCGGTGTGGACGTGGGGGTGGTGGTCCACCTGTGGTCCGTGTGCGCCCCGCACGATGGCAAGGCGCTGTGCGGCGCCCGGCCCGGCGGCATCTTCCGTCGATGGCAGACCCGGCCCGGCGAGCCGGTGTCCTGTGTGAAGTGCCTGGCGGTTCAAGCGGAAGAAACCGCCATGGACCCCGAACCCGCCACCCGTGTCGTGTCCCTCGAACCCCTTGCCGGAGTCTGTCCACCATGAACCTGCACCTGCCGTCTCTCACCTCGCCGGAGGTCATGCCCATGGTCCGGCACATGGTCAAGACCCCGCACATGAAAGCCATGCAGGACGTGCTCGACATCACGGCCGTGATCGACTCCGTGCTGGCGCGCGACTTCGGTGGCAAGGGCCGGGGCATCCACTCCAAGCTCGACAGCGTGCGCGAACCCGTGCCGGCCCGGCTGGACCGGCGGCTGCGCTACCTCGCGGCGGTGCGCAACAAGGCCCTCAACGAGCCCGACTGGGCGATCCCGCAGCGCGAGCGCTACCTGGCCGAATGCCAGGCCATGGCCATCCGCCTGCTCGACATCAGCCGCCGGCGCCAGCGCAGGACGCACCTGCTGCAACGCTGGTGGGCCCGCGTCTCGCGCGGCTGGGCCTCGGTGTGATCAGATGCCCAGCGCGGCCAGCCGGGACGTCGTCGCCGTGGTGGGGACGGGCAGGGTGAAGTAGACCGCGCAGCCATGGCCGGGCGTGCCGTCCAGCCAGATGCGGCCGTTGTGGCGCTGCACGATGCGCTGGCACAGGGCCAGGCCCGCGCCATAGCCCTCGAAGTCCAGCGAGTGGTGCTGGCGCTGGAACATGAGGAAGAGGTTGTTGGCCTTGGCCACATCGAAGCCGACCCCGTTGTCCACGATGAAGAACTGGCAGCTGCCGTCGTTCTCCGTGCGGCAGCCGATCTGGATCTCGGCCTGCTCGGTCTTGCGCGTGAACTTCATGGCGTTGTCCAGCAGCCGGGTGAACAGGTCGGCCACCATGACCGCGTCGGCGACCACCGTCGGCAGATCGTCCTGGATCACCCAGCGGATGTCGCGGTGGGGCTCGGCCTGCCGCAGGCGCGCGACCACGCCATCGAGCAGGCACTTCATCTCCAGCGGCTCGGGGTGCAGGTCGATGCGACCGATGCGCGAGTAGGTCAGCAGGTTCTCGATCATGGCGTTGAGGCGCTGAGAGGCCCGCTTCATCGCATCGCGGAAGTGCCGGATCTCCTCGCTCGCGTTCTCGCCCAGTTCCTCGGCGATGAGGCCGGCGAAGGTGTTGATGTGCCGCATCGGCCCGCGCAGGTCGTGCGTGATGTGGTGGGTGAAGATGTCCAGGTCCTTGTTGGGCACGGTGTACTGGCGCACCCGCTGGGTCACCCGGCGGTCCAGCTCGGCGTTGAGGTCGTTCATGACCCGGTCCAGGTCCTTCATCGCGGTCATGTCGCGCGTGATGCAGGACAGGCCCTCGAGCTCGTCGTCTTCGCCGCGCAGGGCGGTGATGAGGGTCTGGCCCCAGAACGCTTCGCCGCCGGCGCGCTTGAGCCAGCCCCGCGTCTCCCATTGCCCGCGATCGATCGCCAGCCGGATGGTGTCGTGGATGCCGATCTCTTCCTCTTCGCCGATGCGGGGGGCGGTGAGGTCGGCGAGGTGCAGGTCGCCCACCTGTTCGCGCGAGAAGCCGTGCAGGCGGTGGGCGCTCTCGCTCCATTCGGTGATGCGCCCGGCCGGGTCGAGGAAGTAGATGCAGGAGTCCTGCAGCGCGTCGGCCATGAGGTCGAACCGGCGTTTGGCCTGGCGCAGCTCGTGGGTGCGGCGGTTCACGTGTTCCTCGAGCGCCGGGTCCTGCCGGTGCCCGGTGACGTCGCGGGCCTCCAGGAAGACACCATGGATCGCGCCGTCGCGCAGGTCCGGGACGAACGCGGTTTCCAGCCGGACGGCATGGCTGCCCGGGATGTGCTGCTCGGACACCAGCAGCTGCTTCTCGCCGCCGACGGCCTGCATGAAGCGGGGCAGGAGGGCGGGGAGGGCGTCCTGCGCAAAGCAGTCCTGGAAGGGGCGGCCTTCCAGCGCCGATGGTTGCAGGCCCTGGCTGTCGCAGAAGGCCTGGTTGCCGAAACGGCAGCGCAGATCGAGGTCGAAGTACGCCATCTGCCCGGGAAAACGATCGGCGATCGCGCGCGTCAAGGCAGGGTCGGGCGCGGACAGGTGGCGGGTGGGCATGGGGGACATTCGCTTTCAATCTCGGTGGCGCTGCGTTTGCAGCCTCGCACACCAGCGAGCGGCCGAAGACCATGGCGCATTCGTGCCGTCGAAGCGCATGGTCCTGTCGGAGATCCCTGTGGGTGGACGGACCGCCTCGCCGCTGTGTGATCGCGTGCGCGCGTGTCCGTTGCCTCTGTGTGCGGTGCAACCATACCAGCCGACGTGCCCCGGTATCGCGCCGTGCCGGACGCGCCGTTTCGTACATTCCGGGCCCGGCGGCGGGTCCGGTTTAGGTCATTGGCAGTAGCGATGCCCCGATGGCGCGCGCCGAAGCATTAGCGAAGTCCCCACATGACTTACCGTGATTTCCCGACAGCACGGGGGTCAGATTTTTGGGGTTTTTGCGCAAATTGGCACAGTCGGCGCGCGCGAAGTGAGGTGTGCAACCCACACCCGGGCCGCTGCCGCGGCCTTAGCCCGAAAGCAGTCGTTTGCCGAAGACCCCGGTGCCGAGGCGGGAGCTACGGGGGAGTTTTGCCCCGAAGAGCGAGGGGGTCGAGGGGGCGCGAGAGCCAAGAATTCATCGGTACCCCAACAGGACCCATCGAATGAATGCACTCCGGCTCATGCGCGACAAGCTGCCCTTGGGGAAAGCCCTGGGCGGCGCATGGCGTCCTGAAATGGCCTCCCGCCTGCTGCCGGTGGTGCTGCTGGCGATCGGCATCACCGCCATGGTGATGATGTTTCTCTGGAACGACCAGGCCAGCTACAAGCCGGTGTTCGGCGCCCGCGAGCAGGTGCCGGTGTCGGACATGATGGCCACGCTGGACGCCGAGGGCATCGGCTACCGCCTGCACCCGGAGACGGGCCAGGTGCTGGTGTCCTCCTCCGACCTGGGGCGCGTGCGCATGCTGCTGGCGGCCAAGGGCGTCACCGCGCGCCTGCCCGAGGGGCTGGAGCTGATGGACAAGAACGACCCGCTGGGGGTCACGCAGTTCGTCCAGGACATCCGTTTCCGCCGTGGCCTGGAAGGCGAGCTGGTGCAGAGCATCACCTCGATGGACGCGGTGCGCTCGGCGCGGGTTCACCTGTCCGTGGCGCGCTCCTCGACCTTCGTGCTCAACGCCCAGGACAAGAGCACGGCCTCGGTGGTGTTGAACCTGCACCCGGGCCGCACGCTGGGCAACGAGCAGATCGCCTCCATCATCCAGCTCGTGGCCGGCAGCGTGTCCAACCTGGATCCGTCCCGCGTCAGCGTGGTGGACCAGGCCGGTCGCCTGCTGTCCGCGCGCGTCGACGTGAAGGACGGCATCGACAACGGCAGCTTCGCCGACGAGGCCGCGCGCAAGGCGCAGAACGACATCCTCCAGAACGCGCACCAGCTGCTGCAGCCGCTGCTCGGCGCGGGCAACTACAACGTGAGCGTGGCCGTCGAACTCGGCCAGGACCGGGTGCAGGAAACCCAGGAACGCTACGGCGACGCACCCAAGGTCACCAACGAAGCCTCGCGCGAAGAGAGCAACCGCGACCGCGTGGCGCTCGGCGTGCCCGGCTCGCTCAGCAACCGCCCGGCCACGCCGGCGCCCGACGCCAACGCGGCGCCCAACACCGCCGAGCGCAGCGCCGTCACCCGGCAGTTCGCCTACGACCGCAGCGTCACCACCATCCAGCGCGCGCGCGGCCAGCTCAAGAAACTCAGCGTGGCCGTGGTGCTCAACGAAGGCGCCGCCCCCGCGGGCGCCACCAGCTGGGGTCCCGAGGAGATCGCGCGCATGGAAGGCCTGCTGCGCGGCGGCCTGGGCATCAACGCCGAGCGCGGCGACCAGCTCGTGGTCTCGGCGCTGGCCTTCCCTGGCGCGGCGCCCGCCGTGCCCTGGTACGCGGAACGCGAGACCGTGTTCGAGTTCGTGAGCTGGGGCCTGTACGCGCTCGGCGCGCTGCTCGCCTACTTCCTGCTGGCGCGCCCGCTGCTGCGCCTGCTGCGCGAGCGCCACAAGCCCGCCGCCGAGGTCGGCATGACCGACCTGATCGCCCTCGAAGGCGGCCCAGGCGCCGCCGAAGAAGCGCCTGCGCTGGCCCAGCCGTCTCAGGCCGTCGCGGCGCTGCCCAACAAGGTGCCGCCGTCGGCTTCCGGCGCGATGGTGCCGCTGCTCGCCGACTACGACCTGCCGCCGCCCGGTTCGCCGGTGGAGGTGCTGGTGAATCACTTGAAGGTGCTGGCCCAGAAGGAGCCCGAGCGCGTCGCCGAAGTTGTCAAACAGTGGGTCCAGAAAAATGCCGCCATCACCTGATCAGGAAGGGGCCGACAGCGGCTCGCTCTCGGCCACCGAACAGGCCGCCATCGTGCTGCTGAGCATGGGCGAGCAGCCGGCCGCCGCCGTGCTGCAGCACCTCTCGCGCGAGGAGCTGCTGGACGTCACCCAGGTCATGTCGCGCATGAGCGGCATCAAGGTGGACATGGCGCGCACCGCCCTGCAGCGCTTCTTCGACGACTACCGCGAGCAAAGCGGCGTGCACGGCGCCTCGCGCGCCTACCTCAAGAGTTCGCTGGACATGGCGCTGGGCGCGAACATCGCCAGCAGCGTGCTCACCCGCATCTACGGCGACGCCATCCGGCCGAAGATGGCCCGGCTGCAGTGGGCCTCGTCGCGCTGGATCGCCGACCGCATCGCGGCCGAGCACGAGCACATGCAGGCGGTCTTCCTGGCCTTCCTGCCCTCGGCCCTGGCCAGCGAGGTCATCGAGCGGCTGCCCGAAGAGAACCGCGACGCGGTGCTGATGCAGATCGCCCAGCTCGGCCACGTGGAGCACGACATCCTGCGCGAGCTGGAGGTGCTGGTCGACGCGTACCTGGCGAGCCTGGAAACCCAGAGCGCCACGGTCGAGGGCGTGCGCCAGGCCGCCGAGATCATCAATCGCCTGCCCGGCAACCGCCAGAAGATGGTCGAGCAGATGCGGGCGCGCGACCCGGCCGTGATGGCGCGCATCGAGGTCAGCATGTACGACTTCTTCATCCTCTCGCGGCAGACCGAGGAAGTCATCACCCGCATCATCGAAGCCTCGCCGCTGGACCTGTGGGCCGTGGCGCTCAAGGGCGCGGACCCCGAGGTGCGCCGCAAGGTGCTGCAGGCCATGCCGCGGCGCCAGGCGCAATCGTTCGAGGACACGCTGCGCCGCACCGGCCCCGTGCCGCTCAGCCGCGTCGAGCAGGCGCGCGCCGAAATCATGCGCGAGGTCAAGGCGCTGGTGGACCGCGACGAGATCCAGATCCAGCTGTTCGCCGAGGCGGTGGTCGCATGAAGACCTACCGGCCGCACCGCTTCCCGCCGCTCAGCCGCTTCACGCCGGTCCAGGCGCTGTCGCCCGGCGACGCCGAGAGCGCGCAGGCGGCGCTGGCCGACGGCTTCCAGCAGGGCATGGACCGTGGCTACCGCGAGGGCTACGACAGCGGCGCGGAGCGCGGTCAGGCCGAAGGCCGCCTGCAAGGATTGCAGGAAGGCCGCGACGAAGGGCAGGCCGAAGCCCGTGCCGCCGTGCTGGCCCGCTGGCAGATCTATGCGGCGCCGGTGGACGCGGCCCTCGCGGCCCTGAACCAGGCCCAGGACGACTACCAGAAGGCCTTGCGCAGCGAGGTCGTCGATCTGGTGGGCAAGGTGGCCCGGCAGGTGATCCGCGCCGAACTCACGCTGCAGCCCACGCAGTTGCTGGCCCTGGTCGAGGAATCCCTCAAGAGCATGCCGCCCGCGACCGGCGAGGTCGAGGTGTTCCTCAACCCGGAAGACCTGGAGCGCATCCGCGATCTCGATCCCGTGCGCGCCCGGGCCTGGAAGCTCATGGCCGACAGCCGCCTCGACGCCGGCGAATGCCGCGTGCACTGCGGCGGCCAGGAGGCCGACGCCGGCTGCCGCCACCGGCTGCAGGCCTGCATGGAACAGATCGGCGCGCAACTGCTCGACACCGAGCCCACCGCCGCCGAAGCGGGTGCACCCGCGGAGCTCACCGCATGATTGCCGAGCGCCTCAAGTCCGTCGAACTCACCGACGTGCCGGTCTCCGTGCCCACGGGGCGGCTGGTGGGCGCGGCGGGCATGCTGCTGCACGTCAAGGGCTGCCAGCTTCGCATCGGCCAGCGCTGCCGCATCGAAGCCGGGCCGGGTGAGTGGGTCGAGGCGCAGGCGGTGGGTTTCCGCGACGAGACCACCTCGGTCATGCCCTTCAAGAAAACCGACGGCCTGAGCTCCGGCGCGCGCGTGCTGCCGCTGGCCTCGGACAGCGAGCTGCTGATCGGCCCGTCCTGGCTGGGGCGCATCGTCAACGGCCTGGGCGAGCCCATGGACGGCCTGGGCCGCCTCGGCGGCGAGCACCGCCTGGGCAGCCAGCCGCCGCGCGTGGACCCCTTGCGCAAGCGGCCGGTGCACGAGCCGCTGGACGTCGGCGTGCGCGCCATCAACGGCCTGCTCACGCTCGGCCGCGGCCAGCGCGTGGGCCTGATGGCCGGCAGCGGCGTCGGCAAGAGCGTGCTGCTCGGCCTGGTCACGCGCCAGACCGTGGCCGACGTGGTGGTGGTCGGGCTCATCGGTGAACGCGGCCGCGAGGTGCGCGAGTTCATCGACCTCTCCCTCGGCGCCGCCGGCCTGCGCCGCGCGGTGGTCGTGGTCGCGCCGGCCGACGAATCCCCGCTGATGCGCCTGCGCGCCACCGAGCTGTGCCACTCCATCGCCGCGCACTACCGCGACCGGGGCCAGAACGTGCTGCTGCTGCTGGACTCGCTCACCCGCTACGCCATGGCCCAGCGCGAAGTCGCCCTGTCGCTGGGCGAGCCGCCGGCCACGCGCGGCTACCCACCCTCGGTGTTCAGTGCGCTGCCGCAACTGGTGGAGAGCGCGGGCAACGGCGAAGGCGAGGGCAGCATGTCCGCCATCTACACCGTGCTGGCCGAAGGCGACGACCAGCAGGACCCGGTGGTCGACACCGCGCGCGCCATCCTGGACGGCCACATCGTGCTCTCGCGGGCCCTGGCCGAGCGCGGCCACTACCCGGCCATCGACATCGGCCAGTCCATCAGCCGCTGCATGTCGCTGGTGGCCGGGCCGGCGCACATCGCCGCCGCGCGCTCCATGAAGGCGCTGCTGTCGAGCTACCAGCAGGTGCGCGACCTGCTGCCCATGGGCGCCTACGTGCCGGGTGCCGACCCGCAGGCCGACCGGGCCGTGAGCCTGTACCCGCGCATCGAGGCCTACCTGCACCAGGGGGTCAAGGAAAGCGCGCCCCTGACCGACTGCCTGCGCGACCTGAACGAGCTGATGGCATGACCCCGCCCACCCACCTCACCACCCTCGGCCACCTCGTCACCGCGCGCGAGCGCGAGCAGGAGCGCCTCGGCGCCGAGCTGAGCCGGCAGCAGTCGGTGCGCGAGCGCATGCAGCGCAGCGTGGACCGGCTGCACGCCATCTGCGAAGCCGCCGGCCCTTCGGGCAGCCAGCCCTTCCTGCTGGCCGCCAACTGCGCGGCCTTCAAGCAGTCGGTGATGGGGCTGGCGCAGGAACAGCAGCGCAGCCTGGAGCGCCACAGCGCCGAGGTGGAGCTGGCCCGCGCGGCCCTGCACGCCGCCTTTCGCAAGCGCGAAGGCGTGGCCCAGGTGCTGCACAAGCGCGAGAGCGAGTGGCGCCTGGCCGGCGAAGTGCGGGCGCGAAAACAGCTGGACGACGTGGCCCTGACGGTCTGGCGCCGCACCGAACGGTGAAAAAAATGCCGCTCCTTCTTCAGAAACCACCGCTCCCGGTCGCCTTGCCGGGCATGGGCGGGGCTTTTCCTGCCTGACCAGGAGCAACCATGGACATCAACCCGACCCAGATGGCGACCCAGCTCGCCACCATCTACACCCAGGGCACGCAGGACATCATCACGCGCGACAGCAAGGCCGCCGAAGCCACGAACGCGGGCTACACCCGCCTGCGCTCGGCCCTGGCGGCGTTCAACACCGCGATGGACGCGCTCTCGGGCAAGAAGGGCCTGGTCAAGAACAGCGCGACCGTCGCCGGCAGTTCGGGCGTCACCGGCGCCGCTTCCGCCTCGGCCCAGCCCGGCACCTACAGCTTCTTCGTGGAGGCCGTGGCCTCCAACCACCAGATCGCCTTCGCCGACCTGCCCGCCGTGCCGGTGGCCACAGGCGGGCCGCTGGTGATCCAGCAGGCCGACGGCAGCAGCTTCAACGTCAACCTGCTGATGGCCGACGCCGATGGCAACGGCACCATCTCGCAGACCGAGATCGCGCGCGCCATCAACCAGGCCTCGGGCAACGCCGGCAAGGTGACGGCCCAGGTGGTCAACACCGGCAACGGCTCGCAACTGATCCTTTCCTCCGGCGCGAGCGGCGAGGGCGGCGAGATCACCGTCGACGCCAGCGGCCTGCCCGCCGGTGCGCTCAAGGACGCCCTGAGCGCCACCCCCAACGAACTGGCCCAGGCGCGCGACGCGGTCGTGTGGCTCGGCGACCAGGGCACCGGCGTGCGCATCCAGCAGGCCAGCAACACCGTGACCGCCATCGACGGCGTGACGCTCAGCCTCACCCGCGCCATGACCACGGGCGACGCCCCCGCCACGCTGACCGTGGCGGCCGACGAGTCCGGCACCGCCGACAACGTGCGCAGCTTCGTGACGGCCTTCAACACCTTGCAGGGCGTCATCAACGACCTCAGCAAGTCCGACATCAACCCGGCCGCGCGAGGTGTCTTCTCCAGCGACAGCAGCATTCGCGCGCTGCGCACCCGCCTCAACGACATCCTGCGCCAGGACTTCGGCGGCGTGCGCATGTCCGAGCTGGGCATCTCCACCGACCGCCAGGGCGCGCTCACCTTCGACGCGGCCAAGCTCAAGAAGACGCTGGACATCAAGCCCGACGCGCTGGACAAGGCCTTCGGTTCGTCCAGCCTGTCGGCCCCCTCGGGCCTGCTGGGCTCGATGAACACCTACCTCAAGACCTGGCTCGACTCGGGCACCGGCCAGATCAAGCGCCGCCAGGAGTCGGTCCAGATCCAGCAGCGCGACATCACCCAGCGCCAGGCGCGCCTGGACGAGCAGTTCGCGATGTCCTACGAGCGCTACCTGCTGCAGTTCACCCAACTTCAATCCCTGATGGGCCAGCTCAATCAGACCTCCGGCATGTTCGGGTCGTCCACGACCACCGCCTGAGGACCGATCGCGCCGCCCCTCATCACCCCCGACGAGGACTTCCTTGACATACGACGCATACGAGAGCTACGCCCAGGTCGACCTGGGCGCCCAGACCGCACAGGCCTCGTCCGTGCAGCTGGTGCTCATCCTGATGAACGGCCTGCAGGACGAACTGGCGCGCGCGCGCGCCCACATCGAGGGCGGCCGCTTCGAGGCCAAGGCCCGCAGCCTGGACAAATGCGTCGGCATGCTCAACGGCCTGTCCAGCTCGCTGGACACCGATGCCGGCGGCGAGGTGGTGGCGCAGGTCGCGCAGGTCTACGACTACTGCGCGCGCCGCCTGCACGAGGCCGGGGTCCGGCTCGACGTGGGCATGGTCGACGAGGTCAGCCGACTGCTGCGCACGCTGCAGGACGGCTGGGAAGGCATGCAGGCCCACCATGGGTAAGCGCCAGTCCTTCCTCGACCTGGCCGCGCGCCTGCGCCACGAGACGCAGGCCGCCGACTGGGCCGCCCTGGCCCGGACCGACCGGCAGCTCGCCGGCCTGCTCGCGAGCCTGCCCGCCGACCTGCGCCTGAACGCCGCGGAGCAGGCCGCGTACCACGCGTTGCGCCTGGCGCACGAGGCCGCGCGCAGCGCCTGCGCCCAGGCCCAGGCCCAGGCCCACGAACGCCTGCAGGCGCTGTGCGACCAGCGCATGGGCTGGGCCGCCTACGCCCTGAGCAACGAGATGCAGGAGGCATCGGCATGAACCTGGCCACCCCCGTTCTGAACCTCGCCCCGGCCGCGCCGGCCCCCTCCTTGGCGGCACCGATCGCCCCCCCGGGTGACGGGCAGGCCGTGCTGGCGGGCGACTTCGCCGAGCTGCTGGCGCTGGGCGAGAGCCCGGCGCCCATCGATGTGTCCGAACCCGCGTCCGCGCACGAGATCGGCCTGCTCGACGAGCAGCGCTCGCCCGAGGACGGCGAGACCGCGCAGGACGACAGCCCGGCCGAGCCCACCGAAGCCCTGCTGTCCGCCGCCATGACCACGGTGCAGTGGACGGTCGGCGTCGAGCGCGCGCTGCAGCTGGCCCAGCGGTCCCCGCCGGCCGCGCCGCCCGCGCAGGGCAGCGCGCCGGTGGCCTTGTTCAGCGCCCAGCCGGCCCCGGCCGCCGGGCCCGTGCTGGCCGATGCCGCCGTGCCCGCTGCGTCGAACCTGGTGCCGGCGAGCGCCACGGCGGGCACCGCCACGGCAACGGCCACCGCCGATGCGGGCCAGCGCGCGCCGCGCTTCGAGCTGCCTCCGGTGCAGACCGCACCGTCGGTCGCCACCGCACCGACCGCGGCCAGCACCTTCGTGCTCGAAGGCGACAGCGTGCGCCTGCCCGCCGGCGAGCCCGACCTGTGGCAGCGCCCGCTCGCGCAGGCGCTGGGCGACCGGCTGCAGGTGCAGGCCTCCCACGGCATCGAGCAGGCCCGCATCCGCCTGGAGCCACCGGCCCTGGGCCGCATCGAGATCGTGCTGCGCCAGGAAAGCGGCCAGCTGCACGTCCAGCTCAGCGCCTCGCACCACGAGGTGGTGCGCCAGCTCCAGGCCATGGGCGAAGGCCTGCGGCAGGAACTCACGCACAAGCAGGGCGCCCAGGTCACGGTGCAGGTGTTCGAAGACCGCGCGCTCGCCGACGGCCGCTCGCCGCAGCGCGAGCGCCAGCAACAACAGCCGCAGGAAGACCGACCCGGCCAGGGCCTGTTGAGCGAATCCAAGGCCGAGCGCCGCGCCTTCACCCTGGCCTGAACCACCGACCGCCACCGAGATTGCCCGCATGAAAAAACTCAAACTGATCTCCCTCGTCGTCGGGGTTGCGCTGATCACCGCCGCCGGCGGCGGCGCCGCGGCCTACTGGCTGCTGCGCCCGGCCAAGGCGGCCGTGGCGAACGCACCGGCACCCGACAAGCGCGAGTACCGCTACGTCACCCTGGACAAGGTCATCGTGATGCTGCGCGGCCGCGAAGGCGGCCCGCTGACCAACTACCTCGCGGTCGACCTGGTGTTCAAGACCCCCGTGAGCGACGAGGCCCAGACCAAGCAGCAGTTGCCCAAGTTGCGCTCGATCGCGGTGCGCTCGCTCTCCGAGTTCACGCTCGAACAGGCCGGCATGCTCACCATTCCCGCGCTCTCCGACCATGTGCAGAAGGCCTACGTCGAGAGCTTCCAGGCCGAGGCGCGGCCGATGCCGTTCGGCGAAGTGATGATCGGCAAGCTCATCATCGAGTGAGCGACGGCATGTACGGCGGTTACACCGAAATGGCCAGCGTGGCCGCGGCCGAGCTCGGCGCGGCGGACGAGCAGCGCCACCTGCTGGCGTTCACGCCGCTGGTGCGGCGCACCGTGCGCCAGCTCAGCTCGCAGGTCGGTGGCGCGATGGACCGCGACGACATGATGCAGATCGGCCTCATGGGCCTGCTCGAAGCCTTGCGCCGCTACGGCGAGCCCGACGAGCGCTTCCCGGCGTTCGCCGCCCTGCGCGTGCGCGGCGCCGTCCTGGACGAGCTGCGCCGGCAGGACTGGCGGCCCCGCTCGGTCCGCCAGGAGAGCTTTCGCCTCAAGACCGAGGTGCGCGAACTCACCAAGCGCCTGGGGCGCGAGCCGAGCGAGGCCGAGGTGCTGGCCGGGCTGGACATCAGCCCCGAGGCCTACCTGGCCTACCAGCAGGACAGCAACGCCGAAACCCTGGCCAGCTTCGACGACCTGTTCGACACGCTGTCCAACGAAGCCTCCTCGCAGCGCTCGCCGGAAGCGGAACTGGTGCTCAAACGAAGCCTACAGCAGGCTTTGGGCACGTTGAGCGAGCGTGAACAGCGCGTCATTCAGCTCTACTACGAATACGAACTGAGCCTCAAGGAGATCGCGGCGGTGCTGGGCCTGACCGAAGCCCGCATCTGCCAGATCAACAAGGCCGCCCTGCAGAAGATGAAAACCGTCCTGCAGACCGACTGACCGAATCTTCAAAGCCACAGCCATGCAACTCTTCGTCGGCGCTCTCGTCATTCTTCTCACCGTCTTCGGCGGTTTCCTGCTGGGCGGCGGGGATCTGGCGGTGGTCTGGGAGCCGGTGGAACTGCTGATCATCGGCGGCGCCGGCCTGGGCGCGATCATCGTCGGCAACCCCCGGCACGTGCTCAGCGAGATGGGCATCCAGCTGCGCAAGCTGGTCGGCTCGCGCAAGGAAGGCGAGGAGTTCCAGCGCCAGCTGCTGTTGCTGATGTACGAGCTGCTGCAGACCGCGGCCGGCGGCATCAAGGCCCTGGACGCCCACGTGGAGGAGCCGCACAAGAGCGCGATCTTCATGAAGTACCCGCTGGTGCTGGACGAGCCCAAGCTGCTGCACTTCATCGTCGACAACTTCCGCCTGATGGCCATCGGCAAGATCAACGCCCACGAGCTGGAGGGCGTGCTGGAGCAGGAGCTGGAAGCCATCCACGAGGAGCTGAACCAGCCGGCCAAGTCGCTGCACAAGATCGGCGAGGCCATGCCCGGTTTCGGCATCCTGGCCGCCGTGCTGGGCATCGTGATGGCGATGAACTCGGTGGCCGCCGGCGCCTCCGCCGGCGAGATCGCGGCCAAGGTGGCGGCGGCCATGGTCGGCACCTTCATCGGCATCTTCATGTGCTACGCGGTGCTCGACCCGATCAGCAACATGATGAAGCAGCTGGTGAAGGAAGAGATGTCCCACATGGAAGCCGTGAAGGTGGTGCTGGTCACCCACGTCTCGGGCAAGGTCGCGCTGCTGGCCATCGACGCCGGGCGCCGCCTGGTGCAGCTGAACATCAAGCCCAGTTTCTCCAAGCTGGAGTCGTGGATCAATGCGCTGGAGGGCCGCGAAGAGGAGCCCAGGCAGGAGTTCAACCGCCGAGCGGGGGATCGCCGTGTCCAAGCCTGATCACGAGACCATCGTCAAGCGCGCCTCGCGGCGCCACGACGAGGAAGCGCATGGCGGGGCCTGGAAGGTGGCCTTCGCCGATTTCGTGCTGGCGCTCATGTGCCTCTTCATGGTGCTGTGGGTGCTCGCGGCGCGCGACAAGGAAGAACTCAGCGGCCTGATGACCGCCAGCGGCGGGCACGTGGTCAACGAGGGGCGCGGCCCGCGCGTCGAAACCGTGGGCGGCCCGCGCGGCAGCCTGATCGAGCGCTTCCCCATGCCGGCCAGGGGGTCGGGGGGTGGCCCGATGGCGGGCGAGCAGGTCGGCGAGGTGCAGCCGCGCGAACCCGGCCAGCGCGTGCGCTACGAGTCGCCCGCGCAGCTCCAGGACCTGGCCGAACTGCTCAAGCTGATGAGCGAGGAAGCGGGCCTGCGGGCCAACCTGCAGACCATCGTCACGCCGTACGGACTGCGCATCATGCTGCACGACACCGACCGCGAAGGCATGTTCCAGCTCGGCAGCGCGGTGCCCGGCACCAAGTTCAAGGACATGCTGCGGCGCATGGGTCCGCTGTTCGCGAAGATCGAGAACAGCATGCTCATCGTCGGCCACACCGACGCCAGGCCCTTTGCCGGCGCGGGCCCCCACACCGCGTCCAACTGGACCCTCTCCAGCGACCGCGCTGCCGCGGCACGCGCCCACCTGATGGACGGCGGCATGCCCGCGCGCAATGTGCTGCAGGTGGTGGGCATGGCCGATCGCGCGCCCTTCGAGGCCTCGGATGCCCACGCCAGCGTGAACCGGCGCATCGAGCTGCTGGTGCTCACCGAAGGCCAGAGCGGGGCCATCGCCGCGATGTTCGGCGCGCCCACGGAAGAACACCCGCTGCTGCCCGGCGTGCAGACCGAGATGCCCAGCTTGGACGTGCTCGCCGCGCTGCGCGCGACCCTGCTCAAGGCCAGCCAGGGCATCCCCGGCCTGCAGCCCGTGCTGGGCCGCCCCGCCGACCCATCCCCCGTCACCCCATGAACGCCCTCCAGGCCGCAGGCGAATGCAAACCCGACGAACGCGAGGAGATCGCATGAGAATTTCCGGCAACCCAGGCGCCGAATCCACCGCCGCCGCGCGGGCCGCCGACGCACCGCGCACCGACGCCACCGGCACCGCCGCCCCGTCGGTGGCCACCACGCCGGCCGCCCTGGCCTCGGGCGTCATGCAGCCCGCCATGGACGCGCTGCGTGGCCTGTCGGACGTGGACACCGCGCGCGTCGCCGAGATCCGCGAAGCGCTGGCGCGCGGCGAGATCCGCTTCGATGCCGGCAAGCTCGCCAGCCTCATCACGCGCTACCACGGGAGCCGGCCGTGAGCGTGCGGCGCGAATGCGTGGCCTTCCTGGAGCTGGTGCGCGAGGACCAGGCGGACTTCCAGTCCATGCGCGATCTGCTGCAGGCGCAGTTCGACGCCGCGCTGCACCACGACCCGGTGCGCGTGGCCACCGCCTGCGAATCGATCTCGGCGCTGACCGAGCGCATCACCCGGCGCGGCCGTGAGCGGCTCTCGCTGGCGCGGCAGATCAGTGGCACCCAGGGCGATGCGGCCTACGAGATGGTGCAGGAAGCGCTGCCCAAGGGCGTGCGCGCGACGGTGGCGCAGTGGTACACCGACCTCCAGGCCATGGTGAGCGAGTGCCAGCGGCTCAACGCCCGCAACTGCGACCTGCTGATGAACCAGTACGACATCATGCAGCGCGTGCTCCACGACGAGGTGCACACCTATGCGCCTGCCTGACGCGCGCTTCGCCGCCGGCGCCGCCTCCCTCGGGGTCGAGGGCATGGCGCCGCTGCCACGCGCGGGCGCGGGGGGCTTCAGCGCGCTGATGCGCTCGGTGGATGGCGAGGTGCGCCGCTTCATCGCCCAGGGCTCGGGCGCCGGCCTGCCGGGCGGGCTCACGCCCGAGGCCGCGTCGCTGCGCCTTCGCATGGCGTCGTCGACGGCTGCCGAGGCGCCTGCCGCTGCCGGCACCGGTGTGCCCGAAGCCGAACGCGCCGCCTTTCTCAACCGCATCGCCCCCTGGGCCGAAGACGCCGGCCGCGCGCTGGGCGTGGCGCCCGAGCTGGTGGCGGCGCACGCGGCGCTCGAATCGGGCTGGGGCCGGCAACCCCTGCGCGCGGCCGACGGCAGCGACACCCACAACCTGTTCGGCATCAAGGCCACGGGCAGCTGGAAGGGCGGCACCGCCGACGCGCTCACGACCGAGTTCAGCGATGGCGAGGCCCACAAGACGACCGAGCGTTTCCGCCGCTACGCCGATCCGGGCGAGGCCTTCCAGGACTACGCGCGCCTGCTGCGCGACAACCCGCGCTACCGCCACGCGGTCAACGCCGGCCAGGATGCCCGGGCCTTCGCGCAGGGCCTGGCGGCGGGCGGCTACGCCACCGACCCGGCCTACGCCGGCAAGCTCGAGCAGGTGGCCCGCCAGATCCAGGGAGCCGGGCGATGACGCGCGGGCTTCACTCGGCCGGCTCGACCACGCCTTCGTCGACCACGCGCGCGCTCAGGGTCTTGCCCGAGGCGGTGTTGCGCACCCGCACGAGTTCGCCGAGCGAGCCGGCCTGCAGGCTCTCGCCCGCGTTCTCCACCGACACGCCGCCGTGGCGCGCGACGATGCGCACGGCCGAGCCGCGCTTGACCAGCACGGCCTTGTTCAGCAGGCGCGCCTGCAGCACCTGGCCTTCGCGCAGCGCGCGCCGGCTCGACTGCCCCACCGCGTTCTCGACGATGCCCAGGGCATCGGCCATCTGGGTCACGTCGCGCCGTTCGGCTCGCACATCGTCCGCCGCGAGCGCCTTGCCGGCGGCGATCGGCCCCGCGCTGACCAGCACCTCGGCCTCCAGCGCCACGCGCGCCACGAACTCGTGTGTCCAGCCCGGTGTGTCCGGGCAGCTCACCTTGAGCGGCATGCGGGTCGGGTGGCGCGCGTCGCCCAGGTCCACCGCGACCGGGCTGGCGCACCGCAGGTTCGCGGGCGCGCGGCTGCCGAGCTTCACGTTCACTTCGGGGGCATTCCAGCCCAGGGTCTCGGCGTGGGCGAGCCAGTGCGCGCGCACCGCCTGCTCGACCTGCGGCAGCACCGGTGCCGCCACCGCGAGGGCGGGCAGGGCGCCGAAACAGACAAGCAACTTCAAACAGAAAGGACTGCGCATGGGTATCGATATCGGGCAAGTGGTCGCGGTACACGTCGACGCACTGCAATTGCGGGCGGAGCGGACCAAGGTGCTGGCCTCCAACCTCGCCAACGTGAACACCCCGGGCTACCAGGCCCGCGACATCGACTTCGCCGCCAGCCTGGAACGGGTGATGAGCGAAGGCGGGGAGGGGCTTGAAACGGGGGAGGGCGACGGGCTGATGTACCGCGTGCCGCACCACCCGTCGGCGGATGGTAACACCGTGGAATTGGGCGTCGAGCAGGCCGCGTTCGCGCAGAACGCGGTCGGCTTCCAGACCAGCCTGACCTTCGTCCAGATGAAATTCAAGGGCCTCGCGCAGGCCATCGCGGGGCAGTAGACATGTCGTTCGAAAGCATCAGCCGGATCGCGGGCTCGGCCATGTCGGCCCAGACCGTGCGCCTCAACACCATCGCCAGCAACCTGGCCAACGCGGAGGCCGCCTCGGGCGTCGAGGGCGACACCTACCGCGCGCGCAAGCCGGTGTTCGCCACCATTTATGACAACGATGGCAGCGGGGCCGCACCGGGCGCCAGCGTGCAGGTGCTCGACGTGATCCAGAGCGACGAGCCGCTGCGCCGCATGCACCAGCCCGACCACCCGCTGGCCAACGAGGCCGGCGACATCTACCTGCCCAACGTGAACCCCGTGGCCG
>Ga0247823_10000808_pt1 | contig 26403 bp, 20 predicted proteins | sample 13C_PalmiticAcid_2_FD_192426 | JGI IMG/M metagenome (GOLD analysis project Ga0247823, IMG submission 192426) | Soil microbial communities from agricultural site in Penn Yan, New York, United States - 13C_PalmiticAcid_Day30 | ecosystem: Environmental > Terrestrial > Soil > Agricultural land... | reverse complement strand
TCCCCCATCAAGGGGGAGGGGTTCTAGAAGGCGGCGCGTCATCCGGGTCCTCGCGGCCCAGTTCGTCGGCGGCGTCGTTCTGCGAGACGTGGGGTCCGGCCTTGCCCCGGCCCTTGCGCGCCGCCTTGGGCTCCAGGCGCAGGGCGGCCCGGGCGTCCTCGCCCTCCTCGCCGAACAGGCCGCGCAGGCGCACGTCGCGCTGCGGATAGGGGATCTCGATCCCGGCCTCGCGCAGGGCGTCGTCGATGGCCCAGGTATAGGCCGCGAAGATCGCCGCCGGCCGCCGCACCGCCTCGACTGTCGGCCAGACGATCAGCTCGAACTTCAGCGCGTGCTCGCCATAGCCGACCAGCCAGACCTGGGTGCGGCGCACGGCGTCGTCGGCGCTGGTGAAGGGCACGCTGCGGGCGGCCCTCAGCACCGCCTCGCGGACCAGTTCCTTGTCGACCCCGAAGGCGGTGACGAAGGGCACGCGGATGCGGCGGGTGGTGCCGCGCAGGGTCCAGTTGATCACCTGGTCGTTGACCAGCACCGAGTTGGGGACAATGACGTCCGTGGCGTCGTTGGTGCGGATGCGCGTGGCGCGCGGCCCGATCTCGTGCACCACCCCGCGCGCGCCGTTCGACAGCTCGACGAAGTCGCCCACCGCCACCAGCCGCTCGAACACCAGGCTGACGCCCGAGGCGAAGTCCTTGATCACGCCTTGCAGGCCAAGGCCCACGCCAACGCCCACGGCGCCGGCGAACACCGTCAGCGAGGTCAGATCGATGCCCATGGTCGACAGGCCCGCCAGCAGGCCCACCAGCACCAGGCCGTAGGTCGTCAGCTTCTCGACCACATAGAGCGAGGGCCCGCTGTCGGCCGCCCGCGCCCGCAGTCGCCTAAGGCCCGCCGCCGCCAGCCGCGCGGCCAGCAGGGCGGCGATGACGATGACGATCCCCGCCCCCAAGCCCCCCACCGTGATCGCCGACTTGCCGAGCTTGACCAGCTCGAGGGCGTCCAGGCGCTGCAGGGGATTGTCGGTCATGGGGTGGAGTTTGAGCGCGGGCGGGCGACGGGTTCAAGACCCGCCGCAAGACGGCCGCCGCTCAGAGATCCTCCCCCCCCGAAGGGGGAGGTGGCCCAGAGGGCCGGAGGGGGAAGTATCTGTTGAAGTCGGCGCGACCGTCGGAGGAAGCAGGAACCGCCCCCTTCCGTCGGCTTCGCCGACACCTCCCCCTTCAGGGGGAGGATCTTTACCGCCCCACCATCGCCAGCCCAGCTTCCGCATACCGCGCACCCTCGACTTCCGTCTCCAGCACCGCGGCGGCGATCTTCGCCAGGTCGTCGGCGCTCAGGGCCACGTCCACCGCACCGATGTTCTCGGCCAGGCGCGCCACCTTCGTGGTGCCAGGGATCGGGGCGATGTCCGGGCCCTGGGCCAGCAGCCAGGCCAGGGCCAGCTGGGCCGGGGTCACGCCCTTTTCGGCCGCCAGTTCCACCAGCGCCTCGACCAGCGACTGGTTCTTGGCGATCGCCTCGCCCTGGAAGCGCGGCAGGGTCGAGCGGAAGTCGTCCTTGCCGAAGCCGTCGCCGGCCTTGATCGCCCCGGTCAGGAAACCGCGGCCCAGCGGGCTGTAGGGCACCAGGCCAATGCCCAGTTCACGGATGGTCGGCAGCACCTCGGCCTCGATCCCGCGGGTCCACAGCGAGTATTCGCTCTGCAGCGCCGCCACCGGCTGCACCGCCTGGGCCTTGCGGATGGTGGCCGCGCCGGCTTCCGACAGGCCGAAGTGCCTGACCTTGCCCTCGGCGATCAGGTCCTTGACGGTTCCCGCCACGTCCTCGATCGGCACGTTGGGGTCGACGCGGTGCTGGTAGAAGAGATCGATGACCTCGACGCCCAGGCGCTTGAGCGAAGCCTCGGCCACGGCGCGGATGTTGTCGGGCCGCGAGTTGACGCCGCGCATGCGTGGAACGCCCGCCTCGTCGGGGGCGATGTCGAAGCCGAACTTGGTGGCGACTGCCACCTTGTCGCGGAAGGGCTTCAGGCCCTCGCCGACCAGTTCCTCGTTCACATACGGGCCATAGACCTCGGCGGTGTCGAAGAAGGTCACGCCCAGGTCCACCGCCTTGGCCATCAGGTCGAACATCGCCTGCTTGTCGGGCGCGGGTCCGTAGGCCCAGCTCATGCCCATGCAGCCGAGACCGAGGGCCGAGACCTCAAGGCCGTCGCCGAGTTTGCGCGTCTTCATGGGCAGCTCCTGTTTCGGGAATTTCGGTCGCGGTCGCGCCGCGACGACGGAGAGATGGGTCCGGCGGCGCGCTACGATAACCGCTTGCGGTCTCAACGCACTCCTGAGCATCTCTCAGCAATGTCCACGCGCCCCCTGCCCGACCTCGCCGTCTTCGCCCTGGTCGCCGAGCGCCGCAGCTTCCGCGCCGCCGCCCAGGTGCTGGGCGTCACCGCCTCGGCCCTCAGCCACACGATCCGCAATCTCGAGGCCCGCCTCGACGTGCGCCTGCTCAACCGCACCACCCGCAGCGTCGCCCCCACCGAGGCCGGCGAGCGGCTTCTCGCCAGGCTCGGCCCCGCCCTGGCCGACATCGACGCGGCCCTGGACGAGGTGGCGATGTTCCGCGACCGCCCGGCCGGCCGCCTGCGCGTCAATGTCGCCAGCACGGCCGCGCGCATGCTGCTGGCCCCGCGCCTGGGCGGCTTCATGAACGCCTATCCCGACGTGCGGGTCGAGATCGTCTGCGAGGACGCCCTGGCCGACATCGTCGCCGGCGGCTTCGACTGCGGGGTGCGGCTGGGCGAACGCCTCCAGGCCGACATGATCGCCGTGCCGCTGGGCGGCGAGCTGTCCCAGGCGCTGGTGGCCACCCCCGACTACATCGCCCGCCACGGCGCCCCGACCAAGCCCGAAGACCTGATGAACGGCCACCGCTGCCTGCTGGTGCGCCGCGCCTCGGGCCAGCCCTATCCGTGGGAGTTCGAGCGCAAGGGCCGCCTGGTGGTCGTCACCCCGCCGCCGGCCCTGCTCACCGACAACGGCGTCGTCATGCTGGAGGCCTGCCGCGCCGGCGCGGGCCTGGCCTTCCCTTTCCGCGAAGCCGTCGCCGACGACATCGCCGCCGGCCGGCTGGTCTCGCTGCTCGAGGACTGGTGCGAGCCCTTCCCCGGCTTCTTCCTCTACTACCCCAGCCGCCGCCAGCTTTCGCCGGCCCTGCGGGCGTTCATCGACTGGATGCGGGGGTAGGTCCCCTCTCTCTTTGAGAGAGGCGTTTGGAACGCGCGCCCAAAAAATCTCCTCGACCCTGTCGGCGCGGCGGGCGTTCCTTCGTCCTCGGGAAGACGCGGCCGCTCCAGGCCGCGCAGGAGGAGGAAACGCCATGCCGAAGATCTCGCCGTTCTTGTGGTTCGACAAAGAGGCCCTGGAGGCCGCCGAGTTCTACGTCTCGATCTTTCCCAACTCGAAGATCGTGTCGGTGAACCGCTATCCCGACGACGTGCCGCCGCCGGCCGGGCCCGGCGGCTCGGTGTCGACGGTCTATTTCGAGCTCGACGGCCAGCCGCACGTGGCGCTGAACGGCGGGCCGCACTTCAAGTTCACCGAGGCGATCTCGTTGTCGATCGACTGCGACGGCCAGGCCGAGGTCGACCACTACTGGGACGGCCTGCTGGCCGGCGGCGGCGCGCCCTCGCAATGCGGCTGGCTGAAGGACCGCTACGGCCTGTCCTGGCAGGTCACCCCGCGCCAGCTGATCGAGCTGACCACCGGACCCGACAAGGCCGTCGCCGGCCGGGTGTTCGCGGCGATGATGACCATGAGCAAGATCGACGTGCCGACGCTGGAGAAGGCCGCGCACGGCGGGTGAGACGGCCCTCGCCTCCGCCGCCATCCCGGCCCCGACGCGCGGAGACCGGGGAGGCGACGGAGGGAGCACCATCCGCCAAACAATGTTCCTTGACTTAAACTCTACATATGTCGCCAATGGCGGCATGACCCGCGCACCCAACATCTCGCGCCAGACGGTCGGCGTGCTGGCCGCCCTGCTGGCCCAGCCCCAGGCCTGGCGCTACGGCTACGACCTGTCCAAGGAGACGGGCCTGAAGTCGGGCACCCTCTATCCGCTGCTGATGCGGCTATCCGACCAGGGATACCTGGAGGCCGAGTGGCGCCAGCCCTTGCAACCCGGCCGCCCGGCCCGCCATGCCTATCGCCTGACCGGCGCCGGCGTCGCCCTGGCCCGCCAGCGCGCCGAGACCGCGCCCAGCGCGGCCCCGCTCCAGCCCTCGGCGGTGCGTCCATGAGCCTCGCCGAGCGCCTGCTTGACCACGCCGCCGCCGTCCTGCCCGCCGCCCAGCGCGACTGGGCCGTCGGCATGAAGGCCGAGCTTTCCGCCATCGACGCGCCCGGCGAGGCCCTGGCCTTCGCCGCCGGCTGCGTGCTGGCCGCCTATCGTCGCAGGATCAATCCCATGCGCATCGCCCTGGTCTCCGCCCGCATGTTCGTGGCCGGCGTCACCCTGCTGACCGCCGTCTTCCACGCCTTCATGCCGGCTTACATGCTGGCGATCCTGGCCGACCTGAAGCTGAACGGCATGAACGGCTTCGCCGGCCGCTTCCGCATGTTCAAGGGCCGCACCGCCGACGAGGCGATCTCCGGCGTGCTGATGATGCCGCTCTGGCATGTGGCCCTGATGCTGGCCATGGCGGTCGCCTTCGGCGCCTGCGCGTGGTTCATGGCCAAGGGCGACATGCGGCGGCTGTTCTTCGCCATTCTCGCCGGGGTCGCGGCCCACACGGCCAACACGCTCACCCAGCTAGCTCTGTGGCCGACGCCCTATTTCGTGCACCCCAAGGTCGCGGGCCTGAACTACGTCGCCTTCGGCCTGCTGCTGGTCGCGGGACTGCTCTTCTTCGGCCTGGGCCGCTGGACCCGGCCGAAGCCTGCCACGGCCTAAGCCGCCTCGCGCTCGCGCAGCCAGCTCTCCACCGTCGCGTAGAGCACATCCTTCTGGATAGGCTTGGCCACGTGGTCGACCATGCCGGCCTCGCGGCATTGGGCGATCTGCTGGGGCAGCGCGTCGGCGCTCATGGCGATGATCGGCACCGCCGAGGCCGCGCCCGGCAAGGCGCGGATGGCGCGGGTGGCCGAAAGGCCGTCCATGCCCGGCATGTGGATGTCCATCAGCACGACGTCGAAGCCGCCGCCCGCGGCCATCTCCACCGCCTCGCGGCCGTTCTCGGCGGTGATCACCTCGCAGCCGGCCAGGGCCAGGAAGGCGCCGCCGATCTCGCGGTTCATCGGGTGATCGTCGACCAGCAGCACGCGGGCCGAGGCGATCCGCCCACCGGCCGCGACCACCACCGCCGGCGCGGCCTCGCAAGGCGCCGCCATGAGCTCGATCCAGAAGGTCGAACCCTGGACCGGGTTGGCGGTCATGCCGATGCGCCCGTCCATCAGTTCGACCAGCGCCTTGCTGATCGCCAGGCCCAGGCCCGCGCCGCCGAAGGCCCGGGTCACCGAGCTGTCGCCCTGGCTGAAGCGCTGGAACAGCCGGTCGCGCAGCTGCGGCGGCACGCCGATGCCGGTGTCGACGATCTCGACGCGCAGCAGGTCGGCGCCGTCGCCGGGGGTCACGGCCAGCCGCGCGGTCACCCGCCCGGCCGGCGTGAACTTCACCGCGTTGTTGAGCAGGTTCAGCAGCACCTGGCGCAGACGATCGGCGTCCAGCCCGTGATGGCGGCCGGTCTCGCCCTCGATCTCGATGTCCAGCGCCAGGCCCTTGGCGCGGGCGTCCTGGGCGACGATGGCGACGGCGTCGCGCAGCACCGCCTCGGCGCGCGCGGGCTCGACCTGCAACTCGACCCGGCCGGCCTCGACCCGCGAGAAGTCGAGCACGTCGTTGACCAGGGTCAGCAGCGCCCCGCCGGCCCCGTCGATCAGGCCCACGTGACGGCGGGCCTCGGGCGCCAGGTCGTCGCGGTCGGCCAGCAGGCGGGTGAAGCCCAGCACGCTGTTCAGCGGCGTGCGGATCTCGTGGCTCATGGTGGCCAGGAACTCGGTCTTGGCCTGGCTGGCGGCCTGGGCGCGGGCCTGGGCGTTGCGGGCCAGGGCCTGGCGACGCACCAGGAGCAGCTTGAGGCGCTGCTGGTTGGCCAGGGCCAGGGCGGCGGCCAGGCAGGTGAACAGCAGCGCGCTGACCAGGAACTGCAGGGCGTGCATGCGCTCGGACGCCTGGGCGCGGGTCGCCGCCTCGGCGACGATGCCCAGCACGCTCAGCGGCGCGGCGATGGCGGCGACGATCACCGTCGTCCAGGCCGCGCCCTTGGGGCCCAGCCGGAAGGCCACCAGCACCCCGGCCGGAAACACCAGGAACGGCAGGGTGTGGCCCGGCCGCCCGAAGGCGATCAGGGCGGCGACCGCCACCATCACGTAGCAGGCGATCTTCTCCCAGACCGGTCGCTCGAAGCCGCGTTGGATATGCCGATCGAACAGGATCAGGGCGATCGGCAGGCCCGCCGTCATGCCCAGCGCGTTGACGAACATCCAGTTCTTGATCAGCACCGGCAGCGAGACGTGCAGCATCGGGGCGCTGGCGAAGGCCCCGATCACGGCCAGCACGGCGGTGATCGGCAGGGCCAGCCCCACGACCCTCAGGGCCTGGGTCAGGTTCTTCATCCTTGGAGGCCCGCCAAAGGCCCTGCGCAGCACCACCGCGATCACCGCCGCCTCGATGGTGTCGAGCACCGTGAACAGCGCCGTCATCGCCGGCGCCGTGCCGCCCAGGCGGTCCAGCAGCACGTGGCAGACGGTGGTGACGACCAGCAGGATCAGGCTGCGGCGCGGCGTCAGCAGGACGAGGCCGCCGGCCAGGAGGCCGTTGCACGGCCACAGAGTGGCCATGCCCGACGGCCCACGGGTCAGCAGGTCGCAATAGGCGATGGTGACGGCGTAGGCGAAGATCAACGCCAGCAGCAGGCGCGTCTGGCGCGCTTCGCCCTCGAACCGTTTCAAAGCCACCATACGCGTACTCGCGATCCCCTCGTCCCCCGACGAAATCGCCGGCAGGATCGCGCCCAACCCCGGCTAAACGGTTAAGACGAGACGGGAATTTCTCGCGACGGGCGCGATCAGGCCTTCTTGACGAACTCGGTGCGCAGCACGAGGCCCCGGACCTTGTCGACATTGGCCTCGATCTCGTCGGGATCGCCGGTCAGGCGGATCTTCTTGACCAGGGTCCCGCGCTTGAGGGTCACCCCGCCCGAACCCTTGACCTTCAGGTCCTTGATCAGGGTGACGTTGTCGCCGTCGGCCAGGATCGCGCCGTTGGAATCGCGGGTTTCGTCGGACATGGAAGGCTCCCAGGGCTCAAGACAAGCCCGCACAAAAAGTACGGGCTTCTTAGAGCGCGCCGGGCGAAAGTCCAGGCGCTTTCCTACTTCGCCCGGCCCAGGCACGGCGCGCCGTCCGGCCCCGTGGCGCCGGAACAGACCCGCTGGGCCAGCATCGACTCCTTGCTCTCGACCAGGGTCTTGGCCCCACCCCTGCCCCGCACCAGGGTGAAGGCGTCGTAGAGCTTGCCGCTGGCGGTGTAGGCCGCGAAGCCCAGCTTGTCGGCGCCCACGTCGATCACCTGGTAGAACTCGGTGTCGGCGGCGACCTTGTCGGGCTGGGTCAGGGCGCGGTCGTTCAGGGCGTACATCTTCGAGCCGACCACCGAGACCACATAGACCGGCCCCTGCGGCTGGCCGGCCTTGTGGCGGCGCGCGGCGTCGGCCTTGCCGGCCTCGCTGGTCAGGCGGGCGTAGCAGTGGTCGTGACCTTGCAGGACGAGGTCGACCTTGCGGGCCTCGAACACCGGCTTCCAGGCGGCTTTCAGCTTTTCGGTGTCCTGCGGGCGGGCGCAGGTGAAGATCGGCTGGTGGAAGGTGACGATGTTCCACCTGGCCTTGCTGGCCGCCAGGGTCTGGTCCAGCCAGCGGGTCTGGGCCTCCAGCGCGCCGAGATCGAGGGCGGCGGTGCCGTCCAGGATGATGAACCGCACGCCCTGGTAGTCGACGTAGTAGGTCGTTTCCTTGACCGGCTCGGCGCCATTGGCGGGCAGCGCGAACTGCAACGGCCAGTACGGGCCGAGCTTGCGGCTCTCGGTCCCGTCAGGCTTGGCCACGTCGACATACTCGTGGTTGCCGGTGGCCGGCAGCTGCGGAACGGTCGAGAAGTTGTAGGCGCCGGCCGCCGTCCACTCGCCCCATTCGTCGTCGTGGTCGAGGTCGTCGCGCTGGGCCACCAGGTCGCCGGCGTGCAGCACCAGAGCCGGCGCGGCGGTCGACTGGAAGCCCTGGCGGATCACCCGCGAGCCGATCGGCAGGATGCCGTTCTGGGTGTCGCCCAAATAGAGGAAGCGGAACGGGCGGAATGTCGCCGCGGCGGTGTGGAACTGCAGCCACTCGCTCCAGCCGTCGGCGCCCTTCACGCGGTAGACATAGGCCGTGTCGGGCGACAGGTCGGTCAGCCGGGCCTGATGGTAGAGGGCCGGGCCGTTGGCGCTGTCGATGGCCTTGCTGGTTCCCGAAAGGGTCTTGGCGCGGAAGGCCAGGCTAGGCCCGTCGATGGCCGGGGCCAGCTGGATCTCGGCGCTCGCCTGGCGCGGATCGGTGCGCCAGGCCACCGCCATCTCGCGCGAGGGATCCGCGCCCGCGGTCAGCACGATGCGGTCGGGCAGGCCCTTGGGCTTGAACGGCAGGCCCGGCGAGCGCGGAACCGGCTGGGCGGCCTCCTGGGCGAGAACCGGAGCCGTCGAGAACGCCACCAGGCCCAGCGTCGCCACGCCGACGAGCAGTTTCCGCAAAGCCATGACTTTCCCTCCGTCGACTGACGACCCCACCGTCGCCGCCCCGCGCTACTGCCCGGGTTCCGTGACAGATTGACGAAGGTCGCCCGCCCCTACCCCTTCTTTCCCAGCGGATGCTTGGTGCGAACCACCTCGGCCAGGTGCTCCCCGGCCACGTGGGTGTAGATCTGGGTGGTGCCGATGTCGGCGTGGCCCAGCAGGGTCTGGATCACCCGAAGGTCGGCCCCGCCCTCCAGCAGGTGGGTGGCGAAGGCGTGGCGCAGCACGTGCGGGCTGACCTTCTCGCGGTCGATCCCGGCGGCGATCGCGGCGTCTTCCAGGAGCTGCGACACGCGCCGCGCCGTCAGCCGCCCGCCCTTGCCGCGCGAAGGATAAAGCCAGGGGCTGTCCTTCTGCCCCTTTGGCAGGAATTGCGGCCTTCCCTCCAGATAAGCCTTCACCGCCGCACGCGCCGCGTCGTTCAGCGGGGCCAGCCGTTCCTTGCCGCCCTTGCCCTTGACCATCAGGAAGGCCGGGTCGCGCGCCAGGGCCGACAGCGGCAGGGCCAGCAGTTCCGATATCCGCAGGCCGGAGGCGTAGAGCAGTTCGATGATGCACGACAGGCGCAGGCCCTGGGCGCCGTCCTTGGCCGAGGCGGCCGCCAGCAGGGCGTCGATCTCGGCCCTCGACAGCACCTTGGGCAGCGGCCGGCCGGCCTTGGGCGCCACGACCCGGCGCGACGGGTCGTCGGTGCGCCAGCCCTCGCCCAGGGCGAAGCGATAGAACTGCCGCACGGCCGAGCGTCGCCGCGCCGCCGTGGCCGGCGACAGGCCGCGCGCGCCCAGGTCCTGGAAATAGGCCTCTATGGCTTCGGCGTCGGCGGCGTCGAGGTCGCCGCCGGTGCGTCCCAAGAAGCCGCGGGCGTCCTCGAGATCCTTCTCGTAGGCGCGCAGGGTGTTGGCGGCCGCCGCGCGCTCGACGGCCATCATCTCCAGGAAGGCCTCGACCCAGCCTTCGGCCTTGCCGCTCATTTCTTCTTCGGGGCCGGCTTGGGCGCGGCCCCCGCGGGCTTGGCCGGAGCCGCCGGCGTGGGCAGCAGGCCCTCGACGGCCAGGGCCCGGGCGTCGGCGGCAAGACCCGCGCGGTTCAGGGCCGCGACGATGCGGGCGCGGTCGGCGGCGGCGGGTCCGGCCGCCCCGGCGTCGGCGGCGACCGACAGGGCCAGCACGGCGGCCTCGCCCTTGCGGCCGGCGGCGGCCGCCGCGTCCAGCAGCGCCAGGCGCGCGGCCGAGGCGGTCGACTTGCCGGCCTCGAAGCCGGCGAAGGTCGCGCGATCCTCGGGGCTCAGCGTTCCGCCCAGGGCCTGCAGCACGACGGCCGCCGGCTGGGCCGGAGACTTGGCCCCGCCATTGGCGCCCAGCTCCACCAGCCGGTCCAGCGCCTGGTCGGTCGAACCGCCCGAGGCCGCCGCCAGGGCCGCATCGAACAGGGCGAGGTCCTGGGCGCTGACGCCCGGGATGGCGTCGCCGGTCATCTTGCCCCGGATGGCCTGGGCGGTCTTGACGTCGCCCGCGCTCAGGGCCGCGCGCAGAAAGAGGCCCGGATCGGCAAGCGGCGCGTCGGCGGCGACCATGGCCGCGATCAACGGGGCGGCGGCGCGGGCGGCGGCGGCGAAGTCCGCCCCCGGCTTGGCCGACTTCAGGAACGCCCAGTCGGAGCCTTGCGCGGCCGCCAGGTCCGCCGCCGGCGGGGCCAGCAGCGGGCGGGTGGCCGGAGTGGCGGTCGCCGAAGCGGCCTGGATGTCCAGCCCCAGCTTCCTGGACAGGGCATAGTTGATCCCGGTGCGCAGGCTGGCGCCGCCGGTCGACGCGCTACCCGACAGCAGGGCCGGCATCAGCCGGGCGTAGTCGGCGTCCTTGCCCTGCTGCTGGGCGAGGTTGAAGGTCAGCTGGGCCTCGGCGGTCTGACCGGCCCGCGCCTGGCAGAAGGCCCGCAGACGCAGCCAGTAGCCGGTCCCGCGATCGGCGCTCAACGCGTCGGCGACGGCGCAGGCGCGGTCGTCGTCGCCGGCGATCAGGCTCGCCTCGGCCGCGGCCATGGCCAGGGCGGCGTTCTGGTCCAGGCCTGGCGTGCGGTCCATCACCCGCTTGGCGCCGGCCGCCTCGCCCAGGGCGATCAGGGCCAGGGCCCGCGTCCCGCCCATCTCGGGATCGTCGCCGACGCCCGCCGGAGCCCGCGCCCCGGTGGCCAGCACCCGCCGCGCGAATTCGGCGAAGGCCGGCGACAGCGGCTTGGCCGCCAGCTTTGGCAGGGTCTCGCGCATCAGGCCGGGAGAGGCGTCCTTCCACAGGTCGCCCGGCAGGCCGGTGTCGGCGGCGGGGTTCGAGAACAGGTCGGGCGGCGCCAGCGTGCTGACCGCCACCTCCTGGGCCTGCGCGGCTGCGGCGGCGAGAACGGAGACGGCGGCGGCGAGCGCCAGCGGGGAACGCGGGGAGAAAGCCATGGTCCCTACTATGGCAAGGAAGCGCGGCAGGCAGAAGACGGTCGGACGGCGATAGCGCGGCGAAAGGGCGTAACCGTGATCGGCCATAAATGCTTGCGAGCGACCAAGTTTGGGTTCAAAGCGCGAACCTGTTGCTTACCTAGCGTGAGCTTGAGCCCGTGGGGGGCTCCATACGTCCATCAGTTCGGACGGGAGTGGTCGAGCCGCGTCGATCATCCACGGGAGCCCCCATGCCCTCCACCCTGTCCGACACCCGTAAAGCCGTCAGTCCGCTGGCGCGGCTATGGCTGCTGCTGCTCGGCGCGGTCATCCTGGCCGCGGGCCTGTTCTTCCTGATCGGCGGCGGCAAGCTGCTGACGCTGGGCGGCAGCCCCTACTTCGTACTGGCCGGCGTGGCGCTGGTCGCGGCCGGCGTGCAGATCGTCCGGGCCAAGGCGAGCGGCGCCCTGCTGTTCGGCGCGGTGTTCGCCGGCACGGTGGTCTGGGCGCTGGCGGAATCGGGCCTTGCGTTCTGGCCGCTGATCTCGCGCCTCTTGGCGCTCAGCGTCGGCGCGGCCGTGGTGGCCTTCTCCTATCCGCTGATGGCGCGAGCCAGCGGCAAGCCCTCGGCCCTGGTCCCCGCCCTGGCGACCGGCGCGGTGCTGGCCCTGGGCGCGGCCGCCGGCTTCACCGCCATGTTCTTCCCCCATCCCACCGTGGCCTTCGCCGGCGCGGCGGCGGGCCTGGTTCCGGTCGATCCGGCCAAGGCCCAGAAGAACTGGGAGGCCTACGGCAACACCCCCGGCGCCAGCCGCTTCGTGGCGCTGAACGAGATCACCCGCGACAATGTGAAGGGCCTGAAGGTCGCCTGGACCTACCGCACGGGCGACGTGGCGGTCAGCGACGGCAACGGCGCCGAGGACCAGGACACCCCGCTGCAGGTCGGCGACACCGTCTACATCTGCACCCCGCACAACAACGTCATCGCGCTGGACGCCGACACCGGCCGCGAAAAGTGGAAGGCCGTGGTCGACGCCAAGGCCTCGGTCTGGATGCGCTGCCGTGGGCTGGCCTATTTCGACGCCGGCGCGCCGCTGCTGCAACCGACCGCCGCCGGCTCGACGCCCGTTCTGACGGCCTCCGTGCCTGAAGCCGCGCCCTGCCGTCGCCGCATCCTGATGAACACCATCAACGCCGTGCTGATGGCCTTCGACGCCGACACCGGCAAGGCCTGCCAGGACTTCGGGACCGCCGGCCGCGTCGACCTCAAGGCCGGCCTGGGCGACGCGCCCGACCCGCAGTACCAGCTGACCGCCGCCCCGACCCTGGCCGGCACGACGATCGTTGTCGGCGGCCGCATCGCCGACAACGTCCAGGTCGACATGCCCGGCGGCGTGGTGCGCGGCTTCGACGTGATCACCGGCGCCCTGCGCTGGGCCTTCGATCCGGGCGATCCGTCGATCACCAAGGCCCCGCCGGCCGGCAAGACCTACGCCCGCTCGACGCCGAACGTCTGGTCGTCGATGTCGTACGACGCCGCCTCCAACACCGTGTTCATGCCGGTGGGCAGCGCCTCGGTCGACCTCTACGGCAAGACCCGCAGCGCGCTCGACCATCGCTACGGCGCCTCGATGCTGGCGCTGGACGCCACGACGGGTCGCGAGAAGTGGGTGTTCCAGACCGTCCGCAACGACCTGTGGGACTTCGACGTGCCGATGCAGCCCAGCTTCGTCGACTTCCCCAAGGCCGGCGGCGGCACGGTTGCGGCGCTGGTGTTCGGCACCAAGGCCGGCCAGCTCTACGTGCTCGACCGCGCCACGGGCCAGCCGCTGACCAAGGTCGAGAACGTGCCGGTCAAGGCCGCCGACATCCCCGGCGAGCCCTACGCCCTGAGCCAGCCGCGCTCGACGGGCATGCCGCAGATCGGCGCCCAGACCCTGAAGGAAGCCGACATGTGGGGCGCCACGCCCTTCGACCAGCTTCTGTGCCGCATCGCCTTCAAGGGCATGCGCTACGAGGGCCTCTACACCGCCCCCGGCACGGACAAGTCGCTGAGCTTCCCCGGCTCGCTGGGCGGCATGAACTGGGGCGGCCTGTCGACCGACCCGACCACCAACACCATCTTCGTCAACGACATGCGCCTTGGCCTGTGGGTGCGGATGATCCCGCAGGACACCAGCAAGGCGGCCGTCGCCGGCGGTGGCGAGGCGGTCAACACCGGCATGGGCGCCGTGCCGCTGAAGGGCACGCCCTATTCGGTCGACAAGAACCGCTTCCTGTCGGTGCTGGGCATTCCCTGCCAGGCCCCGCCCTACGGCACGATGACCGCCGTCGACATGACGACGCAGAAGATCAAGTGGCAGGTCCCGGTCGGCACGGTGCGCGACACCGGACCGCTGGGGATCAAGATGGGCCTGCCCATGCCGATCGGCCTGCCCACCCTAGGCGGCAGCCTGGCCACGCAAGGCGGCCTCGTCTTCTTCGCCGGCACGCAGGACTACTATCTGCGCGCCTTCGACTCCGCGACGGGCAAGGAAGTGTGGAAGGCCCGCCTACCGGTCGGCAGCCAGGGCGGCCCGATGAGCTACCGCTCGCCCAAGACCGGCAAGCAGTACGTGGTCATCACCGCCGGCGGCGCGCGCCAGTCGCCCGATCGCGGCGACTACGTCATCGCCTACGCCCTGAAATGAGCGGACCGATCGAACGGCTGGGGGTCGTCGCCGGACTGGCGGCGGCCCTGGCCTGCGCCTCGCCGGTCCAGGCCCAGACGACCGGGCGCGCGACCATGACAGGTGATTGGGGCGGCGCGCGCACCCACGCCACCGAGGCGGGCGTGACCTTCCGCGGCGACTACGTGTCGGAGACCTTCAGCGTGCTGGACGGCGGCCTGCGGCGGGGCGGCGGCTACACCCAGCAGATCCGGGTCGGCGCCGACTTCGACCTCGACAAGCTGGCCGGCTGGTCGGGCGGGATCCTGCACCTGACCTTCAACGACCGGCGCGGCAAGGGCGTGTCGTCCGACGTGGTCGGCAACCGGCTACCGATCCAGGAGGCCTATGGCGGCCAGTACACGCGGCTGACCGAGCTTTCCATCGAGCAGCAGCTGGACGGCGGGCGGCTGGACCTGCGGGCCGGCTTCTTCGCCATGGGCAACGACCTGGGCGGCATGGCGATCGGCTGCAACCTGGTCAACGCCGCCTTCTGCGCCCACCCGCTGTCGATGTCGGGCGACAGCGGCTGGTACAACTATCCCAACGCCCGCTGGGGCGTGGCGGCGCGCTACGCGGTGCGCCCAGATCTGTTGGTCCGCACCGGCGTCTACCAGGTGAACCCGGCCCTCAACGGCAAGGCAAACGCCTGGCGCCCCTTCGCCGCGGGCTCGACGGGGGTGATGCTGCCGTTGGAGGTGGAATACGATCGCGGGGCCAACGGCGGACTGCCCGGCCACTACAAGCTCGGGGCCTACTACGACAGCTCGCGCGTGACCCGGCAGGGCGAGACCGGCAGCGTGAAGGGCCGCTACGGGGTCTACCTGCTGGCTGACCAGATGATCTGGCGCGAAGGAAGCGGTGGGCGAGGCCTGTCGCTGTTCGGCCAGTTCACCAGCAATCCCAAGGCCTCGGCGCCGATCACCCGATGGTACGAGGCGGGCCTGGTGAAGACCGGAACCTTCCGGGGCCGCGACGCCGACACCATCGCGCTGGGCCTCGTCCACGCCCGGCTCAATCCGCGCCTGCGGCAGGCCTATGCCGACGCCTCGGCCACGCCGGTCGACTACGGCGCCCTGCCCGCCGGCGAGACCGCGATCGAGCTGAGCTACGGCTGGCAGGCCAACCGCTGGCTGACCGTGCGGCCCGACGTCCAATACATCATCGAACCCGGCGCCTTCGGCTATCGCGACACCCCCAACGCCCTGGCCGTGGGGGCGCAGGTGAAGGCGCAGTTCTGAGGGGCGGGGCGGCAGCCGAGCTCCCCCAACCTCCCGTCATTGCCGCCCTTGTGGCGGGAAACCCTGTTTCCGCTCGCAGGCGCGGCGCAAGCGGACTGCCTGGCAGTCCGCCCCATCCTCCCTTGCGGCCGACAGAGGGGTTCCCGCCACAAGGGCGGGAATGACGGGAAGAAGGGAGAGGCCCGGGAACAGTTTCCTCGTCGGCGATGAAATTCATACGCGGGCTCGCCCCTTCCCCAAAACTAACGCCCGCCCCAGGAATAACCGCAGTCCCAAGCGTGGCGGCGGGGACGCGGGTCGTGTATCGGGGGAGCCGACCATGACCGCCGATCTCGCTCCGCCCCGCTATCCAGATCTCCGTGACCGGACCATCGTGCTGGTCGGGCTGATGGGCGTGGGCAAGTCCAGCGTCGGCCGGCGCCTGGCCAACACCCTCGACCTGCCGTTCCGCGACGCCGACAACGAGGTCGAGCGCGCCGCCGGCCGCTCGATTCCCGAGATCTTCGCCGAGATGGGCGAGGACGCTTTCCGCGACGGCGAGCGGCGGGTCATCGCCCGCCTGCTGGACGAGCCGCCGCACGTGCTGGCCACCGGCGGCGGGGCCTTCGTCAACGCCGAGACCCGCGCCCTGATCAAGGACAAGGCCATCGCCGTCTGGCTGAAGGCCGACCTGGAACTTCTGGCCCGCCGCGTCGGCCGCAAGGACGGCCGTCCGCTGCTGAAGAACCGCGACCCGATGGACGTCCTGCGCGAGCAGGCGATCACGCGCTACCCTGCCTATGGCGAGGCCCACCTGACCGTCGAGACCGGCGACACGCCCCACATGGTGGCCGTCGAGGCCGTCATCGCCGCCCTGCAGGGCCGCCTCGCCGCCGCGCCCTCTACCGGAGAATAAGACCGTGATCCGCACCGTTCCCGTGGGCCTGGGCGATCGCGCCTACGACGTCGTCATCGGCACGGGCCTGATCGACAAGGCCGGCGAGCACGTACTGCCGTTCCTGTCCAAGCGCAGGCGCTGCGCCGTGGTCACTGACGCCAATGTCGGCGAGCACCACGTCGAACGCCTGTCGGTGTCGCTGGAAAAGGCCGGCGCCGCGGTCGACGTCATCGTGCTGCCGCCGGGCGAGGAGACCAAGAGCTTCGAGGGCCTGGCCCACCTGTCGGACCAGCTGCTGGCGCTGAACCTGGAGCGCGGCGACATGATCGTGGCCTTCGGCGGCGGCGTGATCGGCGACCTCGCCGGCTTCGCCGCGGCGATCTACAAGCGCGGCGTCGACTTCATCCAGATCCCGACCACCCTGCTGGCCCAGGTCGACAGCTCGGTCGGCGGCAAGACCGCCATCGACACCCCGCGCGGCAAGAACCTGATCGGCGCCTTCCACCAGCCGCGCCTGGTGCTGGCCGACCTCGACGTCCTGGCCACCCTGCCCGCCCGCGAGCTGGCCTGCGGCTATGCCGAGGTCATCAAGTACGGCCTGCTGGGCGACTTCGAGTTCTTCGAGTGGCTGGAAAAGAACGTCCACGCCGTGCTGGAGCGCGACACGCAAGCCCTGGTCCGCGCCGTCGGCCGCAGCGTCGAGATGAAGGCCGAGATCGTCGCCGAGGACGAGAAGGAGGCCGGCCGCCGCGCGCTCCTCAACCTCGGCCACACCTTCGGCCATGCCATCGAGGCCGAGATGGGCTTCGGCGACGCCCTCAAGCACGGCGAGGCCGTGGGCGTGGGCATGGCCCAGGCCTTCCGCTTTTCGGCCTCGCAAGGCCTGTGCTCGGCCCAGGACGCCGTCCGCGCCGTGGCCGCGATCAAGGCCGCCGGCCTGCCGACCACCCTGGCCGAGGTGCGCAGCCAGCCCTTCGGCGCCGACGCCCTGATCGCTCACATGGGCCAGGACAAGAAGGCCGAGGGCGGCGCCCTGACCTTCGTGCTGGTGCGCCGGATCGGCGAGGCCTTCGTCGCCAAGGGCGTCGATCCGGCCCCGCTGCGCGCCTTCCTGCTGACCGAGGGCGCGACCGGCTGAAGCCGCCGCCTCCTTGTCGCACCGGGGCGAGACAAGCGTTTCACGTCAAAGCTTCCCTAAAAGCCAAGCTTGTTTACGATCGGCGGAACCGCTCCGTTTCCGGCGCGTTCAGGTCGACGCGCCGGAGTGTCGGCGATGGGGTCTAGGGGGGAGCCTAGGTGACCGTTTTGGAGGCCGACGCGGTGTCAGCGACGGAGGAGATAGTCGATCTCCGCCGGCGGCTGGCCGAAGCGCAGGCCGCTCACGCCGACGAGGTCCGTCGCAACGAGGTGTTCAGCCGCATCGCCGCGGCCATCGGCGCGCACCAGAGCCTGGGCGAGACCGTCCAGGCGGTGATCGACGGCGGCGTCGAGCTGATCGGCGCCCAGTTCGGGGCCTTCTTCTACAATGTCATCGACGACGCCGGTGAGAGCTACATGCTCTACGGTCTGGCCGGCGCGCCGCCCGAGGCGTTCGCCGACTTTCCCATGCCGCGCAAGACGGCGATCTTCGCCCCCACCTTCGACGGCGTCGGCGTGGTCCGCTCGGACGACATCCTGGCCGATCCGCGCTATGGCCAGAACGCGCCACGCCGGGGCATGCCCGATGGGCACCTTCCCGTGCGCAGCTACCTGGCCGCTCCGGTGACCACCGTCGACGACGTGGTGCTGGGCGGCCTGTTCTTCGGCCATCGCGAGACCGGCAAGTTCGACGCCCGCGCCGAAACCCTGATTATCGGCCTGGCCGCCCAGGCCGCCGTCGCCATCGAGCGCAGCCGCGCTGGCGAAGCCGGGCACCGGGAGCTGACGGAGCGCCGCCGCACCGAGGAGCGCCTGAAGTTCGCCCTCGATTCCGGCCGCCTGGGCTCCTGGGAGCTCGACGTCGGGACCCGCGCCTACGACGCTTCGGACATCTGCAAGTCGAACTACGGCCGCACGGCCGACCAGGACTTCGGCTTCGACGACCTGGTGGCCACCATCCACACCAGCGACCGCGAGCGGATGCTGGCGGCCATGGACGAGGCCATCCGCACCGGCGGCGACTACGACATCGAGTACCGCGTGGTCATTCCCAGCGGCGAGACGCGCTGGGTGCACGCCCGCGGCCGCGCGGCCGTCCGCGACGAGACCCCGGTGATCGGCGGCGGCGTGCGGCGCATGGCCGGCGTGTCGCTGGACGTCACCGAGCGCAAGCGGGCCGAGGAGCGCCAGCGCCTGCTGCTCAACGAGCTCAATCACAGGGTCAAGAACACCCTGGTCACCGTCCAGTCTATGGCCGCCCAGACCCTGCGCGCCGCCGAAAACCTGGACGCCTTCCGCGAGGCCTTCGAGGCCCGGCTGATCGCCCTGTCGCAGACCCACAACCTGCTGACCGAGCAGAACTGGGAAAGCGCCAGCCTGCGCGAGATCGTCGACGCCGAGCTGGAGGCCTTCGCCGGCCGCGAGCGGCTGGACTTCGACTATGTCCGCGACCTGCGCCTCAACCCCAAGGCCACCGTCGCCATCGGCATGGCCGTGCACGAACTGGCCACCAACGCCGCCAAGTACGGCGCCCTGTCGACGCCCGAGGGGCGGGTGACCGTGGCCTGGTCCATCGAACCGCTCGAGGCCCCCGCCCGCCTGGTCCTGACCTGGACCGAGCGCGACGGCCCGCGCGTCACCCCGCCGGGCCGTCGCGGCTTCGGCGCTCGCCTTCTGGAGAAGGGTCTCGCCGGAGAGTTGTCCGGCGTGGTCCGTCTCGCCTATGATCAATCCGGCTTGGTCTGCGCCATGACGCTGCCCCTCGCCGCCCTGGAGCCGTGAAACAGATGAAGACCCTCGCCGCCCTGAAGGTATTGGTGGTCGAAGACGAAGCCCTCGTCTCGATGCTGGTCGAGGACATGCTCGGCGATCTCGGCTGCGAGGTCGTGGGCCCGGCCGCCGAGATCGAGGAGGCCCTGCGCCTGGCCGGATCGGCCGAGATCGACGCGGCCCTGCTCGACGTCAACCTCGGCGGACGCCCGATCTTCCCGGTCGCCGACGCTCTGAAGGCGCGCGGCGTGCCCTTCGCCTTCGCCAGCGGCTACGGCGAGGCGGGCCTGACCGAGCCGCACAAGGGCTCGGCGGTGCTGCAGAAGCCGTTCCGCGAGGCCGACCTGCGCCGGGTGCTCGAAGGCCTCGCCGCCCAGGTCGTCTGAGGCCGCGGGCCTTCGCGCCCGCTACATCTCCGGATCTTCGACAGCCGTCCCGGTCGCCCCGGGGCGGCTGTTTTCGTCTGGCCGCGCGCGCCGCGGGCCAGGCAAGGAACCAGGGCAAAGAAAAAGGGCGGCGAGGTTGCCCTCGCCGCCCTTCCCATCCCCCTAGAGGGTTGGTTTTCCTACCACTTCTTGCTGACGTTCACGAACATACGACGGCCGAGGATGTCGTAGGACGAGGCCAGGCGCATGTTCGAGAAGCGGCTCGCCGACGACGACGAGTAGAACGGCGGCTGCTCGTCGAACACGTTGTTGATGCCGGCGATCACGGTGATGTCGTCGAACTTGCGACGGACCGAGACGTCGTGCGTGGCGTTGAACTCGATGTGACGCTTCACGTAGGCGGTTTGGTCACGGTACGTGATGATGTCCGTGCCGTAGCCGCTGTAGCTGTCGTCGACGTCCGAGGTCTTGCCGACCATCTGGGTGGCCCAGGTGACGGTCCAGTCGCCTTGGTTGTACGAGACGCCCGTGCGGCCCGCGAAGTCCGGATAGGCCGTGAAGCCTTGGTTCTTCACCGGATCCGCGCCGTTGCTCAGCTGGGTGTACCAGTCGAGGGTCCAGGTGAACTGGCCCGAAACGGTCAGGGTGCCGTGCGGCAGCTCGTGGCGGTACACCGCGCTCAGGTCGAGGGCGTTGTTCCACTGCTTGGCCACGTTCAGGTACGCGTCCGACACGGTCAGCACGGCGCCGAAGGTCGCCGACGAGGTGTCGGTGTTGCGGGTGATCAGGCTGCAGTACGGGCTGGTCGGGAAGTCAGGCGCATCCAGGCACGAGTCCAGGATGTTGGCGGCGCCGTAGCGCTGCACCTGATTGTTGACCGTCAGTTCCGAGTAGTCGAGCGAGACGTTCAGGTCGATGAAGCTCGGCGAGAAGACGATGCCGATCGACTTGTTGTCCGACTCTTCGGCTTCCAGGTAACCAACGCCGCCCTTGGCGAAGATGGTGTAGGAGCCGGCGCCGCCGTGGGTCGAGTTCGCGGCGATGCCCAGAGCCGCGCAGTTGGCGCGCTGGCGGTCGGTGACGCCCGCCGTGGTGCCGTACTGGTAGCAGGGGTCCGAAGTCTGAGCCAGGAAGCTGGACGACGAGCCGAGGTACAGTTCGTACAGCGCCGGAGCGCGGAACGAGGTGCCCTTGTTGGCGCGCAGAGCCCAGGTGGAGTTGATGTTCCACTTCAGGCCGGCCTTGTAGGTGCTGCTCGAGCCGTACGACTTGTAGTCCGAGTAGCGGGCCGAGTAGTTCAGCGTCAGCTTGTCGATCAGCGGCAGGTTCTTCAGCAGCGGAACTTCAAGTTCGCCGAAGAGCTCCTTCACTTCGTCCGAGCCGTGGGTTTCAGCCGAGGCGGCCGAACCGTTGTAGTTGCTGTTGCGGCTGTTGTAGCCCGGGACGTCGTCCAGCTGTTCCTTGCGCAGCTGGAAGCCGACGGCCGCGCCCACCGGACCGGCCGGCAGGGTGAACAGGTCGCCGCTGATCGAGCCTTCCACGTACTGGTAGACGTACTCGGTGTGGCCTTGCTCGTAGCCGTTCAGGAAGGCGTACTCTTCCGGCGTCAGGTAGCTGCCGCCGACCGTCGAGACCTTGGCCAGGTTGATGTTGGTCGGGCAGGTCGCGTTCGGCATGTTGGCCGAGATCGTGACCAGGGCCTGGTTGCATCGAGCAGCGCCCGAAACGGCCAGCATGCGGTCGTTGTAGATGAAGTCCTGGCCGTAATCGCCCGACGACTTCGAGTACTGGCCGTAGATGTCCCAGTCCCAGTTGCCGAGGATCGGCAGCGATTCCGGCAGCACGCCGCGGGCGCCGAGGACGACGCGGGCGTAGTCGACGGTCTGGTCGCGGGTGATCGGCAGCACGAAGATCGGCGAGAACGACGAGGCGGCCAGCGCCGCGCCGGTCGGACCGACGTAGCTCGGGTTGTTGGCGAAGTTGAAGGGGTTGGTCGGGTTGTTCGCGTTGATCGTCGGACCCAGCTGGCGGATGCTGCGCTGTTCCGATTCACGACGGTTCAGCAGCAGTTCGCCGTAGAGTTCCGTCTTTTCGGTCAGGTCGAAGCCGCCCGAGACGAACACCGACTTGCGGGTCACCGGCGACACGGCGTGGCGGTAGCCCTGCAGCGGCGAGTCGGTGGTCTGCAGCGCCTGGTTGGCGCGGGCGAAGGCCAGCGGGCTGGCGCAGTTGCCGGTCGTGCTGCTGCCGCACGAGATCGAGTAGGCCGACTGAACGCCGGCCAGATCGGTGCGCAGATCGGCCGTGACGGCGGCCAGGCCGCCGTTGACGCGGCGGAAGCCGTTCAGGTCCCAGCCGTTCGAGACGGCGGTGGTGTCCGGGATGTAGCGGGCGGTGCCGCGGATGTAGATGCCGGTCAGGGTGTTCAGGCACTTGTACGAACCGTCGGGCATGACGAGGTCGCGACGGGCGCCGGTCACCGGATCGAAGGTGTAGTCCTGCGGGCAGTTCAGGTAGTCGCGGTCTTTGAAGCGCAGGCCGTTCGACTGGTAGTAGTCGGCGGCGACGTTCACGTAGCCGCGGCTGAAGGTCCAGCCCTTCGACAGGTTGGCGCGGTAGACTTCACCGCCCTTGCTGAACGGCACGTTGGCGTAGACGGCCATTTCGCCGTCGTCGCTGTTGCGCTTCGTCATGATGTTCACGACGCCGGCGATGGCGTCCGAACCGTAGATCGACGAGGCGCCGCCGGTCAGGATTTCGGTGCGGTCGACGACCGAGCTCGGAATGACGTTCAGGTCGAACGGGCCGACGGTGCCGCCGATGCCGGCGGGACCGGCGCGACGGCCGTTGATCAGGGTCAGGCTGCGCTGGGCGCCCAGGCCGCGAAGCGACAGGGTGTTGGCGCCGTTGCCGCCGGTGGTGACGAAGCCGGTGAAGTTGTTGTTGATCTGCTGGCTGGTGGCGCCGAGGATCGAGCTCTGCAGGATCGAGGCGGTGTCGACCTGGCCTTGCAGTTCGGCGCTTTCGCTGGTGATCACGGTCACCGGCGAGGCGCTGTTGAATTCCGAGCGCTTGATGCGCGAACCGGTGACGACCAGTTCTTCAACTTCGTTGGCGGCGGCTTCTTCCTTCGGCGCCGGCTTGGCCGTCTGGGCCGAAGCGGTCGACACGACGCCAAGCATCGCGATACCCGCGATAACCGTCGTCGCGAGCAGATTTCTCTTATCAAACGTCATCAATGAAATTCCCCCGCGGGCTGCCCCGCACTGCATTTCGCCAGCGGCACATCCCATACCGTCGGCGCGGCGAAACGTAACAGGTTTGCGACCCACCTCAACGCACTTGGCCAAATTGTGACGCGGATGTCCGAGATCGTAGCAAATACGACACAGTTTTGCCCACAGGGCCGGCGGAAGCGACCTCCAAGAACGATGATCCTTGGATGAAACTGCTGGTCGCCCTAATCAAGGGCGGGGGTTGAGGCGAAGGCGGGGACGCTGCAATCATCAACCCCACGCTACGCGCACGCCTTGTGCGCGCTCACGTAGATTCGGGGGAATCCTGTTGCTTTCCAAGCGTTTGATAAGCTCCACCATGGCCGCTCTACTGGCGGCTTCCGCTTTGTCCGCCGCACCGATCGCGGCGCTCGCCGCGCCCGCGCCGGTTCCCGCCGACGCTCCCAGCGCGAAAGATCTTACCCGTTTCGCGCTGATATCGAATGTCGTCGTCTCGCCCGACGGCAAGCACATCGCGGCGCTCACGTCGGGCGACGGCGCCAAGGTCAACATCAGCGTCTGGCGCACCGACGCCATGGACAAGCCGCCGACGATCCTCGGCTCGACCAGCATGGTCTTCAAGAGCGTGAGCTTCGTGAAGAACGACCGCCTGCGCGTCGCGGTGATGCAGCCGCTGACCGTCCGCAGCTGGAAGGGCCACGTCCGGAGAACCTACATCACCGACCTGGAAGGCAAGTCCTGGACGGCCCCGCTGACCGACACCGATGAACCCAAGACCGACGAAGAGGCCATCAAGCGCGCCCGCGCCGGAGGCCCCGTTCTCGTCAGCGCCCTGCCTCGCGATCCGAAGAATGTCCTGATGATCGACAGACGCTCCGGCAGCGAGGGCGACGTCTACAAGGTCAATGTCTACACCAACTCGGCCGAGCGGATCGACCGCATGGCGGGCCGGTACGAGGGCTTCCTGACCGACGGCAAGGGCGACATCCGCGGCCGGATCGACACCGGCTTCGAGGACGGCAAGGCCTATGCCGTCCAGCAGATCAAGAACCCGACCACCGGAGCCTGGGAGGAGCACTTCCGTTCGTACGCCCGCGACCGGAACTTCACGACACTGGAAGGCTTCAGCAGCGATCCGAACATCGCCTACGTGTCGATGGTCAAGACCAACGGCAAGCGCGGCGTCTATGTCTACGACATCACCGCCAAGCAGGTCCTCGAACCGCTGTTCGAGCACAAGCTGTTCGATGCCAACGGCGTGATCCTCGATGAGAAGGGTGAACTGCTGGGCGTGACCTACGACGACGCGCGCGGCAGCATCTACTGGGTGGACGAAGGCGTCGGCGCGCGCTTCAAGGCCGCTCGCACGGCCTTGGGCGTCAAGATGGAGCCGCTGGCCTGGACCGACCCCGACACCGAGGCGAAGACCCGGTTCAACGTCTCCACCGACTTCGACATCTCGGTCGTGGACACGTCCGAGGACCGCAGCATCCTAATTATCGAGAAGTCGGGGCCCAAGCTGCCCCCCGAGTACTACCTGCTCGACAAGACCGGCAAGCTGACCCTGCTGGGCGGTTCACGCCCGTGGGTCAAGACCGCCGGCCTGGGCCAGACCAGGCTGGTGCAGTACACGGCCCGCGACGGCCTGCCGATTCCCGGCCTGCTGACCACGCCGCCGGCCAGCTTCGGCGCTGGCCCGCATCCCACCATCATCCTCCCCCACGGCGGCCCCTGGGCTCGCGACCATCTCGGCTGGGACGTTTCCGGCTGGGTCCAGTACTTCGCCTCCCGCGGCTATGTCGTGCTGCAACCCCAGTTCCGCGGCTCGCAAGGCTGGGGTGAAAAGCTCTGGCGCGCCGGCGACAAGGAGTGGGGCGGCAAGATGCAGGACGACAAGGACGACGGCGCCAAGTGGCTGATCGACCAGAAGCTGGCCGATCCCAGCCGCATCGCCATGTTCGGTTATTCCTACGGCGGCTACGCGGCCCTGGCCGCGGCGATCCGGCCCAACGGCCTGTACCAGTGCTCGGTCTCGGGCGCCGGCGGCAGCCTGGCGGAGATGAAGAAGGCGACGAGCAACAGCCGGTTCCTCCGTGAACGCCAGGCGCCGTCGGTGGACGGCCTCGACGCGATCCAGAACGCCGGCGACGCCAAGATCCCGGTCTTCCTCTACCACGGCGATCGAGACGACAACGTCGACATCAAGGACTCGCTGCGCTTCATCAACGGCCTGAAGAACGCCGGCAAGCCCTACAAGTGGCTCGAAATCAAGGACATGGGCCATGGCTACGCGACCATGACCCCCGAGATGATGGAGACCCAGCTGGTCGAGATCGACAAGTTCTTCCAGAACGAGTGCAAGCCCGGCGGCCTCTGAGGCGCGAAGGCGAAAACAGAAAGGGCGGCTCGAAGGAGCCGCCCTTTTTCGTCGTCCTCAGCGCCCCTTGGGCGGGGCGACCGAGAAGTCCATGTCGAACAGGGTCGGCACGTCGGTGACCCTGGCCCGCTCGATGGTCAGCAGCCGGGCCTTGGTGGCCGCGCCGCCGTCGGCGCTGAAGCCGCCCATCCTGCCGTCGGCGCCCAGCACCCGGTGGCAGGGCACGACGATCGGCCAGGGGTTCTCGCCCAGAGCCTTGCCCACCGCCCGCATGGCCCCCGGCTCGCCCATGGCTTTCGCCAGCTGGCCGTAGGTCGAGGTCTCGCCGGGGCGGATGGCGCGGGCGATCTCGTAGACCCGGCGGTTGAACGGCTGCACGACGGTGAGGTCCAGCGCCACGTCGGAAAGGTCGTCGCGCCCTCCACCGGGGCCGCCGGCCAGGAGGTCGATGATCCGGTCGGCCGCCTCGTCCACCTCGGGCGGCGGCGCGGTCTCGACGGCGTCGGGATAGCGCTTGCGCAGCCGCGCCCAGGCCGCGCCCGGCGCGGTCTCGGGCAGTTGCACGCCGAGCAGTCCGCCGGCGCCCCACGCCAGGCCGCAGCGACCGATCGCCGTCTCGAAAAGCATGAAGCCCTGTCCCATCGCCCCTTAGATTAACACCGCTGTTGCCGGACGCGAGGGCCGCCCTCTACCTTTCCACGACCTTGCTTCGGAGACCGCCCCTTGCGTCGCCTCTTTCCGCTCGCCGCCGCCCCCGTCCTCGCAATGGCTCTCGCCGCCGGTCCGGCCCTGGCCGGCGACATCCTGGTCCACGGCGGACCGATCCATACCGGCGTGACCGGAGCGCCCGCCGCCGAGGCGGTGCTGATCCGCGACAGGACCATCGCCTTCGTCGGCCCGCTGGCGGCCGCCCGGGCCAAGGCCGCCAAGGACGTCCGCGACATCGACCTGAAGGGCGGCGCGGCCTATCCCGGCTTCGTCGACGCCCATGCTCACCTCACCGGCATCGGCCTGCGCGAGCTGACCCTCAACCTCGACAAGACCGATTCCGTCGAGGCCCTGGTCGCCGCCGTCCGCGCCTATGCAGAGGCCCATCCGGGCGACGCGCCGATCTACGGACGCGGCTGGATCGAGACCCACTGGCCCGAGAAGCGCTTTCCCACCCGCGCCGATCTCGACCGCGCCGCGCCGGGGCGCATCATTGTGCTGGGCCGGGCCGACGGCCACGCCCTGGTGGCCTCCAGCGCCGCCCTGGCCAAGGCCGGCCTGACCCGCGACACGAAGGCGCCCGACGGCGGCCAGATCCTCAAGGACGAGACGGGCGCGCCCACCGGCATGCTCGTCGACCACGCCCAGGCCCTGGTCG
>Ga0247823_10000807_pt1 | contig 26416 bp, 32 predicted proteins | sample 13C_PalmiticAcid_2_FD_192426 | JGI IMG/M metagenome (GOLD analysis project Ga0247823, IMG submission 192426) | Soil microbial communities from agricultural site in Penn Yan, New York, United States - 13C_PalmiticAcid_Day30 | ecosystem: Environmental > Terrestrial > Soil > Agricultural land... | reverse complement strand
GCTGCTGGACAAGCGCACCACCGGCCTGCGCAAGCCCGAAACCGCGCCGCGCGTGCGCAAGGACACCGAGAAGGAATTCCCCGAGGGCATTCCCGCCTACGGCGCCGACGCACTGCGCTTCACCTTTGCGGCGCTGGCCTCGCTGGGCCGCAGCATCAACTTCGACAGCAAGCGCTGCGAGGGCTACCGCAACTTCTGCAACAAGCTCTGGAACGCCACGCGCTTCGTGCTGATGAACTGCGAAGGGCAGGACTGCGGCCTGCAGGAGCACACCAAGGAAGAGTGCGCCGTCGGCCAGCCTTTCCACGGTTACCTGAGCTTCAGCCAGGCCGACCGCTGGATCAGCTCCGCCCTGCAGCGCACCGAAGCCGCCGTGGCCCAGGGCTTCGCCGAGTACCGCCTCGACAACGTCGCCAACGCCATCTACGACTTCGTCTGGAACGAGTTCTGCGACTGGTACCTGGAGATCGCCAAGGTGCAGATCCAGACCGGCGACGCCGCGCAGCAGCGCGCCACGCGCCGCACGCTGATCCGCACGCTGGAGGCCATCCAGCGCCTGGCGCACCCCATCATTCCCTTCATCACCGAAGAGCTGTGGCAGAAGGTGGCGCCGGTGGCCGGCCGCGCGGGTGAATCGGTGGCCCTGGCCGCCTACCCCGTGAGCCAGCCCGAGCGCATCGACGAGGCCGCCGAGGCACACGTCGCGCGCCTGAAGCAATTGGTGGACGCCTGCCGCACGCTGCGCGGCGAAATGGGCGTGTCACCGGCCCAGCGCCTGCCCCTCTACGCCGTGGGCGACGCCGAGTTCCTGCGCAGCGCCGCGCCGGTGTTGCAGGCCCTGGCCAAGCTGGCCGAGGTGCGCGTGTTCGACGACGAGGCCACCTGGGCCCAGGCCGCGGGCGCGGCACCTGTGGCCGTGGTGGGCGGCGCGCACCTGTGCCTGTTCATGGAGATCGACGTGGCGGCCGAGAAGGCTCGCCTGGGCAAGGAGGCCGCGCGCCTGCAGGGCGAGATCGCCAAGGCCGAGGGCAAACTCGGCAACGAGGGCTTCGTGGCGCGCGCGCCGGCGGCGGTGATCGACCAGGAGAAGCAGCGCCTGGCCGACTTCGGCGCCACGCTGGAGAAGGTGCAGGCCCAGCTCGCGCGGCTGGGCTGAGGCTCAGTCCCTTGACAGTGCGGCCAGGGAGGCCCACTGCGAGGGCGAGGCCGACTGCGGCGGGTCGCCCGACTCCGGGAAGCCCAGGCTGTCGAGCATCGCGAAGTCGCTGCTGCCGGGTTCGCGGCGCGCGTCGTCGGGCGACAGCGTTTCGTGGATGCGGTGCGCCAGGTACCAGCTGGCGCGCAGCTTGGCCTCGCGCGTGTGCGAGCCCAGGCGGGGCGTCAGGTGCAGGTTGGGAATGCCGTACAGCGGCGAGCCCGGTGCGGCGAACTGCGCGTTCGCGCCGTCGAGCAGGCAGGCGTCGATGCGGCCGTCGCACAAGGCCAGTGCCAACGCCTCGGGCTCGAACAGCGCGCTGCGGCTCACGCCGACCCAGAGCTGGCCGGTCTTGCAGTGGTTGAGCAGGCGCTCGTTGATCCAGCCCTTGAAACGCGAGGCGTAGACCATCTGCAGCGAGATGGCGTCGGAGCGTTCAAGCAGTTCCTGCAGCGGCACGGGTTCCACGTGCAGCTTGCCCCACAGCTCGGCGGCGTGGTGCACGGCCGGGTCGTAACCCAGCACGCGCACGCCCAGGCTGCGCAGCATGGGCGCCAGCGTGTGCGCCACGGGTGCCAGGCCCAGCAGGCCCACGGTGCTGCCCGCGAGCTCGCGGCCCATGCGCACCTGGCCCAGCTTGCGGCCCAGCAGCGCGCTCACCATGCCGCGGCGGTACAGCATGAGCAGGCCGTAGAGCAGGTACTCGGCGTTGGAGCGCACCGTGGCGCTGCGCGCCTGCAGCACGCGCACATGGCGCTGCGCGCAGGCGTTGAGGTCGGTGTTGTCGCTGGAGATCTGCATGCGCGCGACCATCATCAGGTTGGGCGCATGGTCGAGGAATTCCTGGGAGACCACCACGTGGGGTGGCAGCACCACGGCGCGGGCGTCGGCCAGGGCGCGGCGCAGTTCGGCCGGGTCGTCGGCCAGCTCGGGCAGGTAGACCACGTCATGGCGTTCCTGCAGCCACGCCAGGGCTTCGGGCACCAGCGGATCAACGAGCAGGACGTCCATGGGAGTGGGCATCAGCGGCGCTTGAGCACCGAGACGAAATCGCCGCCCAGCGTTTCCTGGTGGACGAGCAGGTTGCCGGTCTGTTTGGCGAAGGCCTGGAAATCGCGCACCGAGCCGGCGTCGGTGGCCACCACCTTCAGGGTCTGGCCGCTGTGCATCTCGGCCAGGGCTTTCTTGGCCTTCAGGATGGGCAGCGGGCAGTTCAGGCCCCGGGCGTCGAGTTCTCGGTCAGCGGCGATCATGAAGGCAGGGCTCCGTCAGGGAAACGGCGCATTTTAGGCCGCGTCGGCCTTTGGTGTGTCGTCCAGGAATTGGGGCTGGTGGCCCTGTGACAAAAGCCACTGGGCCAGGGCCAGGCCCGTCCCGGCCCGCCAACAGCGCACCGCCGCTGGCGCCAGCAGCCGGTACTCGGACAGCTCCGGCGACAGGCGCACCGTGCCCCGGCAGCGGGCGTGGTAGCTGATGATGACCTGGTTCATGCGCTGGAAGTCGTGCACGGCCACCAGGCTCAGGGTCTCGGTCTCCAGCGAGGTTTCCTCGGCGATCTCCCGGCGGATGCCGTCCTCCGGCGTCTCACCGGCCTCCATGAAGCCGGTGATCAGGCCGAAGAAGCGGCCCGGCCAGGCGGCGTTGCGCGCCAGCAGGATCTGCCCGTCCACCTCGACGATGGCCGCGAGCACCGGCGTGGGGTTGTTCCAGTGCGTGTATTCGCAGGCCGGGCAGCGCAGGCGCCGCTTGTCGCCACCGTCCTCGGCCTGCACGATCTCGCGCAGTGCGGTGGCGCACTGCGGGCAGTAGCGAAAGGCGCTGTCGCCGCTCACGGCGTCAGGCGGGGAAGACGCCGGTGGACAAATACCGGTCGCCGCGGTCGCAGACCACGAAAACGATGGTGGCGTTCTCGACCTGGCGCGAGACCTGCAAGGCCGTCCAGAGCGCACCGGCAGCGGAGATGCCGCCGAAGATGCCCTCCTCTCGTGCCAGGCGCCGGGCCATGTCCTCGGCGTCGGACTGCGACACGTAGATCATCTCGTCGACCGCCTTGGGGTCGTAGATCTTGGGCAGGTATTCCTCGGGCCACTTGCGGATGCCGGGGATGCGCGAGCCCTCACTGGGCTGCGCGCCGACGATGCGCACGGCCGGGTTCTTTTCCTTCATGAAGCGCGAGACGCCGGTGATGGTGCCGGTGGTGCCCATGGCGCTGACGAAGTGGGTGATGCGCCCGCCGGTCTGCTCCCACAGCTCGGGGCCGGTGGTCTCGTAGTGGATGCGCGGGTTGTCCGGGTTGGCGAACTGGTCGAGCACCAGGCCCTTGCCGTCGGTCTGCATCTTGTCGGCCAGGTCGCGCGCGGATTCCATGCCACCGCTCTTGGGCGTGAGGATGAGTTCGGCCCCGAAGGCCTTCATGGTCTGGGCGCGCTCGATGGAGAGGTCCTCCGGCATGATCAGCACCATGCGGTAGCCCTTGATGGCCGCGGCCATGGCCAATGCGATGCCGGTGTTGCCCGAGGTGGCTTCGATCAGCGTGTCGCCGGGCTTGATCTCGCCGCGCTCCTCGGCCCGGCGGATCATGGACAGGGCGGGCCGGTCTTTCACCGAACCGGCGGGGTTGTTGCCTTCGAGCTTGGCCAGGATGACGTTGCCGCGCGGGCCGTTCTCGGCAGCGCCGATGCGCTGCAGCGCCACCAGCGGCGTGCGGCCGATGGCGTCTTCGATGGTGGGGTATTGCATGGCGCCACTGTGCCATAATCCGCGCCCTTGCTCGGGCCGAAGTGGCGGAATCGGTAGACGCAGCGGATTCAAAATCCGCCGCCGCAAGGTGTGCCGGTTCGAGTCCGGCCTTCGGCACCACCCTGGCAAGACCTTTTCACATCAGCCCGCCTCGCGCGGGCTTTTTTGTTGGCCCGTCGCCGATGTCAGGCGCGCAGCCCGTCGGCCACCGTGGGGTAGCGCAAGCGCAGGCGCAGTTCGCCCTTCAGGCGCTCGTTGCGCAGGCGACGCGACTCGCTCATGAAGCTCAACAACACCAGCGGCAACTGGTCGTTCGCCGTGTCGCGCGGCACGCGCGGCGGCCGCGGCAGGCCGTAGAGATCGGCCGCGAGGTCGAAGTAGTCGCCCATCCTGAGTTCGCTGTCGTCCACCACGTTGACCACGCGCTGCGCACGCCCTCGCCACAGCGCCAGTGCGCAAGCGCGCGCCAGGTCGTCGGCGTGGATGTGGCTGGTGTAGACGTCGTCCTCGGCGCGCAGCACGGGCGTGCCGCGCTGCAGGCGCTCGCGCGGCGTGCCGCCTTCGCGGTTGTTCGCGTAGATGCCCGGGATGCGCAGCACACTGCTGCGCACGCCCAGCGCGCGGCCCAGCCAGCGCACGCGGTCTTCGGCGTCCACGCGGCGCGAGGCGCGTGGCGTGCGCGGTTGCGCGGGCCGGGACTCGCTGGTCCAGGCGCCGTCGCGGTCGCCGTAGACGCCGGTGGTGGAGCCATAGACCAGCGCCAGCGGCGGTGTGCGCTGCGCGAGCGCCTGCACCAGCGCGCGCGTGCGTGGATCGACGCGCCAGTCGGCCATGTCCTGCGCGGGCGGCGGCGCCAGGTGCAGCACGCGCGTGGCCACACCGGCCAGGCGGCGCAGGCTGCGCGGTTCGTCCAGGTTGCCTTGCAGCGGCACGAGCCCCGCCGCGCGCAGGGCGGGCGCCCGTTGGGGGCTGGAGGTGAGCGCCAGCAGCCGCGCCCGCCGACCCGCGCCCAGCACGCCGGCCGTTCGCAGGCCGACGTCGCCACAGCCCACGATCAGCACCCGTTCACGGCGGAAGCGTGCGGGCAAGGCGCCAAGGAAACTCATGCAAAACGGGTTTTTGCGACAATGCGCGGTTGCTTGGAACGGGGCGCGCCAGTGGAGCGGGCCCCTCGACAGAAAGACGGCGAGTATGACATTCACGATCTCGGTGCAGCCCAGCGGGCGCGCCTTCACCGCCAACCCCGAAGAGGCCATCCTCGCCGCGGGCATCCGCCAGGGCATCGGCCTGCCCTATGGCTGCAAAGACGGGGCCTGCGGCTCCTGCAAGTGCAAGCTGGTGTCGGGCACGGTGGTGCACGGGCCGCACCAGGCCAAGGCCCTGTCGGCCGACGAAGAGGCCGCGGGCTACGTGCTCACCTGCTGCGGCGTGGCGCACACCGACGTGGTCATCGAATCGCGCCAGGTCACCGAGCTCGGCGCCTTCCCCATCAAGAAGATGCCCGCGCGCGTCAACAGCCTCACGCGCGCCTCGCACGACGTGATCGTGCTGCGCCTGCAACTGCCCGCCAGCGACACCTTCCAGTACCGCGCGGGCCAGTACGTGGAGTTCATCCTGCGCGACGGCGACCGCCGCAGCTATTCCATGGCCAACGCGCCGCACACGCAGACCCAGACCCCGGGGCTGGAACTGCACCTGCGCCACATGCCCGGCGGCAAGTTCACCGACCAGGTCTTCTCCACCATGAAGGAGAAGGACATCCTGCGCATCGAAGGCCCCTTCGGCAGCTTCTTCCTGCGCGAGGACAGCGACAAGCCCATGGTCCTGCTCGCCTCTGGCACGGGTTTCGCGCCCATCAAGGCCATCGTCGAGCACATGCGATTCAAGGGCATCACCCGCCCGGCCACGCTGTACTGGGGCGGCCGCCGCCCGGCCGACCTGTACCAGAGCGACTGGATCGAGGCGCAACTGGCCGCCATGCCGAACCTGACCTACGTGCCCGTGGTGTCCGACGCCCTGCCCGAGGACGCCTGGACCGGCCGCACAGGCTTCGTGCACCACGCCGTGCTGGAAGACCACGCAGACCTGAGCGGCTTCGAGGTCTACGCCTGCGGCGCGCCCATCGTGGTCGAATCGGCCAAGCGCGACTACGTGGCGAAGGCCGGGCTGCCGGAGGAGTTCTTCTTCGCCGACTCGTTCACCAGCGCCGCCGACAAGGTCTGAACATCAATACAACCCCAGGAGACAAGCCATGATTTCCCGTCGCCACGCCATCGCCCTCACCGCATCCGCCCTGGCCCTGCCCGTCTGGGCCCAGGCGCGCACCACGCGCATCGTGGTGCCCTTCGCGGCCGGTGGTCCCATCGACGTGACCGCGCGCATCCTGGCCGACGCGGTGAAGGACTCGCTGGGCACGGTGATCGTGGAAAACCGCCCCGGCGCGGGCGGCAACATCGGCGTGAGCCAGGTCGCCAAGTCGGCGCCCGACGGCCTTACCCTGGGCATCGCCACCACCGCGTCACACGGCATCAACCCCTGGCTGTTCAAGCAGTTGCCCTACGACCCCGCGAAGGACTTCGCGCCCGTCACGCAGATGCTGCGCGTGCCCAACGTGCTGGTGATGAACGCCGACGCCGCGCAGCGCCTGAACATCAACAGCGTGGCCGATCTCATCCGTTACGGCAAGGCCAACCCGGGCAAGCTCAACTATGGTTCCGGCGGCAACGGCAGCGCGGGCCACCTGGCGGGCGAGCTGTTCAAGAACCAGGCCGGCGTGTTCGCGGTGCACATCCCCTACAACGGCGGCAACCCGGCGCAACTGGGCCTGCTGTCTGGCCAGGTCGATTTCAACTTCGACAACCTGGCCACGGCGGCCGCCAACATCCGCGCGGGCAAGCTCAAGGCCCTGGCCGTCACCACCACGCAGCGCAGCAGCGTGATGCCCGATGTGCCCACGGTGGCCGAGACCCTGCCCGGCTTCGAGATCGACACCTGGTGGGGCCTGGTGGCGCCGGCCGGCACGCCCACGGACGTGGTGGCCAAGCTCAATGCGGCGTTCACCGCGGCCCTGCAGTCGCCGGACGTGAAAGGCAAGTTCGCCACACTCATGGCCGAGCCCGCGCCGAGCACGCCGCAGGCCTTCGGTGACTTCATGAACCGCGAGCGCGCCAAGTACGAGCGCATGGTCAAGCTCAGCGGCGCGACGGTAGGCTGACCCTGGCACCATCCGTACAAAGGGCGCCCTCGGGCGCCCTTTCCTCTTGTGCCCGGACTGCCGCTCAGCCCTGCAGAAGTATCTTGAGGTCGTCCGCCAGCGACTGCGCGCCACTGCCATACCGGTGGTACAGGCGGATGCGGCCCTGCGGGTCGTACACGTAGCTGCCAGCCGAGTGATCCATGGTGTAGCTCGTGGGCGTCTTGCCTTCGACCTTCTTGTAGTAGACCTTGAAGCTCTTGGCCACGGCCTCCAGCTCGCCCGGCGCGGCGTACAGCGCCAGGAAGCTCGGGTCGAAGTTCGTCACGTATTGCTTCATCACCTCAGGCGTGTCGCGCTCCGGGTCGACGCTGAGGAATAGCCCCTGGAAACGATCGCCATCGGGGCCGAGCAGACGCTTGGCCTCGGCCATTTCCGTCATCGAGGTCGGGCACACGTCGGGGCACTGCGTGAACCCGAAGAAGATCACCACGGCCTTGCCCTGGAAATCGGCCAGGGTGCGCTTCTGGCCGTTGTGGTCGGTGAGCGAGAAGCCGGTGGCGTAGTCGGCACCGGTGATGTCGATGGCCTTGAAGGCCTTCGGTGAATCCGAGCACGCGGTCAGCGCGGCGGCGCTGGCGGCGGCCACGAGCAGGCGGCGGCGCGAGAAGGTGTTCACCATGGCAGGTAGTGGTCGATGAGCAGCGCCGCGAACAGCAGCGACAGGTGGATCAGCGAGAAGCGGAAGGTCTTTCGAGCCAGGCCGTCGGAATAGTTCCGCCACAGGGCGAAGGCGTAGCCGCAAAAGCCGATGCCCAGCAGCAGCGCGCTCACCAGGTAGAACCAGCCGCTCATGCGCAGCATGAAGGGCAGCAGCGTGGCCGCCAGCAGCACGAAGGTGTAGAGCAGGATCTGCAGGCGCGTGAATTCGGAGCCGTGCGTGACCGGCAGCATGGGCAGGCCGGACTTGCGGTAGTCCTCCACGCGGTAGAGCGCGAGCGCCCAGAAGTGCGGCGGCGTCCAGAGGAAGATGATGAGGAACAGGATCAGCGCCTCGGGCGCGACCGTGCCCGTCATCGCGGCCCAGCCCAGCACCGGCGGCATGGCGCCCGAGGCGCCGCCGATCACGATGTTCTGCGGCGTCAACGGCTTGAGGATGACGGTGTAGATGACCGCATAGCCCACGAAGGTGGCGAAAGTGAGCCACATGGTGAGCGGGTTCACCCAGAACCACAGGATCGCCGAGCCGATCGCGCAGAGCGCGGCCGAGAAGCTGAGCGTCTGCCAGTTCGTGAGCTCGCCCTTGGCCGTGGGGCGCCAGGCGGTGCGCTTCATCTTCGCGTCGATGTGCTGCTCGACCACGCAGTTGAAGGCCGCCGCCGCGCCGGCCACCAACCAGATGCCGAAGCACGCGATGGCCGCGAGCTGCACCTGCGGCCAGCTCGGCAGGCCGGGCACGGCCAGCACCATGCCGATGAGCGCGCAGAACACGATGAGCTGGATCACGCGCGGTTTGGTCAGCGCGTGGAACTGGCGCCAGGTAGAGGGCATGGGCAAGGGGTGCGCGTTGGTGCTCATCGCGCGGCCTCCGTGAAGCGCCACCGGGCGGCCGGCGCATGGCGCCCGCGCGTGGCCGCGACAGCGCCGGTGAAGGCGATGACCAGCGCGGCGGCACCGCCGGTGTGGCTGACAGCGGCGAGCAAGGGCCAGTCGAGCACCACATTGCTCAGCCCCGTGAGGAACTGCCAGGCGCACAGCGCAAGCAGCACACGGGCGAAGCGCTCCAGCCCGGGCACGCGCCACAGCGCCCAGGCCAGCGCGAGCAACACGGCGAACACGGCATAGGCCGTGAGGCGGTGCACGTAGTGGATGGCCGTGAGCGCCGGGAAGGTGATGGCCTCGCCCGCGTGGTTGGCGCCGAGCTCGCGCCAGAGCGTGAAGCCTTCGCTCAGGTTCATGGACGGCCACCAGCTCCCCTGGCAGGTGGGGAAATCACGGCAGGCCAGCACGGCGTAGTTGGTGCTGACCCAGCCCCCCAGCCCAATCTGCAGCCACACCAGCGCAAAGGCCAGCAGCAGCGCCCAGCGCTGCGCGGCGCCGATCGGTGCGGGCCCGGCGCTGCCAGGATCGCCCAGGCGATAGGCCACGGACTGCGCCCGCAGCAGCGCCAGCAGGACGAGGCCGCCCAGCAAGTGCAAGGTGACGATCGCCGGGAAGAGCTTCATGGTCACCGTGAGCGCGCCGAACGCGCCCTGCAGGCACACCCACACCAGCGTGACCACCGGCCAGACCCAATGCACGTGCAGGCGCCGGCGCTCGATCCAGCTGCCCACGGCGAGCACGATGATGAGCACGCCCACGCCAGTGGCGAGGTAGCGGTGGATCATCTCGATCCAGGCCTTGGAGAAGGTGACCGGGCCGGTCGGCATGGCCGATTGCGCGGCGGAGATGTCGGCGTGGGCGCCGAAGGGGCTTGCGGCGCCGTAGCAGCCGGGCCAGTCGGGGCAGCCCAGGCCGGAGTCGGTGAGGCGCGTGAAGGCACCGAAGAGCACCAGGTCGAAGGTGAGGAACAGCGTGACCAGCGTGAGCACACGCAGGCGCTGCGCGGGGCTGGCCTCGCGGTGCTTGAGCCAGATCCAAGCGAGCGGGCCGATCGCGATCACGATGCCCAGCAGCATCATGCGCGTGATCGGCGCGAGATCGACCAGGGATGGGGTGGCGGCGTCCATGTCAGTGTTCCCGGCCCGCCTTGTCCCAGGACGAGGACGCGCGCAGCAGGCGATCAAGGTCGCGCTTGGCGCGCGCGGGGTCGATGTCGGCGGGGAAACGCATCATCCAGTGGCCCTGCGGATCGACCACGTAGAGGTGGTCCTCGAGGCGACGGCCCTCGGCCGGTTTCAGCCACTGGGCCAGCGCCGCGGCATCGACGTGCAGCACCGTGGCCGCCGCAGTGGCCGCGCGCAGCGGCTCGCGCAGTTCGGTGGCTCCGGTGCGCAGCCAGACCCAGTCGAGGCGGTCTTTTTCACGGCCCAGGGTCTCGCGCAACTGGCGCTGCAGGTACAGGTGCTTCTCGCAGGCGGCGTCGCAGGCGCTGTCGGCCACGCTCACCAGCAGCCACTGGCCCTGCAGCGACCCCAGCGGCACCGACCGTCCCTGCGCATCGGTGGCGTCGATCGCGGGCAGCGTGGGCTGGGAGGTGACGAGTTCGCCGTAGTTGCGCCGGCCCTCCGGCCGGATCACGTAGTACGTGAAGTAGGAGGCGATGACGGGCGCCGCGCACACGAGCAGGATGGCGAACATCTTCCAGCGGCCAGTGCGGGTGGCCGTGGCACGCTCGGCGTCGCCGCGATCGGGCGTGGGCAGGCTGTGCACCGTCAGCGTCAGGGGTTCATCAGGCGTCTGGGCCATGGAGGCGGGCGCGTTGGCGGCGGGGTTGAATGATCTGGAACCAGAGGTACAGGCCAGCGGCCAGGGCGCACAGCGCGAACCACTGGAAGGCGTAGCCATGGTGCTTCTGCACGTCGGTGGCCGGCAGCGGCCATTGGCGGCGCAGCGGGCCCTCGTCGTCACCCGTTTGCTGGACCGAGACGTCCAGCAACGCGAGACCGGTTTCCAGCCGGTAGGCAGCGGGGTCGATATTTTGCCGGATGGGCCCGGTGCCGGCCTCGCCGAACTGGTAAAGGCGCCCGGGCGGCGGGGCCAAGCGCCCTTGCACGGTCACCTCGCCCGGGGGCGTCGCCACCTCGGGCACGCGCAGGCGATCGTTGAAGTCGCGCGGTACCCAGCCGCGCTGCACGAGGACCGTGCGGTCGCTGCCGTTCAGGCGCAGGGGCGTGACCAGGAAGAACCCCACGCGGCCGTCCATCTGGCGGTTGTCGAGAAACACGCTGTGCTGCGCGAGCCATTGCCCTTGCAGGCGCACCGGCCGGTACGCGCCCGAGGCCGGGTCGGCCTGCGCGAGCAATTCACGGTTGTCCCAGGCGGGCAGGTCGCCGCGCGAGCGGATCGATGCCTCCAGCGCGGTCTTCTGCGCCGCGCGGTCCAGTTGCCACAGGCCGAGCGAGGCGGTGGCCGCCACGGTCAGCGCCGTCGCCACGCTGACGACCGCGAAGCGGGCGCGGGTCACTGAACGACCCTCCGTGCCGGGGCTTGGATAATGCGGCCCATGAAGTACTTCGTGATCGTGGCTTTCGTGGCCATCATCGGCAGCCTGGCCGCGGCGCTGGTGTTCATGATGCGCGGCGGCGTGCACGACGACAAGGACGGCGAGGCCCCACGCAAGCGCCAGATGGCGCGCGCGCTGGCCTTTCGCGTAGGCTTTTCCGTGCTGTTGTTCGTGCTGGTGCTGGTGGCGTATTTCATGGGTTGGATCCAGCCGACCGGGTTGCCACTGGGGCGCTGAGTGCAGCGCGGGGGCACCGAAAGAAAAAAGCGCCTCACGGCGCTTTTTTCATGGGGCGATCGTCCCTGGCGAGGCATCACATCCAGTAGACCAGGATGTACAGGCCAAGCCACACCACGTCCACGAAGTGCCAGTACCAGGCCGCGCCTTCGAAGCCGAAGTGGCGTTCCGCGGTGAAGTGGCCCTTGTGCAGGCGCAGCGTGATGAAGAACAGCATCAGCATGCCCACCAGCACGTGGAAACCGTGGAAGCCCGTGAGCATGAAGAAGGTGGAGCCGAAGATGCCCGAATTCAGCTTGAGGTTCAGGTCGGCGTAGGCGTGCGCGTATTCGTAGCCTTGCACGAACAGGAAGACCAGGCCCAGCAGCACCGTGGCCCACATGAAGCCGATGGTTTTGGCGCGCTGGCCGGCGACGAGCGCATGGTGGGCGATGGTGAGCGTGACGCCCGAGGTGAGCAGCAACGCCGTGTTGATGGTGGGCAGCCAGAACGGGCCCATGGTCTGGAACGGCTCGACGATGCCACCCGGCGAGGCGGTGGCGCCGGCCTGCACGCTGGGCCACACGGCCGAGAAGTTGGGCCAGATGAGCGAGTTCTCGAAGCTGCCCAGGGTGGGCAGTGCGTGAGCGCGCGCCCACCACAGGGCGGTGAAGAAGGCGCCGAAGAACATCACCTCGGAGAAGATGAACCAGCTCATGCTCCAGCGGAACGAGAGGTCGATCTTGCGGCCGTACATGCCGGTCTCGCTCTCGTGGATGGCGTCGCGGAACCACTGAAACAGCACGAACAGCCAGAACACCATGCCGAAGGCCACGGAGTACGCGCCCCACTGCACACCGTTCACCCACTGGCCGGCGCCGAGGATCACGAAAAACAGGCCGATGGCGGCCATGACCGGATGGCGCGAGGGTCCGGGAACGAAGTAGTACGGCGTGGAGCCATGGGATGCTGCGGACATGCTGCTCACTCCTGTTGTGCTGTCGCTGTCGATTTCAATGGATTCGTTGTGCTGGTCGCCGCCCTCATCCGGCGATCCAGTTCACCAGCGCGATGAGCGCGCCGACGAAGATGAAGGCCATCACGATCCCCACCGCCACCAGGTGCAGCGGATTGAGGCGCTTGATGTCCTTTTCGTACTCTGCCCGCTGACGCACGCCGAGAAAGCCCCAGAGCACGGCCTTGACCGTGCTCAGCAGCGAACCGGAACGCGAGGGCGTGTTCATGGTGTTCACGCGCCACCCTGCGCCGATGCGGCAGGGGCCAGGGCGGCCGACTCGGGGGCCGGTGGCGTCTTGCCACCCACCTCGAAGAAGGTATACGACAGCGTGATCGTGGTGACGTCCTTGGGCAGGCGCGGGTCGATCACGAAGGCCACGGGCCACTCCTTCTTTTCACCAGCCGCGAGCGTGTACTGCGTGAAGCAGAAGCATTCGAGCTTGTTGAAGTGCGCCGCCGACTGTTTGGGGGCGTAGCTGGGGATGGCCTGCGCGGCCATGCTGCGGTTCTGGATGTTCTGGAACTCGTACATCACCGTGGTGAGCTCGCCAGGATGGACCTGGAGCGAACGCACCGCGGGCTTGAAGTGCCAGGGGCCGCGCACGTTGGTGTCGAACTCGACCGTGATGGTGCGGCTGAGGTCCACCTGCGTGTTGGCGGGCAGCTTGGCCGCGCCAGGGATGCGCGTTTCCGACACCGCCAGCACGTTGATGCCCAGCGCATCGCAGATGTGGCGGTAGATGGGCACCAGCGCGTAGCCGAACGCGAACATGCCCAGCGCGATCACGCAGAGCTTGCCCACGATCTTGAGGTTTTCCTGGCGCAGACCCATAGCCGTCTCCGACCCTTCAGCCGTTCAACAGAACGAACTTGGCGACGAAGCCAAAGAAGAACACCGCCGCCACCGAGGCCAGGATCAGGCCCAGGCGGACGTTGCTCTTTTTCTGTTCAGGCGTCATGGCGTGGCGTGCCCGGTGTTCAGCCGATCACCTTGGTGGCGGTGGCGTCGAGCTTGGGCGGGTTCTCGAAGGTGTGGAACGGCGCCGGTGACGGCACTTCCCATTCCAGGCCTTCGGCCGCTTCCCAGGGCTTCTGCGAGGCCTTCTCTCCCTTGCCCTGCATGGCGGGGAGCACGACGGCGATGAAGAAGTACACCTGCGCAAGACCGAAGCCGAAGGCGCCGATGGACGCGATCATGTTGAAGTCCGCGAACTGCATCGGGTAGTCGGCGTAGCGGCGGGGCATGCCGGCCAGGCCCAGGAAGTGCATCGGGAAGAAGGTGACGTTGAACGAAATCATCGACCACCAGAAGTGGATCTTGCCGCGCGTCTCGCTGTACATCACGCCCGTCCACTTGGGCAGCCAGTAGTAGATGCCGGCGAACATGGCGAACAGCGAGCCGGCCACCAGCACGTAGTGGAAGTGCGCCACCACGTAGTAGGTATCCTGCATCTGGATGTCGATCGGCGCGACCGACAGGATCAGGCCGGTGAATCCGCCCATGGTGAACACGAAGATGAAACCCACGGCCCACAGCATCGGGGTCTCGAAGGTCATCTCACCCTTCCACATGGTCGCGATCCAGTTGAAGATCTTCACGCCCGTGGGCACCGCGATCAACATCGTGGAGTACATGAAGAAGAGCTGGCCCGTGACCGGCATGCCGGTGGTGAACATGTGGTGCGCCCACACGACGAAGGACAGGATGGCGATGGAGCCCGTGGCGTAGACCATGGAGGCGTAGCCGAACAGCTTCTTGCGCGCGAAGGCGGGCACCACCTGGCTCACGATGCCGAAGGCGGGCAGGATCATGATGTAGACCTCGGGGTGGCCGAAGAACCAGAAGATGTGCTGGTACATCACCGGGTCGCCGCCGCCAGCGGGGTTGAAGAAGCTGGTGCCGAAGTGGCGGTCGGTCAGCGTCATGGTGATGGCGCCGGCCAGCACGGGCATCACGGCGATCAGCAGGTAGGCGGTGATGAGCCAGGTCCAGCAGAACATGGACATCTTCATCAGCGTCATGCCGGGCGCGCGCATGTTCAGGATGGTCACGATGATGTTGATCGAGCCCATGATCGACGAGGCGCCCATGATGTGCATCGCGAAGATGCCGGCGTCCATCGAGGGGCCCATCTGCAGCGTCAGCGGCGCGTAGAGCGTCCAGCCCGCGGCGGGCGCGCCGCCGGGCATGAAGAACGAGCCCACGAGCATGAGGGCCGCGGGAATCAGCAGCCAGAAGCTGAGGTTGTTCATCCGCGCGAAGGCCATGTCGGACGCGCCGATCTGCAGCGGGATCATCCAGTTCGCGAAGCCCACGAAGGCCGGCATGATGGCGCCGAACACCATGATCAGGCCGTGCATGGTGGTGAGCTGGTTGAACAGCTCGGGGTTCACCAGTTGCAGGCCGGGCTGGAACAGCTCGGCGCGGATGCCCAGGGCGAGCACGCCCCCGACCATCAGCATGGTGAACGAGAACAGCAGGTACAGGGTACCGATGTCCTTGTGGTTGGTGGCGAACACCCAGCGGCGCCAGCCCGTGGGGGCGTGGTGATCGTGGTCGTGGCCGTGCGCGTCGTGGTGGTCAAGCACTGCACTCATGTCTGTTCCTCAGGTTCTCTCGATCTCGATGCGCGGGCGGATCACTGGCGCGCGGCCTGCACTTCGGCGGGCTGCACGATCTGCTCGGTCTTGTTGCTCCAGTGGTTCTTGGCGTAGGTGATCACCGCCGCGATTTCCGTGTCGGAGAGCTGCTTCCACGCCGGCATGGCGCCATTGGCCGCGCCGTTGAGCACCACGTGGACGGCCTTGTTCTTGTCGGCGTCGAGCACGAGCGCCGAGCCATCGAGCGGCTTGATGGGGCCGGCGCCCTTGCCGTTGGCCTGGTGGCAGGCCGCGCAGTTGGCGGCATAGACGGATTCGCCGCGCTGGACCAGGTCGGTCAGCGTCCAGACCTTGCTCGGGTCGTCGGCGGCGGCCGCGATGGCCTTGTATTTTTCGCCCACCCAGGCGGAGTATTCCTCGGCGGACACCACCTTCACGTGGATGGGCATGTAGGCGTGTTCCTTGCCGCACAACTCGGCGCACTGGCCATAGAAGTCGCCGGTTTTCTCGGCGCGGAACCAGGTGTCGCGCACGAAGCCGGGGATGGCGTCCTGCTTGACGCCGAAGGCCGGCACCATCCAGGCGTGGATCACGTCATTGGCGGTGGTGATGATGCGGATCTTTTTGCCCACGGGCACCACGAGCGGGTTGTCCACCTTGAGCAGGTAGTCATCGGTCGGCTCGGGCTTGCCGCTGTTGGACATGACGCGGTGCGCGGTGTCGAGGGTGGAGAGGAAGTCGATGCCCTCGCCTTCGCCCTTGATGTACTCGTAGCCCCACTTCCACTGCATGCCCACCGCCTTGATGGTGAGGTCGGCGTTGGTGGTGTCCTTCTGGGCGACCAACACCTTGGTGGCGGGCAGCGCCATGCCGATGACGATCAGCAGGGGGACGATGGTCCAGCCCAGTTCCACCCAGATCGGCTCGGGCAGCGCCTGAGACTTGTGGCCCACCGATTTGCGGTGCTTGACGATCGAATAGAACATGACGCCAAAGACGATCACGAAGATCACGGCGCAGATGCCCATCATGAACCAGTGCAGCCAGTGCTGCTCCTCGGCGATCTTGGTGACTGGCGGCGCAAAGTTGAGCTGGTTGACCGCGGGCCCGCCCGGCAGGTCATTGACTTTCTGAGCGGCCACCGAGGTCCAGACCCCGGCGCTCAGCAGTGCCAGTCCCGCCGCGTTGCGCGCTGCACGTAGGGCTTGCAGCGTCTTAGTCGTCTTACTCACTTGTTGCGCCTCAAATAGAAATATCGACTGAGCCAGGGTGACGCACCATCCGAAGGCGACGCGCCGGCACAGGGAAAATGCCCATCGACTCAAACCGCGGGATTGTAGCCGCCGCCATAGGGCCATCCCGCGCCAAGCCGCGAGTCCTGGTCGGGTTCTGTGGCACGTCGGGACGCTCAACTCAGCTACGGCGCTGTCGCAATTGCTCGCGCAGCGCGTCCAGCGGCACGGTAGCGTCCCCCCGGGCGGGCCTGGGAGCAACCTTGAAGGCGTGGCCATAGACGATCTCGATGGTCAGGCGCAGGCGGCCATCGGCCGCGCGCGCGCCGTGCGCCTCGATCGCAGCAAGCATGCGCTCGCGCCAGCCCCGGCCCCGGCAGGCCGCGAAACGCCCGGTCGACAGGTTGCGCCCGAAGCCGCGCAATTCATCGACCAGCCCTGCCGCGCTGCTGTAGGTGAGTTCGAGCCGCTCCATGTCCATCACGGGCTCGGCAAAGCCGCCGTGCACGAGCATGTCGCCCCAGTCGTGCATGTCGGTGAAGTCGTGCGCCGGCGCGGGCCAACCCTCGGCGGCCCAGACCGCGCGCAGCTCTCGCAGGCTGTCCGGCCCCAGACAGGCGAACATCAGGAAGCCGCCGGTGGCGATGTGCGAATGCCAGCGCGCGATCAGTTGCTGCGGCCGCGGCTCGGCGTGCAGGCCCATGTTGGCCCAGAGCATCTGCACCGGGCGCTGAAGATCAGCGGTGAGCGGCTCCACCCAGCGCGAGCGGCGCAGAGGGTTCCACGAGCGGGGCGCGGGCTCTCGCGTGACCGCCAGGGCGCCCGCCAGGTCGCGCGACCACACCTGGCAGTCGGCCTGCGGCAAGGCCGCGCGCAGCTGCGCGTGGGCCCGAAGACCACCGAGCACAGGCTCCCAATGCAGCCAACTGCTGGGTGGCTCGCGAAACCATTGCAAGCGCTCGACCATGCGGCCGGCCACCTCTTCGTGCAACCAGGGGCTGCTCTGGCGCGGCAGGCCCTGCCAGCGGGCGCAAGCCGCGGCGTCGAGGCCGGGCACGGCGTCGGTGGCATCGGAAGGGGAAGGATTCAAGGCGGTGGGCCGGCACGAACCGGCCCCGGTATCGGGAGGGGGCGCTCAGTATATTGAGCCCGCATGGGGCGATTCAGCGCGTGGAGCAAGGGCCTGGCGTGGCCCAGTCAATGCCGGGTGTGTGGCCAGTGGCCAACCAGACCGCTGTGCACCGCCTGCCGCCAGCGCTTTGCCCCGATCCGCCCGCGCTGCCCACAGTGCGCCGCCCCCGTCGATGGCGCACCACCCTGCCCTTGTCTGGCGCAACCCGTGGAACCGGTGCTCACCGCCTGCGCGGTGGCGGTGGACTACGCCTACCCCTGGGACCGCCTGATCGCACGCTTCAAATTCCAGGGGGAGCCAGGCTGGGCGCAGCCCTTCGCGGGCCTGATGCTCGACGCGCCGGGCGCCACCGACCTGCTCGACAGCGCCGACTGGATCGCCCCCGTGCCACTGACGCCCGCGCGCTTGGCCGAACGCGGCCATCACCCGCCCTGGGAACTCGCGAAGGCGCTCGCCCGCCTGCACCCGCGCCCCGCGCTGGCCGATGCCCTCACCCGCCTGAGCGACGGTCCCGCCCAACACCGGCTGGCCCGCCAGGAGCGCCTGCGCAACCTGCGGGGCGCGTTTGCCGTCCCCCTCGATGGCCTGCAACGGCTGCGCGACGCCCGTGTGCTGCTGGTAGACGACGTGACCACCACCGGCGCCACCCTGGCCGCCGCCGCCCAGGCCCTGCGCGCAGCGGGCGCCGCCCGGGTGGACGCCCTGGTCTTCGCGCGCACGCCGGCGCCCCACGAACGGATGGGCTGAGGCCGCCACTATCATGCGCCGCCCACCATGTTCAACGTCGTCCTAGTCCACCCCGAAATCCCGCCGAACACGGGCAACGTGATCCGGCTGTGCGCCAACACCGGCTGCGCGCTGCACCTGATCGAGCCGCTGGGCTTTTCCATGGACGACAAGCTCATGCGGCGCGCCGGGCTGGACTACCACGAGTACGCCGACGTGCGCCGCCACACCGACTGGGTTGCCTTTCTGCAACAGGCCCGCCCCGCGCCGGAGCGGCTGTTCGCCCTGACCACGCGCGGCCAGCGGGGCGTGCACGACGTGTCATGGCAAGCCGGCGACTGGCTGGTGTTCGGTGCCGAATCCAGCGGCCTGCCCCAGGACGTGAGGGAGTCGATCGACCCCGGGCACTGGCTGCGCCTGCCCATGCGGCCAGGCCAGCGCAGCCTCAACCTGTCCAACGCGGTGGCCATCACCGTGTTCGAGGCTTGGCGACAGAACGGCTTTCAAGGCGGGGTTGCGTGATCCTTATCACACGATGAACCCCTGTGACATCCCCCATTTGGGGCAACTGATCCACCATGCGCCCCATGCAGACCACGATCAGTCCCCATCCCCACCGGCTGACCGCCACCGGTTCCGGCCGGGGTACACATCCGGAAGCGGGCGTGGTGCTCGCGTTCATCGCGCGCTGGCTCGGTGGCGCCATCCAACCGCAGCCGCGCCCGCGGCGCACTCCCCACCTGCGTGACATCGTCACCATCCGCCAGCACCTGCTGGGCACCATCGCCGACTGCGTGACCACCGTGCCTGCCCTGCGCCTGCGCCGCCAGATTGAACAGGCGCGCAGCCCGCAGGAACTCTGGCTGCTGCGCAACGACGCCTTCCAGATCATCGCCCAGCGCCACAGCCAGCACGTGGCGGCCGAGCGCATCGACGCCCTGCGCCAGCTGTTCGAGGACTGGCTCGACCCCAAGCAGCTCGCCCGCGTCCGCTGATGCGTGTGTCTCAGGGGTAGTGCCGCACCAGCGATTCGGCCAGGCACACCGGCTTCTCGGCGCCTTCCCGCTCCACCGTGACCGCCCAGGTCATCTGCCGCCCGCCGTGGTCGATGGGCTCGCAGGCCTGCAGCGTCATGTGCGCACGCAGACGGCTGCCCACCGGCACGGGCGACGTGAAGCGCACCCGGTTCAGCCCGTAGTTCACCCCCATGCGCGAGGCGCGCACCTGCATCGCCGACTCGAAGAACACCGGCAGCAGCGACAGCGTGAGAAAGCCGTGCGCGATGGGCGCGCCGAACGGCCCGGCCTTGGCCCGCTCCACGTCCACGTGGATCCATTGGTGGTCGCCGGTGGCCTCGGCGAAGCGGTTCACCTGCTCCTGGGTGATGGTGACCCAGTCGCTGGTGGCCACGGCCTGGCCCACCAGCGCGTCGATTTCTTCCAGGGTGTCGAATGTGCGCATCGGCGCACTCTACAAAGCCGCGCCCCGATGCGATGTCGGGCGCGCGACAAGGCCGTTCAGTTGTCCAGCCACTGGCAGATGCCCTGCCACTGCTGCAAGTCCTTCTCCACGCGCCATGGCGCCACGTCGAACAGCGTGAGCCCCCGCGCCGCCAGGTGGATGTAGTTCTGCGTGTCGCGCAGGTAGCCCAGCACCGGCAGCTCCAGCCCGGCCACGAACTCGGCCAGCTTGTCGGCCGCGATGGTGCGCGGATCGACCCGCATGCCCACGATGCCCACGGCGGCGCGGCGCGTCTCGGTCAGCTCGTCGAGGAAATCGCGCGTGGCGTAGATGTCGAAGATGCTGGGCTGCAGCGGCACGATGACCTTGTTGGCCATCTTCAGCACGTCCTTGAAGCGCTTGCCGTGCAGGCCGGCGGGCGTGTCCAGCACCACGTGGGTCACGTCCTTGGGCGGGCGTGCGATCTGGTCGTGCGAGATTTCCCAGGTGTGGATCGGACGTGCCGCGGGCGGCCGCAGGCGCAGCCACAGGGCGGAGGATTGCTGGCGATCCGCGTCGCCGAGCATGACGCCATGGCCCTGGCTGGCGAAGTAACCGGCCACATTGGTCGACAGCGTGGTCTTGCCGACGCCCCCCTTCGGATTTGCAACCACCACGATCGGCATGTCGTCTCCTTGAGTTCGGCCGCCGGGGGCCGGTACTGGCACAGGTAACGCTATGTTAGCCCGAGGCTGTCCCACACCAGCTTGCAGCCCGTGAGGAACATGCCCAGGTGAATCAGCCGGTAGAACAGCACGGGGCGGATGCGGTGCGCTATGCGAACCCCGATCCACACGCCCACCGGCGCCAGCGGCAACAGCACCAGCGAGGTGGCCATGTTGCGCAGGTCGATCAGCCCCAGCCAGGCGTAGGGCACCCACTTGGCCATGTTCACGAAGAAAAAGAAGAAGGCCATGGTGCCGGTGAACAGCACCGGCGGCAGGCGCATCGGAATCACGTAGGCGTTGATGGGCGGCCCGCCCGCGTGCGCCACGAAGCTGGTGAAGCCCGAGGTGGCCGTGAGGATGGCCCCCACCCAGCGCGGCGGCGGCGCGCTGTCGGGTTTGGGCGGAAACAACAGGCGCTGGGCCAGGAACACCAGCGTGAACCCGCCCACGACGCCCGCCACCAGCCGCGCGTCGAGCGCGCGGAACAGCAGCGTGCCGACGACTACCCCCACCAGGCCCCAGGGCAGCAGGAACTTCAGCAGTTGCCGGTCGACGTTTTTACGGAAGGCCGCCATGCCCAGCAGGTCCATGACCAGCAGCACCGGCATCAGGATGGCCGCAGCCTGCGGCACCGTCACCGCCAGCGCCATCAGCGGCACCGCCAGCGAGCCGAAGCCGGCGCCAAAGCCGCTTTTGCTGATGCCCAGCAGCAGCACCGCCGGCACGGCGACGAAGTAGAAGTACGGGTCGGTGATGATGGGCAGCGAGGACACGCAAGACAATCCGGCGATGCAAAACGTGACATTGTGGGGGGAAACCCTCAGGCTTCTGGTGGAACTGGCCGCCACGGTGGCCTTCGCGCTCTCGGGCATCCTGGCCGGCGCGCGCCAGCGGCTGGACGCCGTGGGCGTGGTCGTGGTGGCCTTTCTCGCGGCCTTCGGTGGCGGCACGCTGCGCGACCTGCTGCTCGACGAGCGCCCCTTCTTCTGGGTGCGCCATGTGGAGCTGTTGTGGGGCGTGCTGGGCCTGAGCGTGCTGGCCATGCTGTTCCTGCGCACGCGCCATTTCCAGGTCACCGAGCGCGCCATGCAATGGCCCGACGCCCTCGGCCTGGGCCTTTTCGCCGCCACCGGCGCGCACCAGGCGCTGCTGCTGGAAATGCCGGCACTGGTGGCCGTGCTCATGGGCATCGTCACCGGCGTGGCGGGCGGCGTGCTGCGCGACGTGGTCTGCAACCAGATCCCCAGCGCCTTCAGCGACCACCGGCCCTACGCGGTGTGCGCCTTCGTCGGCGGCTGGGTCTACGTGGGCCTGTGGGCCATCGCGGCGCCGGGCTGGCTGGCCCTGGTGGCCTGCGTGGGCGTCACGGCCGGGCTGCGCGGCCTGGCGCTGTGGCGCGATTGGCAACTCCCGCCGTGGCGGCTTTGAGCAGGCAGGACAATCACCCCATGTTCAATCCCTCCCAAGCCGACGTGCGCCGCTTCTTCTGCGGTGCTTTCGCCAAGCAGCGCGACGCGGCGCCCCTGGACGCGCTGGAGACCCTGGCCGCGCAGTGGATCGCCGAGCACCCCGAATACCACGCCGAACTGGGCGACGCCGAGGCCGCCGTGGCGCGCCTGAGCCAACCGGACGCCGCACGCGAGAACCCTTTCCTGCACCTGTCCATGCACCTGTCGATCAGCGAGCAGTGCAGCATCGACCAGCCGCCCGGCATTCGCCAGGCCGTGGAGTTGCTCACCGCGCGCCGGGGCGATCTGCACACCGCGCACCACGAGGTGATGGAATGCCTGGGCGCCATGCTGTGGGAGAGCCAGCGCGCGGGCCGACCGCCGGATGGCCAGGCCTATATCGACGCCGTGCGCCGAAGAGCAACGCAGGACTGAAACAAAAAAGCCGCTCATGGAGCGGCTTTTTTTCATCAATGTGAAGCGCCGATCAGCGGAAGCGCGACTGTGGCACGGTCTGCAGTTCGCCCTTGACGGTGCTCAGGTACTTGGACATGGCGCGCATTTCAGCCGGCGTGAACTGCTTGGCGATGCCGGCCATGATGCCGTTGCTGCGGCCGATCACGTGGTTGCCTTCGACCGTGTAGGACTTGAGCGCCACGAAGAGGTAGTCGGCGTGCTGGCCGCCGATCTTGGGGTAGCTCGGGTCGATGGGCTTGCTGAAGTTGGCGCCGTGGCAGGACACGCAGGCGCCTTTGGTGAGCAGCGCGGCGACGTCGGCGCTCGCGGTGGCCGCCGTCTCCGGCGCGGCGGGGCCGGCCTGGCCGGCGTAGAAGGCCGCGAGGTCGGCCATGTCCTGCTCGGTGAGCGAGCCGGCGATGCCGCGCATGGACGGGTGCTTGCGGTCGCCCTTCTGGTAGGCCTTGAGAGCCGACACGATGTAGGGCGCCGACTGGCCCGAGATCATGGGCACCTTGTGGATCTCGGGGAAGCTGTTCTGGTAGCCCTTGATGCCATGGCAGCCGATGCACATTTCGGCCTTCTTGTGGCCGGCTTCCACGTCACCGGTGACGCCCTGCGCCTGGGCCGATGCGGCAGCGACAAACAGCGTCGCAGCGGCGACAAGGGTACGGGCGAGCGGGTTCAGCAGTGGGGTCATTTTGCTAGCACAATGAAGAACGGCCGGGAAAGATCAACCGCGAATTATATGAGCGGTCTTCGCGCCTCCCGCCACATCCCGAGTCCCGCGCGCGGACAGCCCGCGCCGCCATCCCGAGGTCGCCTTCATGAAATTCCAGGGTTCCCAGAACTACGTCGCCACGCAAGACCTGATGCTGGCGGTCAACGCCGCCATCACCCTCAAGCGCCCGCTGCTGGTCAAGGGCGAGCCCGGCACCGGCAAGACCATGCTGGCCGAGGAAGTGGCCCAGGCGCTGGACATGCCGCTGCTGCAGTGGCACATCAAGAGCACCACCAAGGCCCAGCAGGGCCTGTACGAGTACGACGCGGTCAGCCGCCTGCGCGACTCGCAGCTCGGCGACGAGCGGGTCAAGGACATCCACAACTACATCGTCAAGGGCGTGCTGTGGCAGGCCTTCACGGCCGAGCAGCCGGTGGCCCTGCTGATCGACGAGATCGACAAGGCCGACATCGAATTCCCGAACGACCTGCTGCGCGAACTCGACCGCATGGAGTTCTACTGCTACGAGACGCACGAACTCATCAAGGCCAAGCACCGCCCGCTGGTGTTCATCACCTCCAACAACGAGAAGGAGCTGCCCGACGCCTTCCTGCGCCGCTGCTTCTTCCACTACATCAAGTTCCCCGACGCCGAGACGATGCACAAGATCGTCGACGTGCACTTCCCCCAGCTCAAGCAGGACCTGCTCAAGGTCGCGATGAAGACCTTCTACGACGTGCGCAACCTGCCGGGCCTGAAGAAGAAGCCCAGCACCAGCGAGCTGCTGGATTGGCTCAAGCTGATGATGGCCGAGGACATCCCGCTGGAAGCGCTGCAGAGCGCCGACGACAAGGTGGCCATTCCGCCGCTGGTGGGCGCGCTGCTCAAGAACGAGCAGGACACCACGCTGTTCGAGAAGCTGGTGTTCATGAACCAGCGGAACCGCTGACATGGCCTTCGTCGAGCCGGTCGTCCTGAACGAGCGCGGCGTGCGGCTGGAACCGCTGGAGCTGCGCCACGAGCCGGGACTGCGCGCGGCCGCGGCCGATGGCGAGCTGTGGAAGCTGCGGATCACCTCCGTGCCCGAGCCGGATCAGACGCGCGAGTACATCGAGGCCGCGCTGCGCATGCGCGAGGAAGGCCACCGCTTCGCCTTCGCCGTGATCGATGAGGCCAGCGACGCGGTGCTGGGCAGCACCAGCTACCACGACATCCTGCCCGCCGTGAAGCGCGTGGAGATCGGCTACACGTGGTACGCCAAACGCGCGCAGCGCAGCCACGTCAACACCACCTGCAAGCTGCTGATGATGGGCCACGCCTTCGACACGCTGGGCTGCCACGTGGTGGGCTGGCGCACCGACAACTACAACTTCGCGTCGCAGCAGGCCATCGAGCGCCTGGGCGCGAAGAAGGACGGCGTCATCCGCGGCCACGCCCTGCGCCGCGACGGCACCATCCGCGACACCGTGATGTACAGCATGCGATCGGGCGAATGGCCCGAGGCGCGTGCGCAGTTGCTGTACCTGCGGGCGCGGCACGACTGAACCCGGGGAGATCGCCATGCTGATCGACTTCTTCTACACCTTGCGCTCGGCCAAGCTGCCCGTGTCGGTGAAGGAGTACCTCACGCTGCTGGAGGCACTCAAGGCGGACGTGGTGGGGCCCACCAACCCCGACGCCTGCAGCATGGACGACTTCTACTTCCTCTCGCGCACCGCGCTGGTGAAGGACGAGAAGCACTTCGACAAGTTCGACCGCGCCTTTGCCGCCTACTTCAAGGGCGTGGAGATGATCGCGGACTTCACCAAGCCCATTCCGGCCGACTGGCTGCGCCAGGAGATGGAGCGCATCCTGTCCGAGGAGCAGAAGGCCAACGCGCCGAAGATGGACTGGGACGAGCTCATGGAGACGCTGCGCAAGCGCCTGGAAGAGCAGAAAGAGCGCCACGAGGGCGGCAGCAAGTGGATTGGCACCGGCGGCACCTCGCCCTTCGGCAACGGCGGCCAGAACCCGCAGGGCGTGCGCATCGGCGGCAAGGGCGGCGGCAAGACCGCCGTCAAGGTCTGGGAGCAGCGCAGCTACCGCGACTACGACGACACCCAGGAGCTGGGCACGCGCAACATCAAGGTGGCCCTGCGCCGCCTGCGCAAGTTCGCGCGCGAGGGCAACGACCTGGAACTCGACCTGCCCGACACCATCCGCAGCACCGCGGCCAACGCCGGCTGGCTCGACATCAAGATGATCCCGGAGCGGCACAACAACGTGAAGGTGCTGCTGCTGATGGACGTGGGCGGCACCATGGACGAGCACATCCAGCGCGTCGAGGAGCTGTTCTCGGCCGTCAAGAGCGAGTTCAAGCACCTCGAGTTCTATTACTTCCACAACTGCGTCTACGACTTCATGTGGAAGAACAATCGACGCCGCTACGCCGAGAAATTCCCGACCTGGGACATCATCCGCAAGTACAACAAGGACTACAAGCTCATCTTCGTGGGCGACGCCACCATGAGCCCCTATGAGATCCTGCAGCCCGGTGGCAGCGTGGAATACAACAACGAGGAAGCCGGCGCCGAGTGGTTGCAGCGCCTCACGCACGCGTTTCCGAAATTCGCGTGGATCAACCCGGAACCCCATGGCGTCTGGCAGTATCGACAGAGCATCAGCATCATCCAGCAGCTCATGGGCCAACGCATGTTCCCGCTCACACTGAAGGGCCTGGAAGACACGATGCGCATGCTGTCGAAGTAATCGGCGAATGCGTTTCCTGTTTCCGGCCCGCCATTGCCGGGCCGCGTGGCGGCTTGCTTTCCTGCTTGCGTGTGGCAGCGCCCCCGCGTGGGCGCAGGTCGACGGGGTGGCGCCGTCGGCACCGCCCCAACCAGCAGCGCCGGCCGCTCCCGCCGCCCCGCCGGACACCCGGCCCGCGCCGAAGCCGATCCCTGACGCGACCGACGACGACGAGTCCCGTGCCCTCGACGCCGAAGCCCGTCGCACCGCCCGGGCCGCGCGTCCGCCGGTCACGACCCGCTTCCTCATCGAGCTCGACGCTCCCGAGGAGTTGCACGACTTCCTCCTGCGCCATCTCAATATCCAGCGCTTTCGCGAGCAGCGCAGCCTCGACGCGGCCGAGCTCGAGCGCCTGCTGAGCGAGTTGCCCGCCAATGCGCGCGAGCTGCTGGCCACGCGCGGCTACTTCGCGCCCAGCATCGAGATCGGCGAGACCCTGCCGCCCACCCCGGCCGCCGTGGCGGCCGCCGGGGAAGGCCCGGTGCCGCTGGGCCGCATTCCCGTGCGCGTCGAGCCGGGGCCGCCCACCACCGTGCAAAGCGTGCAGATCAGCTTCCTGGGCGACATCGCCAACGACGTCGATGTACAAGCGCAGCGCGAGGCCATCCAGCGCGAGGCCG
>Ga0247823_10000804_pt1 | contig 26452 bp, 29 predicted proteins | sample 13C_PalmiticAcid_2_FD_192426 | JGI IMG/M metagenome (GOLD analysis project Ga0247823, IMG submission 192426) | Soil microbial communities from agricultural site in Penn Yan, New York, United States - 13C_PalmiticAcid_Day30 | ecosystem: Environmental > Terrestrial > Soil > Agricultural land... | reverse complement strand
ATCCTATGGTGGCAATAGAAAGCACTGATCGCTGCATAATATGCATAATCCGCATAAAAACCTTCATATACAGATAGTTATCGTAGCATCGCCACGCAACAATCAATCCATAGAAACATGCAACGGCGTGTTCACACTGCGCTGGATAGCCTTCATCTTCAGACGATAGATATAGGTGGATTCCATGACGCGCTGGACGTAGTTACGGGTTTCATCGAACGGTATCAGTTCAACCCAGTCGATCATATCAATCTGGCCCGTGCGTGGATCACCGAAACGGGCGATCCATTTATCGACGTTACCCATGCCGCCGTTATAGGCCGCCAGTGCCAACGGGTATGAACCATCATAACGACGCAGCAGCTGTCCGAGATAGGTTTCACCCAGTTCGATATTGTGATCAGGCCGTGTGATAAGCCAATCGGTTTGGTGGGCGATGCCTTTCTTACGGGCCACCTCTTTCGCGGTCGCCGGCATCAGCTGCATGTAACCACGCGCACCTACGGGACTCATCGCTTGCGGATCAAACTGGCTTTCCTGACGGATCAAGCCATGCACCAACGCCCATTCCTGCTCCACGTTTCGCATACGTGGCAGAATGGTCGGGAATGCGTGATCAACCATCATGATATTTTTCTCGAGACCCTTCTTACCGATACGCACAGCGTTGTGATAATGCTCAAGCGATTCAGCTAGGTCAGCAATCAGGATGTATTCTTCCGGATCTTTGATGTCATTCGACATGGCATCGAGAAACTCGGTTGTTTCACGCCAGTACCCAGCCTGATGTAAAAGCTTGGCGGCCTTCACGATATTTTTATTATAGAAGCGGCTTTCCGCACCCAACGTGCGCTCAGGCGGCACTTGCTGCGGCGGGCGTGCATCGGAAGACAGTTCGCCAATCGCCATCTGACCATAGAATGCTGTCTGATAACGTGCTGCGGCCTGATACCACTGCTTGGCGATATCATCACGGCGCAGTGCTGTGCTGGCCTTACCCGCCCAGTATGCACCACGTGATTTACTGATCGGTGTCGCCGTACCGTTATACAGCGCTTCGAAGTGGCCAAAAGCTTTGTCAGCTTGCTTGTTAAAGCGCAGCGCCAACCAACCGGCCATGAATTCAGCGGCGGCAAAATCTGCGCCCTCTTTCAAGCCATGTTTGGAAACCACCAGATATGCCGTGCGGTAATCTTTCTTATCAATCAGGCGGCGCGCCATGATGTTGCGCTCTTTCCACCATTCACCCAGATTGGGAATCTGTTCCGGCGCGGGCATGTTCTGCAGGATTTCAATCGCACCGAAATCCATGTTGTTTTTACGGCGCCAACGAAGACGTTCGAGCATAAAGCCCGGATCGTCCTGCAGATGTGCAGGAACAGCCTTTACCAGACCATCAATGCCCGGACCGCCCTCTGCCAATGCAATACGTGCTTCGGCAAGAGATGGATAACCCTTGCCAATTCGTTTGGCCAAGGCACGGCCATTTGTATATTGCTTGCGGAACAGCACAGTATTGAAACGTGCTACTTGCGCATTATCTGTCAGCATATTGCCGTAGCGGGACAGGAATGTGGCCTGTTCTTCGTTATTCAGCGAAGCCTTCGGCCACCATTCATTCAGGCGCGCTTCTGCGCGTATTGTATGTCCCTGATTGATCAGCGCCTGCAGATAACGGCTCATACCTTTAGCGGTTTGCGGCTGGTACTTATCAAACCATGCAATTGTCTCGGATTCTGAGAGCGTCGGCGGCATAGATCTTTCTGCCAGTTCTTTCAGAGCGCTCTGGCGCGGGAAATTCGGATTATCACGGATAAAATCGCTGATGCGATCAAAATCCACTTGCTCGGTTTCCGCACGGGTGAAATTCAGCCATTCGTATGTCGCCATGGCGGCCTGATCATGCGACTGCGTGATCAGACGTTTGGCATCGCTCCAGCGGCCTTGCTTGGCGGCCTGCAAACCCTGCACGATTAACTGGCGGTTCTCCTTAGTCATCGAGACGGACGGACGATCTTGTGTATCGTCGACGGCCTGTGCCGATGCCAGTGGAATACCACTTATGGCGCATAGCATCAAAAATGTAAGCCCTGCCTTGCGCACAGGCTTCTGCGGCATTACATTCAGGACAGAGAAAGGAATACCCTTATCATGTTTCATGGTTCAATAACTGCTCTCATTACGCCTTTTAAAAATGGCGAGATTGACTGGCCTGCTTTCGACGATCTGGTTGAGTGGCAGATCGAACAGGGAACTCATGGACTCGTCCTCTGTGGCACCACAGGTGAATCACCTACGCTTACAAATGACGAGCACAAGCGTATTGTCGAACGTGGTGTGGCTCTGGTCAAGAAGAGAATCCCGGTTATTGCTGGAACAGGTTCTAACGCAACTGCGAAAACAATTGAGTTAACAAAACACGCCTACGAAGCCGGTGCCGATGCCGCGCTGATCGTGACACCCTATTATAACAAACCCACCCAGGACGGGCTTTTTGCGCACTATGAAGCCGTGGCAAAAGCTGTGAATATTCCGATTATCATCTACAATATCCCGGGCCGCTGCATTGTGGATATGTCTGTGGATACAATGGCACGTCTTGCTGCGCTGCCTAACATCGTCGGCGTGAAGGATGCGACGTCTGACCTGTCCCGCGTCAAGAAAACCAAAGCCGCGATCAACAAACCATTCTGCCAGCTTTCCGGTGATGACCTGACAACTTTAGGTTTCCTGCAAGAAGGTGGCGATGGCTGCATTTCCGTCGTATCGAACATCGCCCCAGCCCTGTCATCTGAGCTACAACAAAGCTGGCGTGATGGTAATCCGGCAATTGCCGCCGAAATCGACAGACGCCTGCTACCTCTCAGCAAAGCTCTGTTCGTTGAAACATCTCCAGCGCCGGTAAAATATGCCGCGAGCCGCCTTGGTCTTTCCACTGACGAAGTGCGCCTGCCGATGGTTCGCGCCAGTGAGAAAGCGCGTAAGGCCGTGGACGCCGAGATGGAAAACGCAGGCCTGTTAGTCAGCGGAAAGCCTACACAAGCCCGCGCGATCGGCTAAGGTGCGCACATAATTTTTGTCTTTTGGCCTACAACTGCTTATTTTCTGCGCTTCCGTTCCTCAAATACGCATCAGTATTCTGTGGTACGGTTCTCGAAAATAAGCAGTTTCGACACAAAATCCTTTAATTATCTGCGCCCCTCCCGTCTGTTTTTATCTTTTCCCTTCGTTTTAGTGCCACTTCGCGCTAAATACTTCGCATGGCTCAGAAAAAGGACAAAAAAACCGGCATGATTTCAGTCAACCAGACCGTTGCGGAAAACCGCAAGGCCCGGTTCGAATATCATTTGCAGGAAGTCTTTCAGGCGGGGATCGTCCTCGTCGGGACGGAAGTCAAATCGCTGCGCCTGGGCCAATGCAGCCTGAACGAGTCATTCGCAGGCGAACATAACGGCGAAATCTGGCTTTATGGCTGTCATATCCCGGAATACATGCAAGCGGGAAAACATCTGCAGCACGTCCCTAAACGTCATCGCAAATTATTGCTGAATAAGCGCGAGATCAACAAGCTGATCGGTTCGGTTACGCGCGAAGGTTATACACTGGTTCCCACCAAGCTTTATTTCGACGAACGCGGTCGCGCCAAGGTGGAGATTGCCCTCGCAAAAGGTAAGCAGTTGCATGACAAACGTGCCGCGACCAAAGACCGTGATTGGGGTCGCGACAAACAGCGCATCGTGCGTGAACGTGGTCGAGAATAAGAAAAACCCCGGAAAAATATTCCGGGGTTTTGTTATGAGAGGCCTGGTGGGAGAACAAGCCGCTTATTCGTTAATTTGATTAGCTGGCAGCTTTTTTAGATTTACGGCCTGTTGGCGCGTCATCATCATTTGCAAGCTCTGCCGGGGCTGGGCCTTCAAGTGCTTCTGCAGCCTCTTCACTATTCTCAGGACCTGTCAGCATTGCATCAGCGACAACGCCGGCCTGTTGACGGATCTGGTTTTCGAGTTTGGCAGCAATTTCAGGATTATCACGCATGAACTTCTTGGCGTTTTCACGGCCCTGACCAATGCGCTGACCATCATACGCAAACCATGCGCCTGATTTCTCAACCAGATTGCTTTGAACACCGATATCAATCAGTTCACCTGTTTTCGAGATACCCTCGCCGTACATGATGTCGAATTCAACTTGACGGAACGGAGGCGCCATCTTGTTCTTCACGACTTTCACGCGGGTCTGGTTACCCGTTACGGTTTCACCGTCCTTGATTGAACCTATGCGGCGAATGTCGAGACGAACAGACGCGTAGAACTTCAGCGCGTTACCGCCGGTTGTTGTTTCAGGTGAGCCGAACATCACGCCGATTTTCATACGGATCTGGTTAATGAAAATCACCACGCAGTTAGAGCGTGAGATTGAACCTGTGATCTTGCGCAGTGCTTGTGACATCAGACGTGCCTGCAGGCCCATATGGCTATCGCCCATTTCGCCTTCGAGTTCGGCACGGGGCACGAGAGCCGCCACAGAGTCGACGACCAGAACATCAATCGCGCCGGAACGCACCAGCGTATCAGCGATCTCAAGCGCTTGTTCGCCCGCGTCTGGCTGAGAGATCAGGAGGTTGTCGATGTTCACACCCAGTTTCTTGGCATAGCCCGGGTCTAGCGCGTGTTCAGCATCAATGATCGCGCATGTGCCGCCCGCCTTTTGTGCTTCGGCAATAACCTGCAGGGCCAGTGTTGTTTTACCTGATGATTCAGGACCGTAAATTTCTGTAATACGACCACGCGGCAAACCGCCGATACCCAGACCGATATCTAGACCCAGAGAGCCGGTGGATACGGCCTCCACATATACCTGTGCGTTTTCGCCGGTCAGTTTCATGATCGAACCCTTACCGAAGGCGCGTTCAATCTGCGCGAGTGCGGCATCAAGGGCTTTGGATTTGTCGGCGGGGGATTGGCTCACGTTATCACCTGTTTTCAGCGCTGTTACGGACATGGTTTGTTCTCCTTTATTGTCACAGTTTCCGCAGTCCGGCAACGCCATCCCTGCTTACGATTCAACTTATCACCATGCAATCGTACCTTATTTGTTCTCTTTGTAAAGCCAAAAAAGAGAACAATATAAGAACTTATTCATTTTTATTATGAAAACACAGCTGTTTATGTTAGAAACGGAAAGATCAGATGGGAGGGGCACACTATGGGCAACACTCAAGAACGTAATTCGTGGTCAATTGAACTCTGCGAAACCAGAGCACACTGGGCGTATCTGCACCATCTGGCCTTTGGCCGCCCCGTCTACCATACCTTCCTGCGTCTGATGGATACGCACCAAGATGTCGTGCAAGAGATACATGCGGGTGCCGCCCTGCGCATTGATGATCGAAGAGCCGAGCGTATCAGCACTAGTAACTTTCTAAAGGCTTCCGCAAAATCATTATTACTCAATGGACAGCTTCCTGCGTTTGCGTTGCTCGCCCGCGTGCATGATGGTTATTACAGAAGCGTTGAACACACCCATACGATCATGGAAGCCACAGAAGATCAGACGCTGGCAAAATGGGAGGAAGCGCTGGAAGCGACGACTGAATTTAATCGCGCTGGCCATATATATGATGCCCGCACGCTGAACTGCAATTCGTTCACGCATTCACTGACACTGCTGGTGGCAGGCAAAGTGCCGGAAAGATTGACCTATGCGCCTGGTTTTGAGAATCCTATTTCACTGACATCATCATGGCTGCAAAATTATAACGGCCCGAATACCGGACATCGCGTTGAAGAGCTGAGAACCCGCGTTAGCAAAAGATCGGCAGAAGCCAACGCCCCGTTTAACCCGCAGCCGGCTTAGCCATGAATAACAACATAACATTACTCAAGAACAGATTCCTGAAAGCCTGCGGCCCCCTCGTGCTCGCGGCACTGCCTATGGTCGCGCAGGCTGATGAACCACAACAATCATTGTCGTTGCTTAATCTTCATACAAAAGAGTCGCTGAATGTAACCTATAAGCGGAACGGTCAGTATGTGCCGGAAGCGCTGGCGCGGATCAGCCATCTGTTACGTGACCACAGAAAGAACGAAGAAACGGCGATTAGCCCGCAAACGCTGGATAGACTGCATGCGATCGGCGAAGTCGTCCGCATCAAATATCCGCACATTCCGATTAAATTCGAAATCATTTCTGGCTACCGCACACCGGGTACTAATCAGGCGCTAAAAAGCAACGGCGGCTCACAAGCCACAAAATCACGCCATATGATCGGGGATGCCATTGATATGCGTGTCCCGGGCGTCAGCACCAAGGCCTTACGTGATATTGCGTGGTGCACAGGATCAGGCGGTACCGGATATTATGCGCATGATGGTTTCGTACATATAGATAGCGGCAACAAACGCTTCTGGCCTGAGGGTTGGAATCCGCACGATATACGCTGTCATTAACTTTCCAGCGCTTCCTTGACCTTCGCGGCCAGTTGCTTGAGCGTAAAGGGCTTCGGCAGGAACCAGATGTTTTCACCCATATGATCTTTCAGTTTTTCTTCGGTGTAGCCGGAGATGAAAATGATTTTGAGATCGGGGCGCTGTGCACGGAGTGTTTTCGCCAGTGTCGGGCCATCCATATTCGGCATGATCACATCGGTGATCATGAGATCAATCGGGTAATCCTTGTTCGCCTCGATCACGCCCAGTGCCGCCTCGCCGCTTTCAGCTTCCAGCACTTCGTAACCTTTATTCGCCAGCGCGCGGGCAGAGAATGTGCGCACGGCGTCTTCATCCTCGACCAACATAATACGCGCCATACCCGTCAGATCGCGGCCTGTATCATCCTCAACACTAACAGTCAGAGCCTCTTCGCTACGCTCGCTCTCATGCACGCGCGGCAGATAGATCGTGAAGGTGGTGCCCGTACCCACCGTACTATTGATATCGAGATAGCCACCTGTCTGGCGCACGATACCGTAAACGGTAGCAAGCCCCAGACCTGTACCCTGCCCCACATCTTTTGTGGTGAAGAATGGTTCAAGAATACGCGTGATCAATTCTTGCGGGATACCGTGACCGGTATCTTCGACGGCCAGCGCGACCCACTGCCCCGGCGGCATTTCATCACTGACGCAGGCTTTAGGCTTGGTGTTTTCGAAGGCAAAGGTGCGGATAGTCAGTTCGCCATTATTGCCTTCCATCGCATCACGCGCATTGACGGCAAGGTTGATCAGCACCTGCTCCATCTGACCTGCGTCTACCTTAACAAGGCCGAGGTCCTGACCATGGATCACTTGCAGCTCTATATTGGCACCGATCAGGCGGCGCACGAGGTGCGAAATCTCGGTCAGGATGTCAGTAATATCCTGCACCTTCGGACGCAATGTTTGCTGACGTGAGAACGCGAGAAGCTGGCGCACGAGGTTGGCGGCACGGTTCGAATTCTGCTTGATCTGCATGATATCAGAGAATGACGGATCGCCCGGCTTGTGACGCAGCAGCAACAAATCACAGAAGCCGATCATGGCGGTCAGCAGGTTGTTAAAGTCGTGGGCGACACCGCCCGCGAGCTGGCCAATGGCCTGCATTTTCTGTGACTGGACGAACTGAGCCTCCAGTTGTTTTTGCTGCGTCAGGTCAATGAAGTGCAGAACGATACTTTCGCTGCCCAGCAATTTACGCGCGAATAGTTGCGCTGATACAGGACCATCACGCCCCAGCAAGGTGACCTCAACTGGTGATGTCTGACCACCTGTTTCAATGCGGTTCAGAATGGCAAGTACGCTTTCGCGGAATTCCTCATGAATGAGCGTGTCGAACTGACGGCCTTCGATCTCTTCAATTTTATAAGAGAGCATCGAAGCCAGTGCCTGGTTACAATCATTCAGCGAACCTTCGGAACTCAGCATGGCGATACCCAGTGGCGCCTCTTCGAAGAAACGCTGGAAACGATCTTCGGATGCTTTCAACGCCTGACGCATAGCGCGTTCAGCTGTCAGGTCATGCACAACACCACGGGTACGAACCAGACCCGGACCTTCGTTCACCACGACCTGATTGATGGCCGCCATAAATGCCTTACCGCCAGGCCCCTTCATCGATACTTCGCCCATTTGCTTGGCACCGCCATTCATGACGATGTCGTATGGGCGTGCATCCTGCGGGATTTCGTTGAAGAAGGTATGGAGGTGTGCACCATTCAGCAGCGTTTCAATGTCCTCGCCCAGCCAGCGTGCGAGTGTGGCATTGACGAATACGAACTGTCCCTCTTCATTCACCGAGAAGAAGCCCACAGGTGCATTATCAGTAAAGTCGATCAGCTTTTCACGCTCTTCGCGGATGGCGCGGTCAATCTCGCGGCGTTCGGTAATATCATCAATACGCCAGTGGATATAACCGGCCCATCCCGCCACGGGTTGCGCGGTCACCATGTACCATGTTTCGCGATCATCCACGCGGCTGCAGAGTTCGATAGAATCCGTCAGACCTTTTTGCGCCTGTTCCGACAACATGCGAAAATGCGAAATGGTTTTATCATCGGACTGGAACAGTTTGGCCAGCGTCGTCAATGTCGGCGCACCAAAGCCATCGCACATGCGGCGAAATTTCTGGTTGGAATAAACAGTATTGTCAGCACCATCGGTGATCAGGCGTCCGCCACGGCTGCCTTCCATCACCTCATGTAAAATTTCGCGCTCTTTTTCACGCGCACTGCGGATGTGGAATGTTTTTTGGACAAAGAAGGAAACACCCAGCGCCCCGACAAAACCAAGACATGCCGCCACAACCGCTTGCAGCGGAATATTGGCCAGCACCGAAATGGCGATGCTGAAAATCACATACAGAATAACCAGCAGCAGCGCGATAATAATGCGCCATGGACTATCCTTCTGCGCCTCCTCTTCAGGGAGCGGTTTGTGATGGCGGGCAATGAATTCAGAATGGTCCGTTTTCATGTGGTGATTCTTAGCACATAACCCCCGGGGAAAACAGGCGAAGTGCCCTATTGCGGGAGTTTTCCCTGTTGACGGAACACGAAGGAAATAACTTCGGCCACGGCCTTGTAATGCTCGGGCGGGACGATATCGTCGATTTCAATGACGCTGTAGAGCGTACGGGCCAAAGGCGGATTTTCGTAAATTGTAACCTTATTCTCGGTCGCCACTTCACGAATCTTGAGGGCGATGGCATCCACACCCTTGGCAACGCATATCGGCGCATCCATGGTGTCGGGCTCGTACTTAAGGGCCACAGCATAGTGGGTCGGGTTGGTAATAACCACGGTCGCGCCCGGCACGTTGGCCATCATGCGCTGGCGGGCCTTTTCCGCACGCAACTGACGCAGTTTGCCTTTGACTTGCGGGTCACCTTCGCTTTGCTTGTATTCGTCTTTCAGCTCTTGCTTGCTCATGCGCATTTTTTTCATGTGCTCAGCGCGCTGATACAAGACATCCATCACAGCAACCACCAACAGAACGACGAGCACCCCCGCCATCAGGCGTAATACCAGCGCCAGCATTTCATGCATCATGGCTTCGATAGGCAGACCCACCAAGTGTTCCAGTTTGCCGAAGAATGGCGCGAGCAACAGATAGCCAACAAAGCCAATGATTGCGAGTTTCAAAAGACCTTTGACGAACTCAACGATGGAGCGCATCGAGAACAGTCGGCTCCAGCCCTTGATCGGTGAGATTTTGCTGATATCGGGCTTGATGACCTCGGTGGCAAAGATCGGTCCTACCTGAATAAACGGGCCAATAAAGGCCATGAACATCAGCGCAATCAGCGGCAAGGCCATCAACCCGAAAACCTTCCAGAAGGATGCCCCCAGTGTTTCACGGAAACCGCCCGGTACTTGCGGCAAATCACCGGCATGTTCGATAAAGCCGCGCATATAGACCATAAGCTCGGTCATAAAACTGCCGGACATTGTGCCGATAATAATCGTACCCGTCAGCAGCATCAGCCATGTATTCAATTCGCGACTGAGGGCGATTTGTCCCTTTTTTCGGGACTCCTCTAGTCGCTTGGGCGTGGGGTCTTCGGTCTTCTGGGAGTCGTCATCATCTTCTGCCATGGCGGTTAACCTCCGCCACCGAAGAAGAACATCATGCCTTCTTCATACTTGGTAAGCCAGAACAGCATGCCCGCCGAGAACATCATCACCAATGTCAGTAGCGACAAGGTGATCTGTAACGGCAGCGACAACATGAAAACCTGCACCTGCGGCATCAGGCGCGACAGCACGCCCATGCCGATATAGAGCATCATGGAGAGCACGATAAACGGTGAGGCGATCTGAACACCGATCATGAAGCTGCCGCCGATGGCTTTTGTCATCAAATCGGCCATATCGCCTGAATTGGGCACAATCCCCACGGGGAATACTTCATAACTGCCGATCAATCCGTAAATCAGCAAATGGTGCATATTGGTGACAAACAGCATCACCACGCCGGTAATCGACATCAACGCACCGATCAATGAACCTTGCGTGGCCATCGCGGGGTTAAACACCTGCGCGTTACCAAGACCGGATTGCATGGAAATGATCATACCGGCAGTATCAAGCGCGGTCATAAAGATACGCGCGATGGTGCCGATGAAAATACCAACAATAAATTCGCAGGCGATCAGAATGATAAAGCCCATGGTCGAGGGAATGGGACTGGGCAGATAGGCCGAGACCAAAGGCATCAGCACCAATGAAATACCAAGCGCGATATAAAGGCGAATGTTCTGCGGAACGAAAGAGTCACCGATACCCGGCATAATGGTCAACGCCGCGCCAATACGCACGAACGTGATCATGAAGGCGAAAACGCCTTGCGTCAGGAAGGTCTGTAACGTTTGTTCCATGTTACTTCACGGGTTAATTCAGCGCGATCATACGATCAGCGAGCGACTGCATAAATGTGATCAGCGTGGCAACAAAGCCGGGGAACAGCACGAATACTGCCAGCATCATGGCGACGATCTTGGGTACGAATACGAGGGTAATTTCCTGCACCTGTGTCAGCGCTTGTAACAGGGCAATTGCGAGGCCGACGACAAGACCGATCATCATGACAGGTGTCCCCAGTTGAATGGAGATCATGATGGCTTCGCGGACGACTTCGATGATTTCGGTCTGATTCATAAAAACCAGCCTAGCAGATCATTTTGTGATCAAAAACATGGTTTAGGAAATTGCCCCCAAAGGGACAGGCCTTAAATAGGCATTCTCATAATTTCCTGATATGCGTTCAGCATACGGTCGCGAATGGCCTGTGCGGTTTGCAGGGTCAATTCGGCGGCGGTCATGGCCTCGACCACGTCTGTCAGGTCGGCTTTACCGGTAACGGCCAGTGCCGTGGCTTTTTCGCCTTCCTTAATCGTATCGATGGAATCCAGCGTGGCCTGCTTCATCATCTGGCCAAATGTGCCGCCATCCGGCGCAGAAACGCCTGCGCCCCCGACCTTGGCGGTCTGGGCGTATAAGCCTGCGGCGGCTGCGGGATTTACACCATTGATGGGCATTTTAAAGAATCCTCTAATTACTTATATTGTATCACAAATCTCTAATTTCAACGCAGCATGTCGATTGTACGGTTCACCATGCTCCGGCTCTGGTCCAACATACCGAGGTTGGCTTCGTAGGAACGCTGGGCTTCGCGCATGTCCATCAGTTCAACGACAGAGTCCACGTTCGGCATTTTCACATAACCATTAGCGTCAGCACCCGGGTGATCCGGCATGTATTTCACGGGATACGGCTTCTTGGTGTCATCGCGGATTTTGGAAACTTCGACCGTATTGGCATCGATGGTACGATCGAGTGTGTTCTTGAAGGTGATGGTTTTGCGCGTATACGGGTTCTCGTTCGGGCGCGCGGCGGCTGTATCAGAGTTTGCCAGGTTCTCGGAGATCACGCGCACGCGTGTACTCTGAGCTTTCATGCCGTGTGTCGAGAGTGTAATCGCATTATATAGTTCTGACATAGTGTTACCTACCGTTCTTCATTTCTCTGTTCAGATTAGCGGCCCGTACCTAATACGGTTTTGATCAGGTTGACGTTCTTTTGGTAAAGGGACGTCATCAGGTTATAATCCATTGTATTTTGTGAAGATTTTACCATCTGCTCTTCCAAGCTGACTTCGTTCTTGTCGGGTGCCACTTCGTACACCAGACGTGCACCCTTGCTCTTTGGATCTGTCAGCATATTGGGCGGTGGCATGTGTTGATCGTCTGTCGTGTTCACGAACACGCGGTTTTCCTTGGTTACGTCTTTCAGCACGCGACCGAAATCGACTTTGCTCAGTTCTTTGGGGACATAATTCGGGGTGTCGGCGTTGGCGACGTTCTGGGCCAGCACCTTCTGGCGCATGTCCAGATAGTGCATTTTTGCATTCATGGCTTTGAAGAGGCCGATATTTTGTGTAGTCATGATCCCAATACCTTATTCTTAGTTCCCACGGTATTAACCTTTGCAGAAAGCATGCCAGATGGCGGATCAGTTCGATGACGGGGATGGGCCGGACAAGCTAGACCACCTTATCCCATTGAATCGTAAGGAAAAACCGACAAAATCCGTCGCGGTTTCCCTGAAATATGACCTGAAAACCGACGACGTTCCGGAGATCACAGCTGCCGGACGGGGAAAAATTGCCGAGAAGATTTTACAGATCGCCCAAGAGAACAATATTCCCATCCGGGAGGACGCCACGCTGGCGGAAATGCTGGCATCCATCGAAATCGACAGTCCCATCCCGTCCGAAGCCTTTATGGCCGTCGCCGAGATTCTTTCCTATGTGTATCAGGCGAATGGCACGCTCGAGCCCTTTGAGGCAGTGCTACGAGATGATAAAGAAGAAGAACAATCTGATAAGGAATAGAGATTATGACGGAACAGTCCCTGCCCGACCGCATTCAGGCGCTCATCGATGCGATTAACCAAGCCATCGAACAGGTTGAAAACGGTGACCTTATTAATCTCGACGATCTGGATGATGAAGTTCAGGCCGTCTGCGAAGCTGCCGAAGAGCCTGAGTCGGACATCGTTGAACTGGTTGATGATAAAATGGACCAGATGATTGCCGCGCTGGAAGAATTGTCACAAGCCATCGACGAATTTGAACATCCCGAAGGTGAAGACGGCGATGAGGAAGAATAGATTATGGAACTGATGGACACCGCCCAGCTTATGAAATTTACCGCAGCACTCTTGTTTGTGCTGTCGCTGATGGGCCTGCTGGCACTGGTAATGCGTAAAATCAATAACGGTGGCACTGTCATGCCCATGTCACGCCGCCGCCTGAAACTGGTCGAAACGCTGCCGCTGGACCCGCGTCGCAAACTGGCGATTGTCCGTTGTGACGATGTTGAGCATTTACTGATTCTGGGGACGAATGGCGAAACGGTGATTGAAAGTCCCCTGAAAGCGCCGCAGGATACTGCTCAGGTCCTCAAAATCGAAAAGTCAGCATGAAACAACGCCTGTTTCCTCTCTTTGCCGCCCTTGCCCTTTTTCTAGGGCTAATCGTTTGCGCTCATCCGGCGCTGGCGCAGAACGTTACGATTGATCTGGGACCTGAGGGCGAGAACGGCACATTATCAGGCCGTGTCGTCCAGCTGATGGCGGTACTGACGGTTTTGTCACTGGCACCATCCATCCTGATCATGATGACATCATTCACACGTATCGTTGTGGTGCTGTCATTCTTACGTACGGCGATTGGTATTCAGCAGACACCGCCCAACACGGTAATGGTGTCGCTGGCGTTGTTCCTTACATTGTTCATCATGACGCCGACATTTCAGGCTGCTTACGATTCAGGCATCGTGCCGCTGATCAATGAAGAGATTGATGAACCCGTCGCGTTTGAGCGCACCATCGAACCATTCCGCGAATTCATGCTCAAGCATGCCCGTGCCGAAGATCTGCAGATGTTTACTGACCTGAGCAAACTCGGCCCGTTTGAAGACCCGAAAGCCGTTCCGCTGCGCGTTCTGATTCCATCGTTCATGATTTCGGAGTTGCGACGGGCGTTCGAGATCGGGTTTATGCTGTTCCTACCGTTCCTCATCATCGATATGGTGACGGCTTCCATCCTGATGGCCATGGGTATGATGATGTTGCCACCAGTGACGATATCGCTACCGTTCAAGATCATCTTCTTTGTTCTGGTCGATGGCTGGCATCTTATATCAGGATCGCTCATCCAGAGCTTTGAATCCGGACCAATGCCCGGGTAAATCTGCCCGCGTTTAAGCTATGATCATTGATTAGTTAGATGCGGGTGGCTGTGCCGGCGCAGGTGTTGTTGCGGGCGTTGTGGCCGGTGTCGTTGCAGCCGGCGCTGCTGCTGGTGCAGGCGCTGTGTCTGCCTTCTCGGTCTTACGATAACTTTCCAGGAACCCTTTGAACATATCGGCTTCGGCCACGATGCTGGAAATGGTTTCACGGTCAGCCAGCGTCGAAACCTTGCGCGGACGTGTGATCACATCAAATATCTGGGCACGCGATGTCTGGTTCATCGCCGGTTGGTATTCTGTGCGCATGTTGGCCAGTGCCACGCGGTTGCTGGCAAGATTGAGAGCCACGGCACGATTAAGAATAAGATCGGCATGCTCTTCGGTCAGAGGGCGCTTGAGATCAAGCGCTTCATCCAGGATCAGATCCTGCAGCGCTTCGCCTGCATCATCCCACAGGCCCGCTTGCCATGCGATATCAGCGCGCAATGCATTCACATCAGGGTCCGGCGGATACGTATTTAAAAGTGCAATCGCTTCTTCCGTGCGGTTGATTTTTGAAAGCGCACGCGCACGGAGTAAATGCACTTCGCGCAGATGTTCTTTCTTTTCCACTTCAGGCATTGCCGTGTCAGCCGCATAAACTGCCTCAGCAGCATCGAGCGCCGTCATGGCCGGACGCGGATTTTTATCGAGCAGATAGATGGCCGCCAGACGTGTGGCCACGCGGGCCTTGTCGGCGCCTTGCAAGCGATAATCGACTTGATGCTGCAGCAGTGCAGATGCGCGGTCGAGCAAATCAACCTCGACCAGACGTTCAGCGAGACGCTGGATAACAGCGTTACCTTCATCCCCCGGCGGAGTCAGTTCCTTGAATTCTTCATAGATGGTAGCAGCATCCAGCGGGCTTAGATCTTTGTCCTGCAAGATCAAATCCTGATAGGCAGAACACATATAGCCTGTGATTTCCTTGCCGATATTTGAATCCGGCAGCGCCATTGTTGTGGCATCACGTAGAATGGCAAAACCCTTCACGTAGCGATCCTGCTCAAGATACAAACGGCCCAGCATGTAATTGATCTGCGCTTCCAGTTCGTCACCGCGCCATGCATAGCGAAGGCCTTCGAGGCGATCAATCGCTTTCTCCTTATCTGTCTTACCCTCTTGCAATTCCAGCATGGTCAGCGCCAGCCCCGCACGTGCGCGGTAAAGTCTATCTTTGCTTTCGACCAGCGGCTCCCAGAGCTTATGCGCGGTCTCAAAATCCTTATTCTGGCGCGCGGATTCACCACGCAGATAATCAAGACCTGCGAGTGTCCACGGTCTTAATGTTGAGCGATCACGTTCCAGCAGCGTGAGGATTTTATCAGCGAGCTGCACATCACCACCACGAAGAGCCACCTCGGCCAGTTTCAGGCCCATTTTCTCCAGCAGTGGTTTCGGATAGCCCGAGAGCACATCGACATTCTTGGGCAGATTTTGATAGGCCTGATCCCAGTCTTCCAGACCCGCCAGTGTGAATGCACGCCAATAACCCAACTCTTCGAATGTTGAGAGACCTGGATTGGATAAATCTTTCCAAGCCAATTCAGGTTTGCCGGAGAGCGCATATGCCGCACCACGCAATGCCAGATATTCAAGGTTATCGGACAAAGCGGGCAATTCATCGAGCGAGATATTCAGATAGCCGATGGCTTCCTGCCCACGATCATTCGAGATGTTCATTTTAGACAGTGTCAGTAAATCCTGCACACGGCCTTGCGGTTCTTTATTGGGCAGTGTGGCCTTAAGAATGCGTTCATTATCACCCAGCGCCGTCAGGCCGCCCATCATCCATTTATCGAAGTCAAAGATGCGGCGCATACCGTTGCTATCGGCCTCGTTTTGCATTGGGTTCACTTCGGCAACTTCTTCGCGGATGGCGCGGCGATTAACGTCGCTCTCACGTGACAGCGCAAGGCCCGCAGGGCGTGAGATCGTCAAACCACTGGCGGCAGATGTGACTTGTAGATCATCAACCTTGGGGATGATGGCTGTTCCTGCAGCGGATTCCAGCACATCAAAATCAACATAGCTTTGTGCAGGGCCGGTGAATTGCGTTGAAGCCGTAACCGGAACAACTTTTATCACATCACCCGTCATCGGATTTTTAACACCCATAACCTTGGTTATACCGGCAAGCGGCCATTGCGCTGTACCGCCACGCACGGCCTGACCGGATACAAACTGGCGATTGAGTTTGGCACCGCCGTCAGCTTTACGTGCTGTTGGAATAATTACACGCCATACAAGACCGCCACCTTCGGCACGAACCTCAGGTGCAATATTGTTTGGAATTTTCATCGCATAGGCCACGCCGCCACCGGCGTCGAAACGTTCAAACGGCGGGAATATATCTGCCTTGGGGCCTGCCAACTGCGGCGGCACTGTCATAGACGGGCGATCTGCCACCATCCAGAGATATCCATTCTGTTCAAACACAGCGAGGCCGAAGGATTCAGTGGATGACAGCGTGATAACATGCGGCTCCATTTCCTGAAGAGCGGATTCAACAGCTGTTTTCTCTACGCCTTCAACAACCTCTGCCTTTACAGCAGGACCCGCACTTGACGCGGGCGCCGGTATTGTCGTTTCAGGAGTTTTTGTTTCAGGTGCCTTTGCCGCAACAGGGTTTGTTTCTGCAGGCTTTGTTTCTGCAGGAGTCGCTTCAGCAGGTTTTGGTGCAGGTGCTGGCGCTTTCGTTTCAGGTTTTGCGACAGCCTGTTTTTGTGCGCCTTCCGGTTTGAAAACATCCAGTACGATTTTCTTGCCGACAAGGAAGTGGCGGAAGGTTGTGCCCGGCCCCACATTCAATGTTACCGATTGTCCTGAGGCAGAAGCGCCCTTAATGACATCATCGGCCTTAATACCCGATGTATCGACATTGGCAGCACTGCCGAATGTGATCACGACCTGACCGGGTGTTGTTTCTTTGACATCGTAAGTGGTGCTGGCGGGCCAATCAAAAACAACGCGCGTGTGCGTGTCATGTTGGCCTGATCTGGCCATGACATTCGACTGGGCAACCGCATGGGTTCCCATAATCGACAGCAAGGCAGTGGTCAGTAGCAGCTTACGGATCATAACTCTTTAATTATACTATCACTTTTTCACGATGGCTATGGACGACCTTCAAGGATATTTGGTCCCGACCTTACCTTTTCCGCTTTACCTGAATGATTGAGGATAATGATATCCACGCGGCGTGAAAGATCCTGACGTTTGATTTGGTCATTCACGCTTTCAAGGTCCTGATAACGGCCACTGGCAAATCCGGCAATACCCACGCTTTGTTGATAGCCAACGTTTTCCAGAATGGCCGCAACATTTGCTGCACGCGCCAAAGATAATTCCCAGTTATTGCCAAAGCCTGATTTCTGTCCCTCAAGCGGCTGTGGGTCGGCATGGCCATCAATCTCGATGCGATTGCGCACGCGGGTGAGTGCGCCACCGAGTGTATAGAGTACCTTACGCCCCCGCTCTTTCACCGTGGCCTGGCCCGGCTCAAACAACAGATCCTGCGGCAACGAGAGCACCACGCTATCGGGTTGCGGAATAATTTGAATATTCTTCAAGTCGTCGTGGCTTTCGATCACGCGGCGAATTAGTTCTTCAAGATAACGTGTATCAAGCGCCCGGTTGAAATTGACCTTGGCCAGATCAACGGTTTCTTCTGTGCCTGTTGAAAGGCGTGCGCCGTAAACACGACCCATTTCGTTCTGCAGAGATGCGGTGATTTCTGCGAACTGCTCTTTCTGCGGTTCTGCCATCGCAAACATCATGACAAAGAATGTCAGCATCAGGCCCATAATATCAGTGAAGGTCACCAGCCAGATGTAATTAGGGCGTGGCGCATCCCCCAGACGACGACGCGACATCTGCGTTTCAACAGGCTGGATAATATTATCGACCGCATCGTCGATCATATGAATTTCTTGGCCACCATGTTTCTTGATGGGCTTGGGCTTTTTAATTATTGCCATTACTCACCCCCCTTTGTTCCAAGGGGGCTATAAGGTACATGAGGACGAAACAGTAATTCGATCATCCCGTCTTGCCCCTGCTCCATACCGATTGTCATCAACTTCTGCGGCAGGCCTGCTTTCTCCAGCTGTTGCGCCATCACGCTGAGATCACGCATCAGTACAGTCATTTTCTGCGGCTGTTCGCTCTGCAATTCAGCGGGGTTATCGCCTACTTGTAAGAAAGCATCCATGCGATAAGGATGGCCCGCGTTATCCGAACGCATCATTGATACCCATGTGCGCATAAATTGCTGGTTGGCAGTAGCGTTGTTGCCGGTGCTGCTGATAGCAGCGGCAAAATCGTCATATTTCATACGCATCAAAAGCGTGCCGGTGGTCGCATCCTCCTGAGTTTCGATGCCCGCAATCTGTGCGGTGAACATACCTTCGATACGCTTGGAAACACGCCCCTCGCCTGCGGCTTTCTGCTCATCCTGAATGTTTGAGGGTTGCCAGTCTTCAGTCGCGCTGATCTTCGAGGCAAAGGCACCCTCGATACTTTCCATCATCGGCTTGACCTTCTCGGTCTTGAGCGTGGAAATGGAATTCAGCAGTACGAAAAACGCTAGCAAGATCACAAACATCGACAAGCTCGGAATCTGGCTACCGAGTGACTTTGCATCATCTTCTATAATTTTGCGGCGGCGGCCTCGCATCGGAGTCCTGCTTGAAGGTTAGGCGTTATTGTGGCGGCAGTTGCGGCATATTCTGTTGCTGGGACATCAGGATTGTAACTGTGCGGGCGCGGTCAGGATCCATTTCAGCCAAGATCGGTGATGATTTACGTTCTGACATTTTCATCAGAACCTGCAACAGAACATCGGTATCGAGCGAGTTGAAAATACGGGCGGCGTCTTTTGCTTTCATGCCTTCGTAGATTTTCACGAGACTCTGCGTTCGCGCGACTTCTTCTTCGGATTGCTTGACCATCAAGCCTTCGATCTCAGTGCGCAGGCTGGTCAGTTCACGAACCTTTTGATCCAGTTCACGCTCGGCAGCCTCCAGCAAGGCTTCACGTGTGGCCAATGCCTTTTCACGCTTCTCGATATCTTCGCGGCGTTTGGTCAGATCACGATAGAGACCTTCCTGAACACCGGAATGAGTAAAGTCCTCATCACCAGCATCACGCCATTCCGGTGATTTTTCACCTTCTTCGCCGTCTTTCGCCAGTGTCGGCAGCGTTACATCGCCGGGCAGCGCTTCTTTTTTCTCTTCCTCGGCATGAGCATCTTCCGCAGGCTTTGCAGGCTCGGCTGGCTTTTCCGCTTTCGCTGCATCTGCAGGCATCGGCGGCGGGGTCTTTTCCTCACCGGGGTTGACTTCCTGTTGCGCGAATGCAGAACCCGCATGATGGGCGAACTCACCCAGACGCACGGTAAAGCACAACAATGCCACCACCAGCAGCATCGGCAATATCCGCAGACGTTCGATCAGTCTACTGGCCATTATCTGTGACCTTTACGGGATTGCAGAGCCTCAAGCAATTCGCGTTCGGCCAGGCTGCCCTCTTCATCATCGCTGAAACCGTGTTCGGCTTCGTTATCGCGAATAGCAAAACCCGGAAACTCTTCCGGTGTCGGCTTGCGCACGTTGCGCTGTTGTTGCGGCATTGCGGGTTCGTTCACGGAACCACGATGACGATCAGCAGCTTTATCCAGACGGTCAGCCATATTATTGGCGCCGCGTGTCATGATTTCGAGATCGTCTCCCATGGCGCGCGCTTCATCGAGTTGCGATTGCAGTTCGCGTGAAATGTCACGGGCGGAAGTTTTCAATTCTTCAATTGAATTTTCGGCCTTCATAATCTGGGTCGACAGATCACCGATCAGCTTCTCAAGATCCTTACGGCCATCACGGAAATTTTTGAGATGTTTAGACAGGCGCGCCGCATACATGATCGTCGCACCCAGGAAAACCAATACCAGTCCATCAAGAACAAGCCCCAAAAGACTCTCGTTCATAAATCATCCTCTTTCTCGGGCGGAATATAGCGTTCAACCTGAACTGCGATATAGCCCTGCTTTTGCCCCACGGGGCCACGGAACATCGGGAACGTGCCGCAACGCAGCTCCAGTTCATCTTCTGTCCGTGTGTTGAACATAACGCGCGAACCGATCTTCCAGTTCAGTACGTCCTGAAGACTGATTGTTTTCTCACCCAGCACGGCTTGCAGTTGTACATCGGTTTTATAGAGTTCTTGTGTCAGGTGGTTTTCCCAGATGGAGTCACGACCGAATTTTTCACCCATGAACATCTGCAGCAGCAGCTCACGGATCGGTTCCAGTGTGGCGTAAGGGATCAGAATTTCAACGCGACCACCGCGGTCACCCATGTCCACGCGCAGACGTGCGAGAACGCAGGCATTACCAGATTGGGTAATGGTGGCGAAACGCGGGTTTGTTTCCATGCGATCCAGCGTGAAGCTGACCGGGGACAAGGGATCGAACGCTGATGACAAATCGCTGAGCGATACACCGACCATGCGTTCAACAAGTTTGGTTTCAATTGTGGTGTAAGGACGGCCCTCTACGCGGATGGCGGGCGTACCTTTACGGCCACCGAGCAGAACATCCACCACGGAATAGATCAGGGCAGAGTCAACAACCAGCAGACCATTGTTATCCCATTCTTCCGCCTTGAACACCGAGAGCATCGCGGGCAGAGGGATAGAGTTCATGTAATCGCCGAAGCGCACTGTTGAAACCTGATCGAGAGACACCTCGACGTTGTCGGAGGTCAGGTTACGCAGTGAGGTAGACATCAGACGCACGAGACGGTCGAACACGATATCGAGCATCGGCAGACGCTCATAGTTCACCATCGCGGAATTGATCAGCGCCATCACGCCGGAGGTTTGTTCACCGCCGCCGCCATCGTCATCGAAACCGAGCAGACTGTCGATTTCTTCCTGATTAAGGATACGGGCCCCCCCATCGTCGCCAAGATCGGCGTCGAATGCAGGCGTCGCGTCGGCTTCGATAGCCGCGCCAGAACCCGCCGTTGTCTCTAACTGAGATAACGCCGCGAGCTCTTCTTCGCTCATATCCGTATCAGCCATGCCTCAAACCTTTTACTCAAAAAATCCCTGGATTCTCTATATTCAAGGATCATACCAACTGGTGTTAAGTCCTTATTGTACCAAGATTTCCTGGAACAACACATCTTTCACCTCGACCGGGTAAGCCGCCGCGTTGACACGGTTCAGCAGCTCGATCTGCAATCTGTAAATACCAGCAGAGCCGCGCAAATCTTTCACGCGCAATTCACGCAAGTAAGTCTGGAACTGATCAACCACACGGGGCATAACGCCCTCAACAGCGGCCTGATCTTCCGCACTATTCAATTCAATCTGCACGCTTAGGCGCAGATAACGCGGCTGGCTGCCCTCTGCGGTCAGGTTGACCAGCATGTTCGGGATCTGGACGAAATAACCGGCAGCACCATCTTCACCGTGACCACCACCGTGGCCGCCTTTGGCCTCTTTCTTCTTACCGTGATCGTCTTTTTTCTTCTCGCCATGCGCATCAGCAGCGGCTTCCTCGCCGTGTTCGCCTTCGGCAGTTTCTTCACCGCCCTTGCCCAGCAAGCCATCCAGCATGCCCGTGAAGTACGCGCCCGCACCACCACCAATCAGCAGTAACAGCGGCACAACAACAATCAGAATGATCTTTTTGGCGTTGGGCTTTTTGCCCTCGCCTTCAGCACCTTCAACGACAGCACCGTCTGCAGGTTTATCTTCATCTTCCGGCAGGGGTTTGATCGCCATTAACAGCTCCTGAAAAGAGATTCATAAAAAGATTAGCACGCCAGAATCGGCCAACTCGTTAATTATACTCACAAATTAGGGCAAAAACCCGGGGTTTATCAGCAAACTATCCGCAAGTTCCTTGAACATAAGGAAAATTTTGCCAGCCTGCACTCCTTCAGTGCGTTTCGGAAAATTCTTCACCCTGTGGATAACCATAATCACATAGAGCTAAGTCTTTGAATTACAAGACTTCATGAGTCTGGCACGCCCCGTGCATTGTTAAAACCCGAGGGAATGGGTTTCCCATCCGATTTAGACGAACAACACAAACAAACGGGTAAGCGTCGTCATGGAAAATAGTATTTATATCGGCCTATCGCGTCAGGTCGCCCTGCAAGAGCAAATGGACATCGTGGCGAACAACATCGCCAACGTGAACACACCCGGTTATCGCGCGCACAACGCCGTATTTTTGGAGTATCTGTCCAAACAACGTAACGCTGAAAAGGCCGGTAACGACTCCATCTCCATGGTGCATGATTACGGTCAGTTCATGAATACCGAAAGCGGCCCGCTGCGTAGTACAGGCAACCCGTTAGACGTTGCGCTGGAAGGCCCGGGCTGGTTGGGCGTTACAACACCGGATGGTGTGCAATATACCCGTGCCGGTAACTTCCGCATGACTGGGGACGGTACACTGGTTACCGGATCAGGTATGCCCGTCGCCGATCAGGGCGGTGGCGAGATTGTTATCCCCGAAGATGCGCTGGAAGTAAAAATTGCCCGTGATGGCACGGTGTCCACCGATCAAGGCGTGCTCGCACAGATGATGGTGGTGGAGTTTGAAAAGCCGCAAGACCTCGTCGCACAAGGTAACGGCCTTTACAAGACAGAAGATACCGGCAACCCGGCAGAAAATACCACAGTCATGCAAGGCATGCTGGAAGGTTCCAACGTCAACGCGGTGATGGAAATGACCCGCATGATTGACGTGTCCCGTGCCTACCAATCAACACAACGTATGTTGCAAGCAGAACATGACCGTCAGCGCGGCATGATCCAGACACTGACACGTACGAACTAACGAATTTGAAAAGATAACGGTTTAAAGGAGAAAAACCATGCGTTCACTTGATATCGGAGCCACCGGGATGCTCGCGCAGCAAACCAACGTGGATGTCATTTCGAACAACATTGCGAACATGACCACCAGCGGCCACAAGCGCCAGCGCGTGGATTTCAAAGATCTGATTTATCAAAACATCCAGCGCCCGGGTGCACAATCATCCGACGTCGGCACAGTTCTGCCATCAGGTCTGCAACTTGGTCTGGGTGTGCGCGTGAACTCTGTTTACCGTATCCATGAACAAGGCCCGATCCAGATGACGGAAAACCCGCTGGACCTCGCGATCCTTGGCGATGGTTTCTTCCAGATCCAGCGCCCTGATGGTGAAATTGCCTATACACGCTCCGGTATTTTCCAGGTGAACGGCGATGGCGAAGTCGTAACCACACAAGGCTACCTTCTGGAGCCGAACATTACAGTGCCAGATGATACGATCTCGATCACGGTAAACCTGAGCGGTGAAGTATTTGCCCAGGTCGATGGCCAGACAGCTCTCACCAACCTTGGTCAGCTGCAAACAGCGAACTTCGTGAACCCGGCCGGTCTGGATGCGATTGGTGACAATTTGTTCCTTGAGACAGAAGCATCAGGCGCCCCACAGCTGGGAACACCGGATACAGAAAACTTTGGCGCGGTGCGTCAGGGTGCGATTGAAAGCTCAAACGTGAACGTTGTGGAAGAGCTGACACAGCTGATCACAGCACAGCGTGCTTATGAGATGAACTCGAAAGTCATCCAGACCAGCGATGAAATGCTGCAAACAGTGACACAACTTCGATAAGTGAAACGGTAAGTTAGGGAGTATAAGACGATGAAAGCATTATTGGCATACACAGATTTCGGTTTCCGCGTTCTGGTGCTGATCGCCTGTCTGACATTTGGTCTTATCTTCCTGTTTGCCGGGGCACGCGTCGCCCTTGCTGAAACACTGCGCCCGATTGTGCAGATATCAGGTCAGATGCTGTATCTGGGCGATCTGTTCGAAGGCCTGCCGGAGAGTAAAGCCAAGGTCGTGCTTGGCCCTGCCCCGCAACCGGGTAAGGAAATGGTTCTGAATGCCGCAACATTGATGCGCGTGGCACAAGCCCAGGACCTTGACTGGCGTCCATCATCGACCGCCGAGCAGATCACCATCCGCCGCAATGCGACCGTGATCGGCAAAGATATCGTTGAGAAACTGATCAATGAGAAACTGTTCGAAAACGGCCTGACAGGCGATTACAAGCTGAGCATGGCGAACACAATTGCCGATATCGTGATGCCGGACAACATGCCCGCACAGGCAGAAGTATCCAAGTTCACATTCAACGTGCAAAAAGATACATTCGAAGCCACGATTGCGGCCCCTTCTGCCACAAACCCGGCTTATGAGATGAATGTATCCGGCAGTGTTGACCGCGTTATTTCTCTGCCGATCCTGAAGACCAGCCTGAAAAATGGCGACATTATCAGTGATGCCGACATCGATTTCATCGAAGTGCTGCAGAAAGACGTGCAACGCGATTACATCCTGAAAGCTGAAACGCTGAAAGGTATGACACCGCGCCGTATGGTGATGTCCGGCAAACCTATCCGTGACATGGAACTCGAAAATCCACAGATCGTCACACGCGGTGCCTCTGTCACACTGATCTATAAAAGCGGCCCGATGACACTGAGCGCCCGTGGCAAATCAATGCAGGGCGGTGCCCGTGGCGATATGGTGCGCGTCATTAACATGAATTCCAACCGTTCGCTGGAAGGCATCGTGACGGCTGATAACGAAGTCACAATCAACGCTGACACAGCACTATAATAAGGAGTGGGTAATATGATGAACGTAAAACACATTACAAAACTGGGGCTGATGCTGGCGACAACGACCATGCTGACAGCTTGCGGTTCCATGGACAGGCTTGCCAATGTTGGTCAGGCACCGGCCATGAGCAAAATCGAGAACCCGCATTTGCAACCAGATTACCAACCGGTGAGCATGCCGATGCCCGCACCGCGGATGGTTTCTAAACAACCGAATTCACTGTGGCAGTCCGACAGCAAGACCTTCTTTAAGGACCAGCGCGCTGTACAAGTCGGTGACATCCTGACCGTTCTTGTCGACATCAAGGATGAGGCCGACATGGAAAACAAGACGGAACGCACTCGCCAAAGCAGTGAAGCCGTAAACCTGCCGAACTTCCTCGGATATGAAACGGCGCTGGATCAAGTTCTTCCGACAGCTGTTAACCCGCTGAGCCTTATCAATACAGCAACCGATTCAAACTCGACCGGCGACGGCAAGATTGAGCGCGAAGAGTCAGTCAAACTGCGTCTGGCTGCTGTAGTCAGCCAAGTTCTGCCGAACGGCAATATGGTGATCGCCGGCAATCAGGAAGTGCGCGTGAACTACGAGAAACGTATTCTGCAGGTCACAGGCATCATCCGCCCTCAGGATATCTCTATCGACAACACAGTCTCATATGATCAGATCGCAGAAGCCCGCATCGTTTATGGCGGCCAAGGCAATGTCAGCGATCTGCAGCAAGAACGCTACGGCAAGCAAGTCTATGACATCCTGATGCCGTTCTAAGTTTCCCCAGGCTCTCCTGTTATTCCCCTACACGACAGGAGGGCCACCGCCTACCCACCCAACCCTAACTAACAACTTCAGGCCCGTCTTCGTGACGGGCCATTTTCTTTGGCTAAGCAGAAAGAAAACCTTTTATATTGGTCCAGAGCAAGCCGTTGCAGACCATGAAGGTGTTACTCATGTAATCCATCGTGCCCGCGCCCGAGCACGGCATCAATGTCGGCACACCGACAATCCTGATCCAATTCGTGCCATTGCAGTATTTGTACGATGCGACAGCTAGCAGAGGATCGTAATCCATTTGCGCTTCTTGGGTACAAGAACCTAACGCCAGGCCCAATCCTAAATAATACCACTGCGATCCATCATAGAATTCATACTGCTTGGCAGTACTGTTATACCGCATGGTTCCTGCCTGCTGCGCGTGTGCATTCTGCGCAAAAAACAATGTAAACAGCACTGTGATGACCCTCACAAATCCATACTTTCGCGACATCATTTCCTACTCCCGTATACCAGGTGATCCCTAAATCGGCTGATAGGTATGAGTCCGTGCAAAAGCAAAACCGCCACGCGGATGCATGGTGAGGAAGATCACAGTCTTGGGTCGGGTGATGTGGGGTGAGGTCTATGATACTGGCAGGACGGTGAGGGAGAGTCGAATCCTTTATCTTATATTTTTCTTAATTTTCTCTTTGATTTTTCCAGCCTTTCTTCCTAGGA